>Ga0316363_10000905_pt1 | contig 30451 bp, 19 predicted proteins | sample Sb_taG_3_FD_200459 | JGI IMG/M metagenome (GOLD analysis project Ga0316363, IMG submission 200459) | Peat soil microbial communities from Weissenstadt, Germany - Sb_50d_a_PC metaG (v2) (version 2) | ecosystem: Environmental > Terrestrial > Soil > Wetlands > Peat | place: Germany: Weissenstadt...
AGGCACCGCCCGACGCGGAAACCAACCCGTCGCCGAGATGTAATCCCGCAATGGTGCTTCCGGAGTGCACGGTAGCGGTCGGCAAACAGGAAACTATGCGGTTGTTGGCGAAAAATCGCGATAACGCTCACTGACCCGGTTCCCATCAGCCGGTGCCCGACTGATCGCGGAGACGCGGGAGCGATCCTGGGTGCACCCGTTCACTGGACTCTGTATGCCGTTTGTTTAGAGCCGCCCTATTTCAGTTTCACGAATAGCAGGACGAAGATCGCCCACACCCCAACTGTTACTGGAAACTGAACCGACACTGCGTCTCGCATCGCACTTCCTCTTGGAAGCGCAAACGTAAGCCCCAACATAGCTAATGCCGTGAGTATCCCGAGGGCCAATTTGGTTTTGTTGTTCATCGTGGTTTTTACCTCGCTAGTCTCGCGACGAGCATCATCCTCGCAAAACGGGGAAAGCACAACTCCCCCCCGCGGATCAAAAATGGGCGGCGACGCCAGACAGTCTACCCACGTGATGCAGCACCATCCTGGCAGAAGAGGGCTTTGGCTTTTCCCCTTGAATCCTGAATCAAGGGGTAATTGTTGAAAAATCGCGATTACACTCATTGACCTGGTTGAATGAGACTTGCCCAAAAACCCTTGTCATTGGCATTTGCCCAACCACTTGATTCTTAAAGGATCGAACCCAGAGACTGGGAACGGCTCAAAAACAGATGTTTTCGGGCAGGACGATCAGGGTCTAGCAGATCCCCGCTTTAGTGGCGTCTCGCTGCGGCTTCTCGAATAACTAGGGGTAAGCGGTCGACGTTGGGGAACGATGGTTTGTGTCCGCTCTCATAACCCAGGTAGGTGATCTTCTGTTCAGAAAACTTATCGAAAAGGAGCACCTCAGGCCGTCGACACTCTGGGCAGACTTCGAGGATGATGTATGGATCCAATACCAGTGATTCGGCCTCGGCATTCAAGTAAAGCACCTTGTTGGTCTCCAGCGGTGTCCGTAGCACGACGTGATCGCTCTCAAAGTGGGGATTGTCGCCCATGAGGTTCTGTACTGAAATCTTATAAAAATCACCATCCTTGTCCATCGAACCCGTCTTGACCAGCCGGTAGTTGGCGAGAAAACCCAAGTCGCCGATGAGTTTATTGAGCTTTGGTGAGTGTTCCTGAAACTTAAGTTCGTACTCCCCTTCGGACAGCGTTGCGCCATGCCCCCGGAGGGATTCGTTCCTGATGTTCACAAATTCATCAAGCATCCTTTGGTAATCGTGGAGCTTGAACTCCTTGATTTCACGTAGGAACGGTTGACTCTGCGCAGCTGTCTTGATGTGGGAAAGCGACCGGAACCATACAACCCAGTGACCAAGCGAGGGAGCGGATAATTTTCGGATATCTGGTACTTGTTGCACCAGAGTTTCTGCTGCCTTGCGGCTGTTCAAGTAATCTGCAAGATTCACCAGAACTATGAATCGAATCACAACCTCGAACAGCTCGATAAGGAGTGAATACCTCTGGGTGTTGTTGGCTGCATTGGCGATCTTGCGATAGACGACAGCGATGGGGAACGGCAGCCGCTGATAGAATGCTTTCTCAGTATTCTCTGAGAACTTAAGAAACTTGTCACTGACCGCTTCCAGATTGAAGAAGCGATCCGAGAGAGACTGCTGACCTTCGAATGCTAAGGCTTCCAACGTAGCCGTGATCTGCCTGATCTTGAGCGCCTGTTCAACAATTTTGCCCTGCTGCCTTAACTCGGGTACAACGACGGGAAGACCCGCCAAGTCTTTAGGGCTGATGTGCGGAATGGTTGCTCCCGTGATGCGCTTCGCAAGGGCTCTCTTGCCAAGTGATGATGACAGGTAGAAGTGGACGTAGAGAGGGTTGACGTTGCCCTGGGGTGCAACAAAGATGTTGTTCTTCACTATGGGATCATCCGGGGCATCCTCCAGCCAGATAACCTTGCTTCCAGTACGGTTGATTGCTATCCGTGCCGCGTCCGATCGTTTCCCAGCGTCAATCTGCGCCACTTCTCCAAGTGGAACCACTTTGTATGGAAATGTGACCCCTCCCAGACCAAAATCGACCGGTTCATGGTAGGAAACATCCCACCGACTGGAGCCTAGGTCCACTTCGAAGCCTAGGCTGAATCGCTGACCTCGCCGCCAAGCGGCATAGTCTTCGGCGATCGCTCTGAGGTCCGCCACGCTCTTGGAGCTGGCCATATAAGTCTTGCCCGCTGCCTCTTTCTGTAAGACGAGGATCGCGCTCCGAATGCTGGTATGAGCAAAGACATTGGGAGGCAAGGAAACGATTGCCCGTAGTCGAGCGCTCTTCGAAATCATTTCCCGCATTCGCGATTGCCGGGAGCCCCACAGAAAGTTGTCCGCTAGCAGCCGCACGCGAATCGACTGGTCTTCGCTGGCTTCTCCGCCGAGGATCTCGACGATCGCTCCGCGGAGCCGATGCGACCAATCTCCGCCGGCCTCGTCCGCGATTGCGAGCAACGGCTCGATGCTGTCCTGCTGCCGGTCACTGAGCGTGTCTGGCAGTTCCGGCCTGGCGACGGAAAGGGATTTGACGCGCCCTGAGGCCCAAGCCGAAATTCGCTGGCGGATGTCGTTTGCCTGGTCGGAGACGTCGCGTCGACGGAAGCGCTCCACCGTCTCGCTCGGTGCTTTGCGCTTCAAGCGAATTGGAATTGACCTGTCTGCTACGGTGTCGGGAAGTTGACCGATGCCGGCGATGGCCTTGGGACAGAAGGTCTCGAAATCCTTGAAAGAGATGTTTGCTCCCTGCCCGATGCACAGAGATGCGCGCCCCCCGCGCCGATGACCAGTATTGAGGACGCCGCGCAGCGTCTCGGCATACTCTTGTTCGCCGTTGAAAGCCGCATCCGATTCGTCGAGTAGGAGGGTGGGCTTGTGCGCGTCGATTTTCCTTACCAAGACTGCGGGTGTAGCGCGACCGGTAAGCCACGGCTTATGGACCAAAATCTCCAACATTTCGAGCAAACGAGTCTTTCCGGATTGTTTCTCCGCGCTGGTAATGGCCAGATAGGGCGTGGTCTCTGCCGCAAGAAGGGCATGAGTGTGAACAATCCACGCTGCAATTACCGTGAGCTGCGCGTCGGACAGAAGGACGAACCTGCGAACCATGCCGCGTGTCGCTTCTAGCAGCGCGGCACCCTCTCCGGGCCCTTCGGCCGCGGTATGGGAACCTGGAGCGAGATCAGCAACCGTGCTGAAAAGCGTGAGGTTGACTGGGACCGTTCCCGAACCAGCTGCGCTGTGCAGCTTTGAAGGAACGCTCCGAGACGCAATTGATTGCGGGGCAGCACGAACGGCCACCGAGGTCATCCCCTTGTCCGGCGTGGGGACGGTGATTTGCCGTCATCTTCAATCACCTTTGCCAGTTCGCTTTCGCGGATCATTGTGCGCCCACCCACTTTTGTACGCCGGAGTCGGCCTTGGCTGAGCCATGCGTGAACTGTCCATTTAGAGATGCCGCCGAGGCGGCGGGCTGCCTCTTCGACCGACAACAAGGTATCCACTCGATCCTCCTCCAAGTTCCGATGAAGGAATTGTCGCTTGACTCAGGCAATATAACGCAGTACTTTCTGAGCCATGCGTAGGCAAGAAAGGCATGGTACAGAAAGAAAGCGTGAATTCGCTGCGGAAAAACACTGCCAGAGAGCGGTCGACTGGCTGAATTGTGGGCAGGACGACCCAGGCCGCCGACGAATACGGCAGCTGCTGAGAATGATCCACGTGCTTTCGAGCAACTGGGTCGAGGTCATAGACAAGGATGATGGCGAGCCCGCACTTTCGTATCGTGGACCCCGTGAAGAATATGCACGGGCATACAAGGCAGTCTTTCGTCTGTTGTCTCGGTACAAGTTTTCTCCGCTCATCCTTCCTTTCGCCGACAGGATGATCCCTCAGTGGACACCAATCTCGGGTCCTGGTGGTCGATTCAAGCGGCGATGGCCCCCCGACGCCGGCGGGTACGACGATGTTCAGGCGGTTTTCGAGTTGGCGTGGATGACCGACGGCGAGGGTCTCAAGAAGGTAAGAGAGTGCCTCTGCGGAAAGTGGTTCTTCGTCAAGTTTGCTCATCAAAAGTTCTGCAGTGCACCGTGTCGAGACAAAGCGAATAAATCTTTACCGAAGTGGAAAGAGTATCGACGCAAAAAGGCCCGGGAGTACTACTGGCTTCACAAGAACAAGAACATAAAGTGAGGGAAACGCATGTCTATTTTCAAGCGCGGTCGAATCTACTGGTACAAGTTCATGTGGAAAGGGGAGATGGTTCGGGAATCCACCCGTCAACCCAACCAAAACACAGCCCGCCAGATGGAGGCAGCTCATCGGGCGTCCCTCGCAAAGGGCGAGGTTGGCATCCGCGAAAAGAAGATTGTGTCAACTCTGGCAGACTTCATCTCGCAGCGCTTTGAACCTTGGGCCGAAGCATCCACATCATCGAAGACGTGGCTCGATTACTATCGGCCAGGCATCCGGACAATTCAAGCGTACAAACCGCTCGCGAACCTCCGCTTGGACGAGATTACGAGCGAAAAAGCGGCGGACTTCGCTGCTTGGCGACAATCGGCCGGACTGCAGGTATCGTCCATCAACAGCTCCCTACAAGTGCTGCGCCGGATCATGCGGCTCGCCGCCGAGTGGGGAGCGATCGAGATTGCACCATTGATAAGAATGCTACCCGGAGAGCGACACCGTGAACATGTGGTGACGTTTGAGGAAGAGGCCCGTTATCTTGCAACGGCACCCGAGCCTCTCGGGTCAGTCGCGGCTATTCTCGCCGACACGGGTATGCGCCCGGATGAATGCTATCGGTTGCGGTGGGAATCCGTGACGTGGACCAACGGACGTAACGGAACCATTCTCGTGACGCACGGCAAGACGGCTGCCGCTCGTAGAGTGCTTCCCTTGACGTTGCGCGCGAGGAGCATTCTGCACCATCGCTGGGAGGCGGCAGGAAGCCCGGCAGAAGGTTGGGTGTGGTCGGCCCACACCCGCACGGGGCATTTTGAGAAGTCCACGCTAAAGAAACAGCACAAGAAAGCGCTGAGATTGAGCCGAGTTCGACCTTTCGTTCTTTACAGCTTGCGTCACACATTCCTCACGAGGCTGGGGGAGTCAGGCTGCGATGCTTGGACGTTGGCACGAATTGCCGGACATAGTTCCGTGGCAATGTCTGCGCGGTATGTTCATCCGAGCGAAGATGCCGTCCTCTTTGCTTTAGATCGGCTGAGTGGGCACAATTTTGGGCACACCGGGAACACAAGCGAAAAAACATTCGCCGTTGAACCGCTGCTATCTGCTTCAAATGATTAAAGAAACATTGGTCGGGGAGAGAGGATTTGAACCTCCGACCCCCTGGTCCCGAACCAGGTGCTCTACCAGGCTGAGCCACTCCCCGACTGACGGCTGGATCACGGCCACCACAGGAACGACGTGGCGACGCGAACTCAGACAGTATAGCATTCTGCGGTCTGGTGATTTGCTCGCGCGGGCTGCACGATGCGGTGGGTACAGCCGCTAAATCCGCGCTCTTATTCCAGACACTGATTCGGGGAGTATCGAGTTTGTGACTCTGCCATGCTGTACCGCGTCATGCTTTAGCGTTCATTGGAACGTTCACCGGAAGTGAAGAGATTGTTTCGCCGCCGACCCGTCCCGTTGCGACTGCTGGCGGGGACGCAAAGGCTGCTACAATCTTAGTAAGTCGTCTTCTTACAGCTATTAAAACGTTTCTATGCTGGCTTTTACTGCTGGAAGGCTATTGACTCCCTCGGATGCCGTCGAGCATCCTCTGGTGCTCGTCGAGCAGGGACGCGTCCTCGAAATTTCCGCTCGGAGCGGGCGGCAGGCTCCCGCCGGAATTTCCGTGTCCGATTTCGGCGATGGCGTGATGGCGCCGGGTTACGTTGATCTGCACATTCACGGCAGCGCTGGATACGACGTTATGGACGATACCGCCGAGGCGCTGCCGGCGATCGAGCAACTGCTCGCGCGGCATGGGGTCACGAGTTATTTTCCAACCACCGTCAGCGCTCCGATGGATGCGACTTTGCGCGCACTCGAACGGCTGGCGGATGCGATCGAAAATCGCGGACGAGAGCGCCCACGACTGCACGAACGAAAGAATGCGGATGGCAAAAGTCGAGCCCTCCCGCTCGGAATCCACCTTGAGGGGCCATTCATCAGCCATGCGCGCCGCGGGGTGCATCCTACGGAACATTTACTGGCTCCTAAACTGAGCACGTTCGAGCAGTTCTGGCAGGCGGCGCGCGGCCGGATTCTTATGATGACGATTGCTCCTGAATTGGAGGACGCGCCCGAGGTCATTGCCGAAGCGGCGCGGCGCGGCGTGTGCGTGAGCCTGGGACATTCCGACGCCGATTTTGAGGCGGCCGGACGCGGAATCGCGGCGGGAGCGCGCCACGCGACGCATACCTTCAATGCCATGCGTCCGTTGCACCATCGCACGGCGGATCATCGCAATCCCGGTATTTTGGGTGCGGTGCTCACGGATCGTCGGGTGAGCGCGGACATCATCGCCGATGGCGTTCATCTTGATCCGGCCATCGTGAAGCTCTTTGCTGACGCCAAAGGCCCGGAGCAAACCGTGCTCATCACGGATGCTACGTCCGCAACCGGAATGCCGGATGGCCGCTATCGGCTTGGATCCTTCGAAGTGGATGTTCGAGATGGCAAGTGCATGGCGGATGGCAAGCTGGCCGGAAGCGTTTTAACCATGGACCGTGCGGTGCGGAATCTGACGCGATTCGCAGAATGGGATCTGCCCCAGGCAGTAGCAGCCGCTAGCCGAAATCCGGCGCGGGTGGCGCGAATCGCGAATAAGGGCGTTCTCACGGTGGGAGCCGACGCGGACTTCGTGGTCCTGAGTCGGGAAGGCGAAGTGTTGCGGACTTTTATCGGCGGCGTGGAATGCCCCAGGTAATGATTTAGCGCCAAAGAATAATGGGTTCAAGAAGCTAGGTGCGACATTGATCGCGCTGGCAACGGAAGGCGACACAACCGTGCGCAGCTCGCGAACCACACCGTCTTAGTTCCTGAGGCACCGGAACTGCTGTCGCCGATTCTGGAGATCGTTCCTCTGCAGTTGTTTGCCTATTATGTCGCCGCCACGCGCGGGCTCGATGTGGATCGTCCGCGCAACCTGGTGAAAGCGGTGACGCTGGAATAAGAGCGGTCGCTGGTCGTCGGTCGTTGCTCGTTCGCGAACATTTTGGCCAACGACTATCGACCAACGACTAACGACTTGTTTCGCCACTGCCGACCAGCAAAATTCTTCCCGATTGCTTATGATGGGAGACTGCATTCTTATTCGTGAGGTCAGAGTGGCTGAGACGCAACCGACGAACGGAATCGAAGTATTGGAAACGCGGGAGTGGTTGGACTCGCTGGATTATGTGCTGTCACGGGGTGGACCGGACCGCGCGGGGCGGCTCTTGCAGCAACTGGCGCTGCATGCCCGGCGTGAGGCTGGGATCAACCTGCCGTTTTCGGCGACGACCCCCTATCAGAATACGATCCCTTCCCGGCAGCAACCGCCGTTTCCCGGCAGCCAGGAAATGGAGCGCCGCATCAAGAGCCTGGTGCGCTGGAACGCCATGGCAATGGTCGTCCGCGCCAACAAGATTCAAGAAGGCATAGGCGGACACATTTCCACGTTTGCGTCGGCAGCCACGCTCTACGAAGTGGCGTTCAATCACTTTTTTCAAGCGGCCACCGAATCCGGCGATCGTGATGTTGTCTATTTCCAAGGTCACGCCGCGCCCGGAATTTACGCCCGCGCCTATCTCGAGGGCCGTATCCCCAAAGAGAAATTGGAGAACTTCCGGCGGGAGCTGAAACCCGGCGGCGGACTCTCGTCGTATCCGCACCCCTGGCTCATGCCGGACTTCTGGGAGTTTCCGACCGTGTCGATGGGACTTGGCCCGATTCAGGCGATCTATCACGCACGGTTCATCAAGTATCTCGAAAATCGCGGATTGAAAACCTCGACCGGCGGCAAAGTCTGGGCGTTCGTGGGCGATGGTGAAATGGACGAACCGGAGGCGCTCGGCTCGATTACGCTGGCTTCGCGCGAGCGGCTCGACAACCTGATTTTCGTCGTCAACTGCAACCTGCAGCGCCTCGACGGACCGGTGCGCGGAAATGGCAAGATCATCCAGGAACTGGAAGCGATTTTCCGCGGCGCGGGATGGAACGTCATCAAGCTTATCTGGGGCGGCGATTGGGATCCGATCATTCAGTCCGATCGCGATGGCCTGCTCGTTCGGCGCATGGGCGAGATCACCGACGGCCAGTATCAGAAATATTTCGTCGAGAGCGGCGCGTATTTCCGCCAGAATTTTTTTGGCACCGATCCCCGACTGTTGAAGATGGTGGAACATCTTTCGGACGAGCAACTCGCCCGCATGCGGCTCGGCGGTCACGACCCGATCAAAGTGCACGCCGCGTACAAGGCGGCGGTTGAGCACACGGGATCTCCAACCGTCATTCTTGCCAAGACCATCAAGGGCTATGGACTGGGCGAAGCGGGCGAAGGCAAAAACATTACCCACCAGCAGAAAAAGCTGAATGACGATGAGTTGCAAATCTTCCGTTCGCGCTTCGGCATTCCGGTTGCAGACGGCGAGCTGCACGATGCGCCCTTCTATCGCCCCGCCGACGACAGCGCGGAAATCAAGTACATGCAGGAACGCCGGAAACAACTGGGCGGCTACCTACCGGTGCGGAAAGTGTGCGCTACGCCGCTGAAGCCGGTTTCTGAAGCGCTCTTCGAAGAGTTCTACAAGGGCACCGAGGGTCGCGAAGCTTCCACCACCATGGTCTTCGTGCGCATACTCTCGAAGCTGCTGCGCGACCCCGAAGTGGGCCGCTTCATCGTGCCTGTGGTTCCCGATGAAGCCCGCACTTTCGGCATGGAGGCGCTTTTCCGCCAGGTCGGGATCTATTCGAGCGTCGGGCAGCTCTATGAGCCGGTCGATATGGATATGCTCCTCTATTACAAGGAGGCGAAGAACGGACAGATTCTGGAAGAGGGCATCACCGAGGCGGGATCGATGTGCTCCTTCATCGCCGCCGGTACCGCATATGCCAATCACGGCATCAACACGATTCCCTTCTTTATTTATTACTCGATGTTCGGATTTCAGCGCATCGGTGACCTGATCTGGGCCGCGGCGGACATGCGCTGCCGTGGTTTCCTGATCGGCGGCACGGCGGGAAGAACGACGCTGGCGGGCGAAGGCCTGCAGCATCAGGATGGACACAGCCATGTACTGGCTCTCCCAGTGCCGAACCTGCTGGCTTATGACCCGGCCTTCGCCTATGAGATCGCCATCATCATCCAGGACGGCATCAAGCGCATGTACGTCGATGGCGAATCCATCTTTTATTACTTGACAGTCACCAACGAGCCGCTGCCGATGCCCGAGATGCCCAGCCAGCCGGGCGTCCGCGAGGGCATCCTCAAAGGCCTGTACCGCTATCGGACTTCTGAAAAGAAAAACGCGAAGCTGCACGCGCAGTTACTGGGCAGCGGCGCCATCATGTTTGAGGTGCTCAAGGCGCAGGCGATTCTGGAAAAAAACTATGGCGTAGCGGCGGACGTGTGGAGCGTAACCAGTTACAAAGAGCTTTATCGTGAGGCGAACGACTGCATGCGCTGGAACATGCTGCACCCCACACAGACAGCAAAGGTGCCGTACGTCACCCAGACACTGAAGGGCGCCTCCGGCCCATTCATCGCGGCATCCGATTACATGAAGGTTCTGCCGGACAGCATCGCCCAGTGGGTTCCGGGCAAGCTGGTGTCGCTCGGCACGGACGGTTTCGGGCGCAGCGAGAATCGTGCATCGCTGCGAGATTTCTTCGAAGTGGACGCAAAGCACATCGTGCTCGCCACGCTGCATGCGCTAGCGGGAGAAAAGTCCGGCGAGAAGAAGGACGGCGCCGACGCGGTCAGCGCCAAACTCCTGGAGAAGGCAATCCGCGATCTTGGCATCGATCCGGAAAAACGCAACCCGGCCACCAGTTAGAGGGATGCGCAGGCCTAAAGGGTGTGCGTGAGAACTCGGTTTCGGGCAAACCGGTAGAGCGAAATGCCTGAGAATCCAGCCCCGGAGGGGCGAACTAACTTAGCCCAGCGCTTCAGCGCTGGGAAAAGTGAACCCAATGATTCAAGTCCCGGAGGGACGGCCGAGTTCTCACGCGCACACAAAAGCGCTAGAGGGAAAAAGAAAGAATGGCGACGGAATTCAAACTGCCAGAACTGGGCGAGAATATCGAGAGCGGCGACTTGGTCCGCTTGATGATCAAGCCCGGCGCCATCATCGCCGAAGGCGAGCCGGTGATGGAGCTCGAGACCGACAAAGCAGTGGTTGAAGTGCCTTCGTCGGTGACTGGCACCATCGGAGAAATCCGCGTAAAAGAAGGCGACAAGCTGCGGGTGGGGCAGGTCATCTTCACCGTCGAAAACGGAGCCGGAGCGGGAACGACGCTTGCTTCAAAAATGGAGAAACCGGCCGGGCAGCCCAGCGTAGTTTCCGCAGTCTCAATTTCTGCAGCACCAGCGAAGCCGGCCCCCACCGCTGCACCTCAGCCGGAGCAGCGAGCGACGCCCATGGCCAGCGAGTTCACGCTGCCGGAGCTGGGAGAAAATATCGACTCCGGCGACCTGCTGCGGTTGATGATCGCGCCGGGCGCGCGCGTTTCCGAAGGCCAGCCGGTCCTGGAACTCGAAACCGAAAAAGCCGTTGTCGAAGTTCCTTCCACGGTCAGCGGCGTGGTGCGCGAGATCAAGGTCAAAGAGGGTCAGAAGGTCGAGGTTGGTGAGGTCGTCTTTACGCTGGAGGGCGGTGTAGTCGCCGAGGCGGAATCTGCCCGCAGGCACGAGCCGGTGGAACACATCTCCGGACAGCAAGCGGCACGGCTCACGTTCCAGTTGGCCATGCGCGCCGAGGGTAAAACGGAAGAACAGGCGCTGCCCCCGGATCAGCCGCAAGCCCCGACACCGGAGTTCAGCATGCCCGTGCAACTGGCCAAGGTTGCGGGCACGGAACACCGCGATCCGGCGCCGGCGGCGCCGCACGTGCGTCGTCTGGCGCGCGAAATCGGAGTGGATATTCACGGCGTGCAAGGCAGCGGCCCGGGCGGGCGCATCAGCGAAGACGACGTGAAGCTGTGCGCCAAGAATGCACTAATAGCGGCGGCAGCGGCGGCGCAAACGCCACGCGGAAGCTTCGCGGAACCCGAACTGCCCGACTTCGCCAAGTGGGGCAAGACGGAACGGGTTTCGATGCGCGGGGTGCGGCGCAAAACCGCCGATCACCTTCGTGAGGCATGGAACACAATTCCGCATGTCACCCAGCAGGATCGCGCCGACATCACCGAACTCGAACAGTTGCGCGCCCGCTTCGCGCCGCGAGCGGAAGAAGCCGGCGGCAAGATGACCGTGACCGCGATCGCGCTGAAAGTCTGCGCCTCGGCCCTGAAAGTCTTCCCCCAGTTCAATGCCTCGATTGATATGGGGAAGGAAGAAATTATCTACAAGCAGTACATCAGCATCGGCGTTGCGGTGGACACCGATCGCGGACTGCTGGTGCCGGTCATTCGCGAAGTAGACAAGAAAAATATTGTCGAGCTGGCGGCGGAGATGACGCAGCTATCCAAGAAAGCGCGCGACCGCAAGCTCGCTCCCGAGGAGATGGAAGGTGGCACATTTACCATCACCAATCTCGGCGGAATCGGCGGCACTGGATTTTCTCCCATAGTGAATCATCCTGAAGTCGCGATCCTCGGCCTTTCGCGTTCGCGGATGGAGCCGGAGTGGGTGAACGACAAATTCGAGCCGCGCTTGATTCTGCCGCTCTCACTCTCGTACGATCACCGGTTGATCGATGGCGCCGACGCCGCGCGTTTCTTGCGCTGGATCGCGGAAGCCTTCGAGCAGCCATTCCTGCTTTCGGTTCAGGGTTAGGGGGCTGACTGAAAACTTTAACGCAGAGGACGCGGAGTTTACGCAGGGGTTCGCGGAGAAGGTTTTTGTTTTTGGACGTGGGATACGCGGAGCTAGCGTGAGCGGCACTTCGCGCAGCTTGCTTTGGGTTTCTGTTATTTATTTCTCCGCGTCCTCTGCGTTGAACTCTGCGTCCCCTGCGTTAAAGCTCTTGCTTGAGATGGCGAATTAAAGGATAGGTAACGAAATGGCGAACACTTCGAATCTCCGTGTGGCTGTGATTGGCGGCGGTCCCGGCGGTTATGCGGCCGCATTTCTGGCTGCCGACCTGGGCATGAAAGTTACGCTGATCGATCCGGAAGCGAACCCCGGCGGCGTCTGCCTGTATCGCGGCTGCATCCCGTCCAAAGCCCTGCTGCACGTGGCCAAGCTCCTCGAAGAGGCCGAGCAGGCCAAGAATTGGGGCATCGAATTCGGCGAGCCCAAAGTTGATCTGAACAAACTCCGCGGATGGAAAGAAAGCGTAGTCAAGAAGCTGACCGGCGGCCTCGGTCAGCTGTCCAAGCAGCGGGCGGTACAGTTCGTCCAAGGCAAAGCGGCGTTCGTGAATTCCACGACGCTGAAAGTTACGAAGACCGCGGCCGCCGGCGAAGAGAACCTGACGTTCGACCGCATCATCATCGCGACCGGATCGCGTCCTACCGTCGTGCCGAGCCTCAAACTCGACAGCCCGCGCCTCATGGATTCGACCGGCGCTCTCGACCTGCCCGACGTTCCGAAAACTCTGCTCGTCATCGGCGGCGGCTACATCGGATTGGAACTGGGATCGGTGTACGCCACGCTCGGCACCAAGGTGACCTGCGTTGAAATGATGCCCGGCCTGTTGCCCGGCGCCGACCGCGACCTGGTGCTGCCGCTGCACAAGCGCCTGGAAAAACTCTTCTCCGCGATCTTGCTGAATACTACAGTCAAATCGCTCAAGGACGAGAAGACCGGCATTCGTGTGACGTTCGAAGGTGCTGCGGTAAAGGAAAAGGAGCAGGTCTTCGACCGCGTGCTGATGTCAGTGGGACGCAGGCCGAATTCCGAGATCCCCGGCCTCGACCAGACGAAGGTCAAAGTCAACCAGAAGGGATTCATCGAAATCAACGAACAGCGGCAGACCGCGGATCCCACAATCTACGCCATCGGCGACGTGGCGGGCGAACCGATGCTGGCCCACAAGGCAATGCATGAGGGACGCACCGCTGTTGAAGCCATCGCCGGCCACAAGGTTGCTTTCGAACCGAACGCGATTCCCGCGGTCGTTTTCACCGATCCTGAAATCGCGTGGGCTGGACTCACGGAAACGCAGGCTAAGGAACAAGGACGCGAGATTACCGTCGCTAAATTTCCGTGGGCCGCTTCGGGGCGCGCCATCACCCTCGACCGGCCCGAAGGTCTGACCAAGCTGCTCATCGATCCGAAGACGGAACGCGTGCTCGGTGTTGGCATCGTGGGCGCGGGCGCGGGCGAACTGATCGCCGAAGGCGTGCTGGCCATCGAAATGTGCGCCCTGGCGGCCGATGTTGGCCTGACCATCCATCCGCACCCAACGCTATCGGAGACGATGATGGAATCGGCGGAGGTCTTCTACGGGCAGGCCACCGACATCTATCGTCCGAAAAAGTAGCGGCGGTGTTTCTGGGCTTATGGCAAATCCAGAGTTGTTGTGTCCGCGGGCAACTGTCGAGCTGCGCTCGGCTTGGACGGGCGAGGGCGCCCGTCCCCACACGAGCCGTTCCCGCACGAGCGGCTCTCCACTTACTGGGACGTCGATGAAAAAATTGGCGCTGTTGATTCTTTTCGTTTCCCTTTCCTTTCACAGCCTTGCGGCGCAGTCCGTCACCAGCCTACTGAAGTCTGGCACTCAGCCTCAGGCACCGAGTTCCGCATCCACCGATCCACTGGGACGTGAGACGCCTTCGGGAACCGTGCTTGGATTCCTGAAAGCCGCGCAAGACGGAAATGAAAGGACCGCCGCCGACTACCTGCAAATGAGTGCCGCGCGCCGCCAGTCGCAGGGTCCCGGAATGGCCGGCAAGATGAAAGTACTGATGGACAACGCCTTCGTAGGTAATCTGCGACGGTTCACCCGTTCCGAGGGCAATCCGGATTACGGCACCTCCGACCAGCAAACCATCGGAGTTTTTTCCACCCGCGATGCGGATGTTCCCGTTGTCCTCGTTCGGGTCACAGATCCGAACGCTGGCAAAATCTGGCTCTTTTCTGCTGACACGCTCAGCAAAGTCCCGGAGCTGTACGACTACGTCGAGGCTCACCTGGTAGAGAACAAACTCCCGCAGAGTTTGGTGCGAAATGTTTTTCTTGGGATGCCGTTGTGGCAATGGCTGGCGCTTTTCATTGCGATTCCAGTGGCTTTCGCGATCGGATGGGCGGTGGTTCTGCTGCTGGCGATTCCGCACCGGCTTTGGCTCAAGTTCAGAAATCGTCCCAACCTGCATTCGTACAGCCGCATCTCCAAGCCATTGCTGGTCTCATGCAGCGCGCTGGCTCACCGCATAATTGCCGCCTACCTCGGCCTGCCGTTGCTGCCACGTCTTTATTACTACCGGACCATCGGCGTTCTCATCAGCATCGGCTTCTTCTGGTTTCTGCTCCGCGTTACAGGCCTTACAATGCAGCGCCTGCGTATGCATGCCATAAGCGGGGGCCGCATCGGCACGGGAACCCTGATGGTGCTGGCCGAGCGGCTGCTCACAGCGCTGGTGGCGGTCGCCGCGGTCCTGGCCATACTCGCTATCCTGGGCTTCAACCTGACCACCGTGCTCGCCGGCCTCGGCATCGGCGGCATTGCCATCGCCTTCGCCGCGCAGAAGACGCTCGAAAATCTTTTTGGCGGAATTTCCGTACTGGCCGACGAAGTCATCCGCGTCGGCGACTACTGCCGCTTTGGCGACCGCTCCGGGACAGTAGAAGACATCAGCCTGCGCTCCACCCGCGTTCGCACTGACGCCCGCACCGAGCTCTCCATTCCCAACGGCACCCTCGCTACCATGAGCATTGAAAATTTCACCCGTCGCGACAAAATTCTGTTCAATCCTGTGCTCGCGATCAGGGTTGAGACCACGGGAGACCAATTGCGCTATCTGCTAGCGGAAATTCGCCGCATGTTATACGAGCATCCGAAAGTCGAAAGCGACAACGCAAGCATCCGCTTCGCTAATTTCGATACCAGCGCCTTGCGCCTTGAGATCTCCGGCTACGTGCTTACTAGCGACGCCAACGAATTCGCGGCGATCCGTGAAGACCTGTTGTTGCGCATCATCGATATCGTCGAGAAATCGGGCAGCGGCTTCGCCTTCCCGTCGCAGACCGTATACTTCTCGCGCGATTCCGGTATCGACAAGGAGAAAGCCGGCGCCGCCAAGCAACAGGTCCAGCAATGGCGGGACCAGCACAAGCTGCCCTTCCCTGATTTCGCGCCCGCCGACAAGTCGGCCTTTCGGGGTTCGATTGCGTATCCTGAGCCTGAGTCGGCGACCGCAGGAAACCAGCGGCTTCCGTGAAAGTATAGAGGTCGATCTTCTGCTGCTTCCAAACCGTTTACAGCGCGGTGTTGCCGCGTTCCTCGTTGCGAATGCGGATCGCATCGTCAATTCGCGAGAGGAAAATCTTGCCGTCGCCGATCTTGCCGGTACGAGCCGAGGCAATGGTGGCCTGCACGGCTTTCTCCACCATGTCATCGGCCAACACCATCTCGAGTTTCACCTTGGGGATCAGGTCCACGGTATACTCGCGCCCCCGGTAGAATTCGGTGTGTCCTTTCTGCCGGCCATGCCCTCTGGCTTCGAAAACGGTCATGCCTTCGACGCCAATCTCTTGCAGAGCGTCTTTCACAGCATCCAGCTTTGAGACCTGAATAATCGCTTCGACCTTTGTCATTTTCGTCCGTTTCGTGACCGCGTCGTTTCTAGAGCTGGTTTCATAATTGCCTTTCAGCTCGGGAGCACGTTCCTCTGGGGCTAAAGCCCGCATTCTTCCAGACCCTGAACGGCACCCTTCGGCTTTGCTCAGGGCAGGCGGTGAGGCCGTGCCCTACCCAAGACCGATTTATGAACCAGTTCTATCTGGTTGTAACTACTCTGGCGCTTCCCAGTTATAACCTTCCTCGCCGTGCTGGGAGAGATCAAGGCCCTGGATTTCATCGTCTTCCTTCACTCGCAGCCCGATTGTAAGATCGACGACCTTCAGGATCACTAAGGTCCCCACGATGGCCAGGACCCAGGCAATTACTACGCCGGCTAATTGGTTGAGTAATTGATGGGTGTTGCCCTCCAGCAAACCCGATGCGAGTGTGTTGCCCTGGGCATCCTTGAAGATGGGATTCACGGCGCTGGAAGCAAAGACCCCGGTCAGCAGAGCGCCGAGCGTGCCGCCCGCGCCGTGGACGCCGAAGGCGTCGAGCGAGTCGTCATAGCCGAAGCGCATCTTGACCTTGGCCACCATGAAGTAGCAGCCCACTCCCGCCGCCAAGCCGATAACAATGGCCGACATCGGCGACACGAAACCCGCGGCCGGTGTAATGGCGACTAATCCCGCCACCGCTCCCGAGATGGCTCCCAGAGCACTGGGTTTTCCGTTCCTCCACCACTCGGCGGCACTCCAACCGAGAGCGGCGGCGGCGGCGCCAAAATGGGTGGCGACGAAAGCGCTGGTCGCCAGACTTCCGGCCGACAATGCGCTTCCAGCGTTGAATCCGAACCATCCCACCCACAGCAGACAGGCGCCAATAAAGCTCAGCACCACACTGTGGGGAGGCATATTCTGCTTGGGATATCCAAGACGACGGCCAAGGTAGAGCGCGCAGACCAGGGCCGATACGCCCGAGGTAACGTGAACCACCGTGCCGCCGGCGAAATCCAGAGTAGGGAAGCGGCCGCCCAGCGCGGCATTCAAGAAGCCGCCCTTGCCCCAGACCATGTGGGCCATCGGGGCATAGACGATCAGCGACCAGAGAACCATGAACAGGGTCATGGCGCTGAACTTCATTCTTTCCGCAAAGGCTCCGGTGATGAGCGCCGGGGTGATGATGGCAAACATCAACTGGTAAATCATGTACGTCTGCAGGGGGATGGTCGCGGCATAGTCGGGATCGGGTTGCGCGCCCACGCCGCGCAGAAAGACGTTGTGCAGCCCGCCAATAAAGCTGTTGCCCGAACCAAAAGCGAGGCTGAACTCAACCAGAGCCCAAAGCAGCGTCACGATCGCCATGAGGGCGAAGCTTTGCAGCATGGTCGACAGAACGTTTTTCTTGCGCACCAGGCCGCCGTAGAACAAGGCCAAGCCCGGACCGGTCATCATGAGGACCAGGGCGGAACTGGTCAGCATCCAGGCGTTGTCGCCGGAACTTTTGGCATCGGCCACGGCCTGCTCGAGTTTTGCGATTCGTTCGGATTGGGCGTCGCTTGCCGCTTTCGCGCCGCCGGGGTTTGGGTTCGCGCTGGAAGTCTGGGCCAGCGCGCAGAGGGGAAACAGGCTTACCATCGCCAGCAAGAGGCAAACCGTCAGGGACTTTCTCATTGGGAGCTGTTGACTCCTCACTTCGTCGAATGAGTGCGTCATAACGCTAGTCGTTGGGTGCGCCTTAAGTAAATCAGATTTATTTATTGGTGCCATCAGAAATTCTTATGCGTGCAAGGACGTCTGGGGGACCTAACGGGATATTAAGCTAGGCGAAATTATTGGAAGGCTCCCGAACGACTCAACCGTATTCGATACGACGAGCCATAAATTTCGAACGAAACGTTCATAAAAAGTTCGTAAAACAAACGCGCTGTTTTCGAATCTCTATCCGGTTTTTCGTTTGGTCGGCAATGGCGAAATACGCAGCGCGAAGAACGTGCGCGCTGGGATCGCACGTAATAGTTTTGTAATGTAACCAAGGTCACCGCGCAGAACTCTGCCGAGCAACTATGCTTGAGGCAACAACCTATGAAACCCAAACAAATGGAAACTCACCCCAAGGGAAGTCACGCGCGCATTCTGCTGAGTTCGGTCTTCGGGCCTTATGCGCAAGACGACGAATTTGGCAGCCGGACCATCAATCCGATGGAGCTCTATCACAACCAGGTGACGCGCGCGCAAGGCAGCTTCTCGCTGCGCATGTTCCATCGCTCCTGGGGCATCATGATGATTCAAGAAAATATTTCGGCGCCGTGCAGCGTGCTGGATTTTCCCACGCGCGAGGCCTTTGCTCGTGAATTAACCACGAACCACTATGACGTTGTTGGCATTTCTTCGATCATCGTGAACGTTGGCAAGGTGCGGGAGATGTGCCGCATGGTGCGCGAGCTGTCGCCGGATTCGGTAATTGTGGTGGGCGGACACGTCGCAGCTATTCCCGACGTGGAGACGATGATCGACGCCGACCACATCGTGCGCGGCGAAGGGATCTCGTGGATGCGGCGGTATCTGGGAGAAGACGAGCATGCGCCGATCCGCCATCCCTTGATTGTTTCGGGTCTGGAGACACGCATCATGGGAATACGCCTGCCGAATCGAAAAGGCGGGACGGCGGCCACCATTATTCCGTCGGTGGGCTGCCCCATGGGGTGCAACTTCTGTACCACGTCTTCTTTTTTTGGCGGCAAAGGAAAGTTTGTCAACTTTTACGAGACCGGCGATGAACTGTTTGAGGTGATGTGCCGCATCGAATCCGAACTCAAAGTACATTCCTTTTTTGTGATGGACGAAAACTTCCTGCTGCACCGTACGCGTGCCCTGCGCCTGCTGGAGCTCATGAAGCAGGCCGGCAAGAGCTGGGAGCTTTCCGTCTTTGCTTCCGCCAATGCGATTCGCAAATACACCATGCTGGAACTGGTCGAACTCGGCATTTCCTGGGTATGGATGGGATTGGAATCTCCCCGATCCAGCTACAGCAAGCTGCAGGGTGAGGAGGTTGGGCAACTCACGCGGGAGCTGCGCGAACACGGGATACGAGTGCAGGGCTCGACGATTATCGGACTGGAGCACCATACGCCCGACAATATCGTCGAGGAAATCGAATCGGCGGTCGGTTACCAGACCGACTTCCACCAGTTCATGCTCTACACGCCGGTTCCGGGCACGCCGCTTTACAAGGAAATGGCCGAACAGGGTCGTTTGCTGACGGACATGGATCCCGCCGATATCCATGGGCAATTCAAATTCAATTTCCGGCACGCCGCCATCTCCCGCGAGGACTCCAAGAGGTTTCTGGATTGGGCGTTCTGGCGCGATTTCGAAAATAATGGGCCGAGTCTTTATCGCATGTGCCAGACCACGCTCCTAGGTTGGCAACGCTACAAGGACCACCCGGATCCACGCATCCGGGAGCGGTTTGCGCGAGAAGTGAAGAAGCTCAACAGCGCTTACAATGCGGCGCTTTGGGTGATGGAGCGGGAATTCAAGAAAGTCAATCGCAGCGTGAGTGAGCGCATTCACAAGCTGCGGCGCGAAGTCGAGAAGGAATTCCCGGTCGTCGCCCGCCTCTGCGCTGCATCGCTCGGCCCTATCTTGTTGTGGTCCACACGCCGAGAGGAACGTCGGCTGGCGAAAGGACGCACGTACGAACCTCCGACCTTTGTCGAGCGCCGCAATTGGGTTTCGGCTTCGTAGGCCTATCGCGTCAAACGGTCGGCGATCATTTACTGACACGTGAAAGGCGCTTCTTAAGTTCAGTAACCGTTACCAAAGATCGCCGATCCGCGGCCCGGTTCGCTGAAGATTTCCTCACGCAATGCCGATCCTCACCTGCATGTGATAAGTCCCATTAGCAGTCCTATGCCAGTTAGGCCAACCAAGTCTCATAACTGGCTGCCCGCCAGCCTCGACCTTTAGGCCCAGAGTCCGATGAGTGGTGGGCTCCCGCAGGAATCCGAAGTCTACATGGACATCGTAAAACCGAAAGAAACCACCAGAATGTGACCGTTGACATCTCGACATCTTGAGCTTCCGAGAGGAACAATGGTTAGAACGATTTCGCGATTTGATCTGGCGGGGTAGAGTCTGAAATGGAAACGCCGCAGCCAAGGTCGATTCTGCTGGCCACTTCTGATCCTGAGAATGGCCGTGCGTTGTTTGACCTAATCTCACGGTGCGGTCTGGCGATTGTTCAAGCGTCCAGCGTGCCAGAAGCAGAGGAATCGCTGTCAGATGGGATTTGGTTGGCGTTCTGTGAGGATCGGCTCCCAGGAGGGGGATATGGCGAGTTTCTTCGCAGGACCAGGCTGGCAGGGCTCCAGGTCCCTGTCGTAGTTTCATCTTCATTGGGTGGGCCCGAGCAATACCTCGAGGCAATGCGCTTGGGAGCACATGACTACATCACTGTTCCCTACCAACGGAATGCAATCAACTTAATCCTGCAGCGCCGTTGTGAGGTGAGGCGCTCCCTGGTATTACCCGTTCAGGTATATGGGGTAGACGCCGCAGGATTCCCTTTTCTCGACAACGTGCACACACTGGACGTCAGCTCCCGGGGGGCTAAGCTCGGCGGTGTTCGGCGGAAACTCCGCCCCGGCGATCTTGTGGGAGTGCTGTCTTGCGAAAAGAGCAGCGTTTTTCGAGTTGTGTCGGTGCGAAGTGTAGAAGGGCCCAGCAGCCCCTCGGAAGTCGGCATTCAGATCCTGAGCTCGGCTAGCTGTCCCTGGAATTTTCACTAGTTTCTCTGCACATCAGTGATTGCGGACGAAAGTCTGCCAATGTTGTGAGGAAGTCCTTTTCCTCCTTTTTGCTCCGGCTCAGACGGCCGATAGGCACGCACCGTGCGTGGGGAAACTTGGCTGCCCAGCTTCAGCGAGGGTTCATGTGCGACTCGTGCCTGCACCCCAAAGTCGGATTCTCCTAGACTATCCCAACAGTGAGCTCACGGATGTTCTTCGGCGGGCGCGGTTCTGGTGATGCGGTATGCTTCGGCATGTCTTTGCGGCGATTGCCGGCTGCGGATGGCGGGCTGATCCGAATCGTGGATGCTGCTCTGGCCGATGCCACGCGGCGTAGCGGCGGGTGGCTGGTGTGTCGTCCGGGATGCACGCAGTGCTGCATGGGTGTGTTTGCTATCAATCAACTGGATGCGGTCCGGTTGCAGCACGGGTTCTCTGCCCTCGAAAAGACGGACCCGCAACGGGCTGCCCGGATTCGCGAGCGGGCGCGAAATTCGATTCAGCGGTTGTCGGCGGAGTTTCCTGGCGACGCGAAAACGGGCGTGCTCGACGAAGGTCCAGGGGCGGAAGAGCGCTTCGCGGAATTTGCGAACGATGAGCCCTGTCCGGTGCTCGATCCGGAGACCGGATTGTGCGATCTTTACGATGCCCGGCCGATGACGTGCCGCACGTTTGGTCCTCCCCTACGATCGGACGGCGGGCTGGGAGTCTGCGAATTGTGTTTTCACGGCGCGACTGACGAACAGATTGCTGGCTGCGAGACGGTTGTTGATCCGGACGACCTGGAATCGAAGTTGCTGCGCAAACTGGAGAAAACGCAAGGTCCGCGTGGGCGGACGATCGTTGCGTTCTGCGTGAAATGAAGGGCAGGAGTTGAATGCCGGAAACTCGCAATCGGGGAGTGATGCCCGAGGGCTTGTGTCCGGCAAAAGCCCACAATCGAGAAACGAAGTAAGCCGCGTCTTACGCGCTGCGAGCTTCTTCGCATTAGATCGGGTTCGCGGACAGAGCCTGCCCTGAGCCGAGGACAGCTTTCAACTGTCAGTAGTGTCAGAAACTAAACGACTTACGTGTTTAGTCTCTGGGAGCGAAGTCTTTAAGGGAGTGTCCGCGCACACAGGCTATGGCTGAGTCCAGGGAAATTCGGGAGGCGTCGCTGGGCGAGATTGCTCTGGTGTTTCTGAAGCTGGGCATGATCGCGTTTGGCGGGCCGGCGGCGCATCTGGCGATGATGGAAGAAGAATTCGTGCGGCGGCGGCAATGGATTACCCAGGCCGATTTTCTGGACCGGCTGGCGACGGCGAATTTGATTCCGGGACCGAGTTCGACCGAAGTCGCGATTTTTGTGGGGCAGTTGAAACGCGGCTGGCGCGGACTGATTGTAGCGGGCTGTTGCTTCCTCATACCGGCGGCCGTAACTGTGTCGGTGATTGCGTGGGCCTATGTGCGCTTTGGCTCGCTGCCGAAGGCCGAAGGCGTACTGTCGGCGATCAAGCCGGCGGTGGTCGCAATCGTGATCCAGGCGCTGGGGAAGCTGGGACGCACGGGAGTGCGGACGACGCTGCTGGCGGTAATTGCCGTGCTTGCGGCGGTGCTGAGTCTATTGGGAGTCAGTCCGGTGCTGGTGCTGGTATTTGCCGGGTTGGTATCGGCGGCTGCGTTGGCGATGAAGAGCCGGCTGCTGTGTGCGGTTGGGTTTCCGAAAGTAGCCGGACTTCAGAAAGTATTGGGGCTTCCGAAAGTGGTCGCCGGGGCGATGGCGGTGGCGGCCGTGGGCGCGGCTTTTCCGGTCGGGCTTGGGCGGCTGTTTTTGTCGTTTCTGAAAATTGGGTTGGTGGTGTTCGGCAGCGGATATGTCTTGCTGGCATTTCTCCAGACCGAATTTGTGGAGCGTCTGCACTGGCTGACGGTGAAGCAGTTGATTGACGCGGTCGCGGTGGGGCAGTTTACGCCCGGTCCGGTGTTTACGACCGCTACGTTTATCGGATACGTGGTGGCGGGCTGGATGGGCGCGGTGGTGGCGACGGTTGGAATTTTTTTGCCGGGGTTCGTGCTGGTGGCGGTGAGTGGTTCGTTCCTTCCGCGGCTGCGAAGATCGGCAATCGCGGCGGCAGCACTCGATGGAGTGGTCGCAGGCTCGCTCGCGTTGATGGCGGTGGTGACGTGGCAGTTGGGGAAGGCATCGATTGTGGACTGGACCACGCTGATCGTGTTCGGCGTGAGCTTGATTGCGTTGCTCCGGCTTCAGGTGAACTCGGCCTGGCTGATTGCGGCAGCAGCGGTCGTGGGATTGGTGATGCGGTGATTGTGGAATTCTGATTCGAGGGCGGCAATGAGCGAGACGCGGATTCGAACGGCGCAGCGTGGGGATCTGGCGCGGATCACCGAGATCTACAACTATTACGTTCTGAATACTCCAGTGACCTTTGACGTTGAAGCTTACACGGTGGAGCGGCGGGAGGCCTGGTTTGCGCAGTTCAGTGCGACGGGACGGCATCGTCTAGTGGTTGCCGAGGAAAATGGGGTGGTGATGGGATACGCGGGGACGACGCGGTTTCGTCCGAAGGCGGCGTACGAGACGACGGTGGAGACGACGATTTATTGTGCGCCGGAGGCGGTGGGGAAGGGCGTTGGGACGCGGTTGTACGCGGAGTTGTTTGAAGGGTTGAAGGGCGAGGACATTCATCGTTTTGTAGGGGTGTATGTGTTGCCGAATGCGGCGACCGAAGCGCTGCATCGGCGATTCGGATTCAAGGTGGTGGGCGTGTTCAGCGAGAATGGGCGGAAGTTTGGGAAGTACTGGGATGTGTGCTGGGCGGAGCGGGCGGGGTGAGGCAGTTCTTCTTCGTCCTTTGCAAAGGAGAGGTTAGAATAGGTGATTGCGCCCGGATTCCTCGGGGCACTGTGAGACGGGAGATAGTCCTCTGGTAACGTTGTCTCGGGACTTTGTCTTGCGACCAGGCGTCTTGCAACAAGGCGCCGCCGGATACTGATTCGTGGAACCTGTGAGCCATCTCGAAGAAGTGCGGGCGCGGACGTCGCTTGGCGCGAGCGCGTTGCCTTCTGGGCGTTTGCGGCCTTCGTCGCCGGTCTATTGGCGAGTGGAAGGAAGCCTGCTGGAGCTGACCACGGTCCGGCCGATCGCCTTTTTTACCTGGAACAGCCAGACATTTATCGCGCGGGCGGCGCGCCGCAGCCTGGTGTTTTTAATGGCGGTATTGCGGCCATTTTTGTATGCGGCGAACCGCGTGGCTGCGACTCGGATCGTGCACGCCGTGCTGCGCGGGATTACGCGCGACCGGCTCGATCTGCTGGGCGAAGAAGAATTCGAATACAAGCTGAAGCCGCTGCTGAAAGAAGAAGGAGTGCGGCACCTGAAGGCGTTGCAGGCGACGGGCGTGGATGTGGTGCTGGTGAGCCAGGGGTTGGAACATGTGATGCGTCCGCTGGCGCGGCATTTGGGAGTGCGGTGGATTATTGCGAACCGCCTCGATTTCCGCAATGGAGTTGCGACCGGAAGGCTGTTGAGTCCGGTGATCCGGCCGCGGGGATTGTTTGCGCGGATTCGCGAAGCGGGGCCGGACGGGCAGCAAAGTCCGGCGCGATGGGTGCACGCTCTCGGTTTGCGTGGTCCGAAGGCGCTGGTGTCGGCGATTGTGCCGGCGGTGCGGGTGGAAGCGCCGCGGGTTCGTCCGATTGTGTATTTCGACGAAAAGCGTTATCCGGCACGGTTTTCGGTGCGGAAGGCGCTGAGTGGAAAGCGGGTGATGCTGATCGGCGTCACCGGATTTATCGGCAAGGTGTGGCTGGCGAATACGTTGATGGATCTGCCTGAAATCGGGAAGCTTTATCTGCTGATCCGGCCGCAGAAGTCGAGTCCGGCGCAAGAACGCTTCGAGAAAATGATCGAAGGATCGCCGGTTTTCGATCCGTTGTTTGAGAAATACGGCGACCAACTGGGCGCCCTGTTGGCAGAAAAAATTGAGGTGGTGGAGGGCGATGTTTCGCAGCCGGGCGTGGGGCTGGACTCGGAGACGGCAGCGCGGCTGCGCACGGACCTGGATCTGATCATCAACAGCTCCGGGTTGACGGATTTCAATCCGGAGATGCGGGACGCTTTGGCAGCGAATGTGGATTCGGCGTATCACCTGATCGAATTCATCCGCGGGTCGAATCATGCGGCGTTGCTGCATCTTTCGACTTGCTATGTGGCGGGTCAGCGCGATGGGCGCGTGAGTGAGCAGGTGCGTTTGAATTACACGCCGGCGGGCGTGGCTGACTTTGATGCGGAAAAAGAGTGGCATCGTCTGCATGGGTTGGTGGAGTCGGCGGAGGCGCGGGTGGAAGGGCCGGAAGTCGCCGAGGAATTGAAGAAGCAGGCGTTGGAGAAAGAGCACGCGGCAAAAGGGCTGAGCGGGCAGGCATTGGAAAACCAGATCCGCAAGAACCGGGTGCGCTGGTTGAAAAATTATTTTACGGAAGAAGGCACACGGCGCGCGCAGGAGTTGGGCTGGCCGAATACTTACACGTTCACCAAGAGCCTGGCGGAATCGCTGATTGCGAAATATGGCGCGGGGTTGCCGATTGCGATTGTGCGTCCGGCAATTGTTGAGACTTCGGTGGCGAAGCCGTTTCGCGGGTGGAATGAGGGAATCAATACTTCGGCGTCGCTGTCGTATCTGCTGGGGACGGCGTTCCGGCAACTGCCTTCGAACGAACGCAAGCTGCTGGACATTATTCCGGTGGATGCGGTGTGTGCCGGGATGACGCTGATCGGCGCGGCGCTGGTGGAGCGGCGGCACGATCCGCTATACCAACTGGCGACGTCGGTGACAAATCCGTGCGACATGGGGCGGTCGATTGAGTTGACGAGCCTGGGACACCGGCGTCACTATCGGGCGCAGGAAGGTCTGGAGTACTGGCTGCGGTTGCGGATGGATGCGATTCCGGTTTCGAAAGAGCGCTATAACCGCATGTCGGCGCCGGCGCAGAAGATGATTATCAAGTCGATTCAGCGGGTGATGTCTCCGCTGCCATCTGCGATGACTAAGCCGCTGGCGAAAACGGAGCGTAACCTTGAGCGCGTGGAAAAATTGGTGGAGCTGTTCGAGCCGTTCATTCTGCACAACGAGCATGATTTTGTCGCGGATAATGTAGAGAAGTTGTCGCAGGCTCTGACGCCCGAGGAGAAAGAAATCTTCGGCTATGACACGGCGGGGCTGGACTGGTGGGAGTATTGGATCGACATTCATATTCCGGCATTGCGGCGGTGGACGTATCCGCTGATTGAAGGGCGGCCGCTGGAAGCGCGCGCACCGCGAGTGCTGCAGATGCCGCCGGCGCCGACTGCGACCGCGACAATGGCCGAAAATGGCGCTGCCATGAAGACGGGGACGAACGGAGCAACGTGGCGATATTCCTGACCGGTGGGACCGGGTACATCGGCGCGCATGTCGCTGCTAATCTGCTGGAGCAGCATGACGCGACCTTGAATCTGCTGGTGCGCGGCCGCGATCCGCGTGACGCGGAGCTGCGGCTTTGGCAGGCATTGCAGTTGCACCTGCCGTTCCCGGAATTCTACGAATACTTGCAGGCGAAGATCCGGATTTTTCGCGGAGATCTTACGTCGCCGCAGTTCGGGCTCGAAGCGGGCGATTACGACCGGCTCGTGCACACTACCGATTCGGTGATCCACTGCGCGGCTTCGCTGAATCGGAAGTCGGAAAAAAGTTGTTTGAATGTGAATCTGCGTGGGACGCTCGAAGTGGTGCAGCTGGCGCGGCGATCGCAGTACTATCACGGGCTGCGGCGGTTTTCGAACGTGAGCACGGTGGCGGTGGCGGGAAAACGCAGCCACGAAGTTGTTTTGGAAGACCGGTCGATCGAGTGGGAACGATCAGATTACGATCCGTATGCGCGGACGAAGAAATTCTGCGAGCACCTGGTGCGCGAGTTGCTGCCGGACGTGCCGCTGACGATTTTCCGCCCGAGCATCGTGTTAGGGGACAGCCGGTATCCGCAGACGACGCAGTTCGACATGGTGCGGTCGTTCGTGTTTCTGGCGGGATTGCCGGTGCTGCCGTTTCGTCCGCATGACAAGATTGACATTGTGAATGTGGATTTCGTGGCGGATGCGATTGCGACTTTGCACATGAAGGCGAATCCCGAGCACGACACCTATCATCTTTCTTCGGGGAACGATGCGCAAACGTTCCGGGAATTGACCAGGGCGCTGGCAGCCGAGCAGAACAAGCGCGGGCCGCTGTTTTTGCCGATCTTGGAAAAGCCGTTCGGCTCCATCGTCAATACCCTGGCGAACCGCAAAGGGCTGGTGGGACTCGGAGCGGCACTGATGACGGTCTTCCTGCCGTACTTGACCTGGAACACGGTGTTCGACAACACGCGCGTCACAACGGAAATAGGACGCAAGCCGGCGCCGTTTTCGCAATACAGTTTTCCGCTGCTCCGGTTCAGCCGCGAGCATAATTTTGAATACCCGTATCAAGCCTGGCCGGAGAGCACAAGGGCGGGAGGGTCTGCCGCATGATGGACTTCGTTCTGGAAGCGTGGGTATCGAGCATCATCGAGGGCAAGAAAATTCAGTGGATGCTGGGCAAGCGGGAGCCGTGGCAGCCTGGGGAAAAACTGAAGCTGCTGTTTGCGGGCTATAACGGAACGCGCAATACGGGGTCGGATGTGCGCGTGGAAGAAATGCTGCGGCAGATCCGGCGGATTCTTGGGCCGGAGAACGTTGACCTGAGCATGATGACGTTTAATTTTGACCGGTCGCGCGGATATTTCGCAGGCACATCGCAAGTGCGGCTGCCGGATATTTTTCCTCCCTTCCTGGCAAATGAAGTGCCGAAACATCATGGTGTGGTGGCGTGTGAAGGTTCGATGTTCAAATCGAAATTCGCGAATGCGCTGGCGACGATGATGATCGGGTCGCTGGGGATCGCGGCGGCGGAGAACAAGTTGTCGATCGGCTACGGCGCCGAGGCGGGACACATGGATCCGCTGGTCGCGAAGATGTGCGGGCGCTATTGCAGGAATTCGCTGGTGATCACGCGCAACGACGAGTCGCGGAAAATTCTCCGAGAACTCGGCGTGCCGACGGAGTTGGGCACGGACACAGCGTGGACGTTTGAGCCGCTGGGCGCGGAGTATGGGCAGAAAGCGCTGCGCGATGTGGGTTGGGATGGGAAAACGCCGGTGCTGGTGGTGTGTCCGATCAATCCGTTTGAGTGGCCGGTGAAGGCGTCGGTGGGGAAGGCCGCGCTGCACAGCCTGACCGGCGCATACCAAGAGAGCCACTACCGCGGGCCCTACTTTCATCATGCGGGGCCAGAGGCGGACGGCGCCTACGAACATTATTTGAGTTCGATTGCCAATGCGGTGGCCGCGTTCCGCCAGAAGAGGAATGTATTCGTGATCATGGCGGCGACCGAGCGCATGGATGCCCGGCCTTGCCGCCGTATCTCGGAGAAGCTGGGCGGAGTTCCGGTGCTGACCTCGGACGATCACAACATGTACCAACTGGTCAGCATTCTGCGGGCTTGCCGGCTGATGGTGTCTTCGCGTTATCACGGGATTGTGACTTCGATGCCGGTGCTGGTGGCGTCGGCGGGGATCACGATGGATGAGCGCATACGGAATCTGATGAACGAGCGCGGGCATCCGGAGTTACTGATGAATGTGGATGATCCGGACCTGGAGGCGCGGACTCTGGCGGCGCTGGATACTCTGGATCGCGACGGTGAGCGGATTGCCGATGGGATCGCGCGGAGCGTGGTGCGGAATTTGAAATTGATGGCGCGCATGGGCGTGTATTTCGAAGAAGAAGTGCAGCGGCGGTATCCGGAGTTTCCCACTCGGCGCGGAGAATGGAGCTGGGAGGATTATCTGCCGCCGATGAGCGACGGGTTGAAGCAATTGGTGGCGGCGTACGGGTAGGTTGGGCTCCTTCGTGAACCCTCGCGTCCTCCGTGGTGAAAGAAGTGCGGAAACCACAAAGGACACGAAGGTTCACGAAGGAAATCCCCAAGAGTTCGATGGGCAATTCTGATAGACCAGAATCGCATGCGATTCCTCGAACAACTTTTTGCGAGCCTGGAGCGCAGCGGCGATGCCATCGTGCTGCAGGAAATGCGCGACGGGCAGGCGGTTCCGCTCACGGCGAGGCAGTTGCTGGCGCGGGTGCTGGTGGCGCGCGCTTATCTGCGACGGTTGCGGCTGAAGAAGGGCGATCGGTGCGCGCTGCTGGCGCATAACTCGATGCAGTGGGTGGCGATGGATCTGGCCGTCATGGCCGAGGGGTTGACGGTGGTGCCGCTGTATGCGCGGCAGTCGCCGGCAGAACTGGTAGCGATGATGAAGGATTGTTGGCCGGCGGTGATTGCCTGCGGCGAGAAGTCGCTGGCCGATGCGATCGCAGAAGCGTGGCCGGAGGCGCCGCCGCATTTCTGCTTCGAAAATGTTTTCACGGAAGGGCGCGTGCCGGTGGAGAATCTGGCGCTGGCGGTTGCGGAAGAAGATGTGGTGACCATCATCTACACCTCGGGCACCTCCGGCGAGGCGAAGGGGGTGATGTTGAACGCGGGCAACGTCGGGCACATGCTGGGCTGCACTTCGGGGCGACTGGATCAGCTTATAAGGGGTCACCCGATGAAGACGCGTCCGGGGCAGGACGCGGTGTTTCATTACCTGCCGCTTTGCTTTGCGGGTTCGTGGATCATGATGCTGACCTGCCTGCTGCGGGGAAACAAGCTGACGTTGAACACGGACCTGGGAAAGATTGCTACCGAGATGCGGCTGGCGGCGCCGGATTATTTTCTGAATGTTCCCGCGCTTCTCGAACGCATGCGCAAAGCGGTCGACGAGCAGCTTTGGAATACGGGTGGATTTCCCTTGAAGGTGTACACCAAGGCAAAAGGCGCTTGGGTGCGGCGGCAGGAAGGTAAATCGCGCGCCGGGGACGGGATCTGGCTCGGGCTGGCGAATCGGCTTGTGTTTCCGACGATTCGAAAAAAAATGATCGGCGGCAAAGTGCGCGCGCTGATTTGTGGCTCGGCGCCGGTGAGTGTGGAGACGCAACTGTTTTTTATGATGCTGGGCATCCCGGTTTTGCAAGTGTACGGACTGACCGAGACGACGGCGATCTGCACCATGGATGATCCGGATGCGACGGTAATTGCGGGGCGCGCGGGGCCGGCGATTTCGGGCGTGGAGATGAGAATCGCGGAGAATGCGGAGATCGTGGTGCGCGGGCCGAATATTTTTCCGGGATACTGGAATCGTCCGGAGGAGACGGCGAAGGTGCTGCGCGACGGCTGGTTCCACACCGGCGATCAGGGTGAAGTGGACGCGAACGGAAACTGGAAGATTGTCGGCCGCATCAAGAACCTGATTATTCTTGGGTCGGGGCATAACATTGCGCCCGAGCCGATTGAGGACAGGATTCTGCACGAGTTGCCGGGTGCGAGTCAGGTGGTGCTCGTGGGCAACGGGCGCGGGTATCTGGCGGCGCTGGTCACGGGCAAAGTGAGCGGCGAGAAAACGCAAGCGGCGTTAGACCTTGTGAATCCGGGCCTTCCGCATTACAAGCACGTGCGGGCCTTTCATCTGGTGGAGGAAGCATTCACCATCGAAAGCGGGCTGCTGACGGCGAATGGGAAACTGAAGCGCGACCTGATTGCCGAGCGGTTTCGAGGCGAAATTGACGCGATGTACGAG
>Ga0316363_10000906_pt1 | contig 30442 bp, 16 predicted proteins | sample Sb_taG_3_FD_200459 | JGI IMG/M metagenome (GOLD analysis project Ga0316363, IMG submission 200459) | Peat soil microbial communities from Weissenstadt, Germany - Sb_50d_a_PC metaG (v2) (version 2) | ecosystem: Environmental > Terrestrial > Soil > Wetlands > Peat | place: Germany: Weissenstadt...
GATCGCGAACGGCCTCGATGCGGCGCATGCCAAGGGCATCGTCCACCGCGACATCAAGCCCGCAAATATCTTTCTCGTCGAACGCGGCCAGGCGAAAATTCTCGATTTTGGCTTGGCGAAGGTCACCCCTGCGCTCCGGCCCGCCGCCGAGACCGTGGGCGCCACGTCCATGCCCATGCAGATGCACGTGCTCAACGATGATCAGCTGACCAGTCCGGGCAGTTCGATGGGAACGGTCGCCTACATGTCTCCCGAACAGGCGCGGGGCGAGGAGCTGGATGCGCGCTCCGATCTGTTTTCGCTCGGTGTCGTGCTCTACGAGATGGCCACCGGGTCGGTTCCGTTCTCTGGCGCAACCGCCGCGGTCATCTTCGACGGCATCCTTCATTCCTTACCCCCGCCCGCGAAGGAACTCAACCCGCGCCTGCCCCTAGCATTCGAGAGCATTCTCAGTAAGGCGCTGGAGAAGGACTCCGACCTGCGCTGCCAAACGGCCGCCGAACTCCGCGCCGACCTGAAGCGGCTCAAGCGGGACATCGAGTCCAGCCGCCGGCCCGCCGCGGAAAAAAGCGTTACGGGTTCCGGTGCGCATTCGGTTGCAACCCAGCAGAAATCAGTCGCTGTGCTTTACTTCGAAAACCAGAGTGGCGCGAAAGAGGACGAATATTTCCGCGACGGAATTACCGAAGACATTGTCACAGAGCTTTTGAAGATCAAACAACTGCAAATATTCCCCCGCTCAGAGATGCTTGCATTCCGCGACAAACCGGTCACAGCGCTGCAGGCGGGCCAGCAGCTTGGCGCCGCCTATGTGCTCGAAGGTTCCATCCGACGCGCCGGCAACCGCGTGCGCATCACCGCGCAACTCGTCGAGGCCTCCACACGCCATTCCGTCTGGGCGGAGCGCTACGACCGGCAACTTGAAGACGTCTTCGCCATCCAGGAAGAAATCGCGCGGAGCATCGCCCAGGCCCTACGCATCACGCTTACGCCGCAGGAAGAAAAAACCATCGCGCGCAGGCCTACGGAAAACCCTCTGGCGTATGATTTTTACCTGCGCGGAAGGAGCTACATGCGCCGCGAGAATTTGGACTACGGCCTGCAAATGTTCGAACAGGCCATCCAGCTGGATTCGAATTTCGCTCTGGCGCACGCCGGAATTGCCCACCTTTGCGGGCTCATCTACGAGTATCGCGAGCAGAATCCGAAATGGATTGAACGGGCAAAGGCTAGCTGCGAGTTGGCTACGGCCCTTGTGCCCGACCTGCCAGAGATTCTGGTAGCGCACGCCCGCATCTGTTATACGCAGAAGAAATACGACGAAGCCGCGAAGCTGGCATGGCGCGCAATTGAGCGCAAGCCCGACTGTGAAGGTTCCTGGAACATCCTCGGGCGCGCGTATTTCTCTTCTGGGCGTTTCGAGGAGGCCGCGGCGCTCACGGAGCGGGCCATCGAAGCCAACGGCGACGACTATAATACTTATCTCCCCTATGTAAACGCACTGCAACGGCTGGGGCGGAAAAAGGAATCCGCGCAACTCCGGGACCGCGTGATCAAGATCTTCCGCCAACAACTGGAGCTGGTGCCAGAAGACGTGCGCGCCCGTATCTTGCTGGCTGGGTACCTTGCCTACCTCGAACAAGACCCGGACGAGAGCATGCGGCACCTGCAGACCGCCGTCGCCCTTCGCCCCGGAGATTCCAACACCCTCTACAATGCTGCGTGTACCTACGGCATCCTCGGGAAAAAGGCAGAGGCGCTCGATACGCTCAAAAAGGCCTTTGCGGCCGGATACGGCAACCCCAATTGGGCGGCTAACGATTCCGATCTCGATTGCCTGCGCGACGACCCTGAATTCCGGAAACTCGTAGGTCTCGACGAACGCCCCGCGTCCTAAGAATCCTTCGTCCTCACTCCTGAACTACCGCGTGCTCGACGGCCCCTGCCTCAGCCGGAGGTAAAACGCGCTACTGGTAGAAGTAAACTTCGCGCCGGGCACATTCCGGGCGGATCGTCGGCAACCCTTACTTTGCCGGATTATGGAAGGGTGGCCCGTGATTCAGGAGGAATCCTAAACGACAGCAGTGCTATCGACCGGCCAACCTAGATAACAGGCTAACGAACGCCGCCTGCTGCGAGGATCTGTTTCAGCTCTTCGGCCCAGTGAATAACCACGCGCAGACTGCTTCCCTGCGAACCGCGGCGCAACATGATGAACCGCCCGTCGCGGGTCACGTCGTAGTTCGGGATCGAGGCCCCCTGCCCGAAGTCATACTCGTCCGCGAACAAGGCGATGGGTTTCCCAAATGTAGGTTCGGCACCAGACGAGTTGACGGCCACCGCCATCATGTGCAGACTTCCACGATAGTAGATTTCTCGCCCCGTACTGCTCCACCGCGCCTGCACCCCACCGCCTTCCGAAACCTGCCACGGACGATCCATCGCGGGATACCGCCGTGCGTAGATCTCCGCCTGGCCTGACTCGTTCGACTGATAGAGCATCCAGTGCCCGTCTGGCGACAATTCCGGTCCCCCCTCGTACGCCGGCGTCGCCAAAAGGGGTTTGGGCTTGAATTTGCCGCTGATCGACATCAGGAAAATATCTCCCGACGTTTCCGGTTGGACTCGAACATCCAGAATGGTATCGGGATCGGGCCCCGGTGACGACGGATAGTCGTTGATCAGTCCTGCCGGCACCGGCCCCCCCTTGCCGCTACCGTCAGCGGCAGCCCAGAATGGCACGCGGAAGCGCCGAAACACGACGCCTTCGCCATCGGCCGTCCAAGTGGGGTATGCTGTCCCCATCTCCGCCGCCGTGAGCTTGGCATGTGTCCCGCGCAACAGATCGAGCGTTTCAATGGCGCTCCCTTGGCTCTCCACCAGAAGCCGGTGTCCATCCGGCGAAATGCGTGGGTACCCGTAGCGAGCCGTCGGCAGGTTGAGGGCCAGTTCCGACGCGTCACGCCCCACGGACACCACACGCTTGGAATCGAAGTCAGCAGGTACGAAGACCAAAGCCCCGGTGGATGATAACTCGAATCCCAGACTCCCCGAGCCCACCGTGCATACTATGCCGGCCGGTATCACGGGCACCGTGGCACCGCTTGTAGTCGCGCTGTTCTCGTCGAAAGGCACCGCCCACACCGCGCCGTCACGTCCAAACAGCAGATGACCTGTGGGCGACCACACGGGAGCTCTTGCGCGCTCAATCACGACCGTCCTCTTCTGGCCGTCAACGGACACCGCTTCGATTCGTTCGGTGCCGGCGTCGGTGGTTAAACTCGAAAACAGCACGACGCGCCCTCCCGGCAACCCCACCGGATCGGTGTGCGAAACTTCGCGCCGAGCGGTATCGAGCACCGTTAACTGTCGGGGCGCGCCGCCCTGAGCCGGCACAATCCATAACGCTCCCCCGCGCGAGTAGACAATGTCCGTTGAGACCCAGGCCACCCTGGCTTCAATATCGGCGCCCTGCACCAGGACCGCTCGCTGGTGGTCGGCCAGCGACATTCGAGTGATCAACCCGCTGGCCTGCGTAAATACGACGCTCTTGCTATCGGGGGAGAAGGAGGCGGCGCTCGCGCCCGCAGTGTTGCTGATTTCGGTAGCCTCCGGACGGTCGAGTCGTCGAATGTACAACCGCCGCACGCCCTCACGACCACCGACCATCGCGACACTCTGGCCGTCTGGCGAAATCGAGGGTCCTCCCTGCAACCCGGAAATGGGTTCGACATTTGGCGGATAGGCAATATCGAGATGCATCACCTCGCGCGAGGCCGCGTCGGAGCCATTACGATGCGCGAACGTCCATGCCGCTACAGCGATGGCCACGACAGCTATGGCCCACGGCAGTACGCGCCAGAGCGAGGTCGGCGGGGCTATGGACGCGGCTTCCGGCGCCGCATGGGTTGCACCGTCCAGCATGGCATCATCCAGCGCGAGCCGCGCTTCGCCAATGTCGCGCAGACGCCGTTTCTCATCCTTCACAAGGCAGCGCTGCAGCAGTTCGCGGACGCGCCGAGGCAGGTTCTTCGGAAGGATGGTCCAATCCGGCTCGGCGCGGACGACGGCTGCCATGATGTCCGTCGCAGTTTCGCCCACAAACACCTGGCGGCCGGTTAGCATTTCGAACAGCACTACGCCGAACGACCAGATATCCGCGCGGCGGTCCACAGCCTTGCCCTTGGCCTGCTCGGGCGACATGTAGGCCGCAGTGCCGAGAATGATCCCGGCCTTTGTGGCATCCAAGGTCAGGGTAGGAGAATTGGAAATATTCTTCGGCGCAGCGTCGCCCTGCAGGGCCTTGGCCAGCCCGAAGTCGAGCACCTTGACCTTGCCATCATGCGTGACTTTGATGTTGGCTGGCTTCAGGTCGCGGTGAACAATGCCATGCTCGTGCGCGTATTCGAGCGCTTCCGCAATTTGCGTCGCGATGGGCAACGCTTCTTCCAGAGGGATCGCGCCTTCCCTGATCCGGTCGGCGAGCGTCGGCCCTTCCACCAGTTCCATCACCAGCGCACGCACGCCACCGCTGTCTTCGAGGCCGTAGATGGAAGCGATGTTGGTGTGGTTGAGGGATGCGAGAACCTGCGCCTCACGCTGGAAGCGAGCCATGAGCTGCGTATCCCGGGTAAATTCCTGCAGAATCACTTTCAGCGCAACATCTCGTCCCAGTTTCGAATCCGCGGCGCGATACACCTCGCCCATTCCGCCGGTACCGAGCGGCGACCGAATTTCATAGGGTCCGAGTTTGGTGCCAGCAGTGAGCGCCATCCGTGCGCGTAATTATAGCCTGCGCAACACACTACACGCGGAAACAACGATTCTGGGTGTGTGGTCGGCCAACCGGAAGCTATCCCAGAAACGGGCTTCCGGGAAATCTCGTGGCTGGATGTCAGCGGAGCTGCGAGCGTCTGGGCATATCTCCTCGAAGCCGACTTCTGGCCCGGTTCGCGGAACTGGCAGCCCCGTGCCGAGCGAGTGCGCCCAACTGGCAGCCGAGGATGGTACATGTAAATGATGGGTAAATGGTGATGACAACGAATCACTATTTCAAGAAAAATCCCGATTGCTCCGGAGCGGGCAGGTTCTTGCTACTCTCATACTGACGTTGGGCCTCTTGTACAACGACGATTCTCGCCTGCACCTCCAACGCCAGATTGTCGTAGCGAACCAGAACGTTGTCCAGCCAGTAAGGATTGTTCTCGCGCGCCCAGCCTTCCGCGTACATCTTGCGCAGCTGCGTGATCGAATCGCGCAGGCTCTCTAATCGCCCGTTGATGTCAATCATTTCGTCCATGTCGTTTTGCACACGAATCTTGTCAGTCTGATTCTGATAAGCGTCCCAGTAGAAGCGGCTGATTTCGGATGTGAACTGGATCTTCAAGCCCAGGGTGTCCAGATGCCAGGCGGCAAGGAGCATGTCGTCGAGAGTTCCGCGATGGAGGTGTGCCTTAGCTCGATTGAGCACGAGCGATTCCGCGGCGCGTTCAGCGCTGATGCGCAGATCGTGGGTAACAGGCAGCGCTTTGGCGGCCATGTTGGCGCCGACTTCGCTGAATGGGTCGGACCAGAAGAGCTCGTGGCTCGCGTTGTCCAGTTTCACTCCGGCGAGAAGCGTGTGAGAGCGATCGAGATTCTCCATCACCTCAGCAAAAGTTCTGTCGTCATTATTATTGCGGTAAAAGGCCCAGTCATAGCTGTTCTTGAAATCATCGATGCTGGACTCGCCGGGCTGCCAACTGGCGGCTGCGCCAAAGATCAGGGCGGGCCAGGTCATGTCGAGCAGGGATTCACCGTCGTCGTTCCAAGTGGTGTTGAGGGCACCGATAGCCTGATGCTTCTGGCCGTCGCGAACAAAGTTCCTGATGTTCACGAAAGCGCTTTCGAGGTTAGGCCAGATCACGCCCCAGTTGCCTGCACCGGGCGCAACGACTACGCGCAGGCCGGCGTTGGTGTATGGGGTAATGATGTTTTCGTAGCTGGGCTTGGGAACGTAGTCCCAGGGAACGGCGATCATATCTTTCGGAAGGATCGTCATCAGCTCGGGATATTTGACCGCGATGTCGCCCCAGAACATGAGTTGCTTGTGATAAGGCTGCATGATCTCGAAGACTTTCTGGAGGTGTTCGAGATAAACGCGGCCGAGGCCTTCCCGAGCAGCCAGAGCTTCCGTCTGGCCGAGGCCAAGTTCAACAGTTTCGTCGGCTCCGATGTGGAAGAACGGGCCGGGAAACAAGGGAACGACTTCACCGTAAATCTGGCGAATGAAATCGTAGGTTTTGGGATTGGTGGGAGTGAGTACGTGACCGTGAGGCGTCTCGGCAAGATCAGAATAGATTTCGTACTTCAGAAATTGATGAAGATGTCCGAAGGCCTGCTGCTCGGGCAGGAGGGTGATGTAGTACTTGCTGGCGTAGTCGACAAGTTCCTTGATCTCCCCGGGAGTTAATGCCGCTTGTTTGGGCGGCGCTTTAGGCGGGACGAGCGGCTGAGTCTGGAAGTCGAAGACGTGCTCCATGTTGAATCCGACGAGGTTGATCTTGTACTCGGCCAACGTGCGGATCTGCATCTCCAGATAGTCGAGCGTAGGGATTGGACCGCGGCTGACGTCGTCGCTCACGCCCCGCCATTCCATGCTCGGCCAGTCGCGGATCGCCAGAGCCGGAACCGCAAGCGTCTTCCCTCCGCCTCCGGGGCCTTCCGTGCGCAGCAACTGGCGAAGCGTCTGCACGCCATAGAACAGGCCCTGCGCGGTGCGCCCCGCCACCAGCACTCCGGAGTCGGTCGCGCGGATCACATAGCCTTGTTTGTCAAGATCAGGTTTTTCAAGATCAGGTCTATCAAGATCATGGTTGCCGGTTTCGTCTCCGGCTTTTACTCCCTGCGATTCGAGATAGGATCGCAGGCCGCTGTCGGTCAGGCGGCCAAGCGAGATGTGCCCCGTCGTTTTCGACGCGGCGATCACGGTATTGATCGACAGCTTCATGCCGGTGCGGTCCTGAATCTCCTGTTGCAGCGTCTCGGCCGCAGTCCGGTCTTCAGCATTGCCGATGAGGATGGTGGTCGAGGGCCGGATCACGAACCTGCCTTCGGCTATGCGAGCCTCCTTCGGCGCCGGCAGAACTTTGAGCGCACGGACGGCGTCGTTGACCTGAGCGTGAGAAACAAGCGGAAAAAAGGCGAGGCAGGCGAGAGAGATCCATTTTGTGATTTTCATTGCCCGGGTTAGTAGCGAGAGTAACAGGTGGGCTGCTGGTTTTAAAGCAGCCAACTACCGAACGCTGAGATGTGCAGCTAAACTTGCCGTGGCAAACTATCCCACTTGCGCGGACGTGGGACAGCCAATCCCGCTTGACATGAATCATGAAATGCATCAATATTCATTCGTTTTAATAAAACATTTTAATAGTCCGGGAATCCTAGCGAGAACCCTGGAAGGTGGGACGCGACATGATCGGCGGGGTTGACATTGGCGGCACCAAGATTGCGGTGGGAGTGGTCGACGAGTCAGGCCGTGTTCTAGCGAGGAACGAGTGCGCTACGGATGTACAGCGCGGCTTCGATCACGCCATGCGGCAGGTGACGACGCTGCTTCGTCAGTGCGTGGAACGGGCCGAGGTCGAGCTGCACGGGATTGGGATCGGTTGCGCCGGCCCGCTCGACAGCGCGACGGGCACCTTGGGAAACGTGAACAATTTGCCGGGGTGGAAGGGCGGCAATCCGGTAGATATTTTGTCGCGGGAGTTTGGGGTCGCGGCAGGGTTGGAAAACGACGCGGATGCGGCCGCGCTTGGCGAACTGCACTGGGGAGCCGGAAGGTCAAAGACGCGCTTTCTCTACGTGACAGTCGGAACGGGCATTGGCGTGAGCGTAATTCTGGATGGCAAAGTGTACCGCGGCGTTGACGGGTGTCATCCCGAGATTGGGCACCATATCATCGATCCCTCTGGGCCGCCTTGTTCGTGCGGTGTGCGCGGCTGCTGGGAGAGTCTGGCGGCCGGGCCGGCGATGATGGAGTGGCTCAGGACAAATTCACCCGCAACTTACGGAAACGGCAATCTCAATGCCCGCGAAATCTGCTCGCGCGCGCAAGACTCTGATGAATGGGCGCGACGTGCCGTGGAACGCGAGGCATATTATCTGGGAATCGGTCTGGCCAATCTCATCACCTTGTTTGCTCCAGAAGCCATAGTGCTGGGCGGCAGTGTGATGAAAAGCGCACACTTGTTTCTGGATCGCATGCGGGAGGTGATCCGGCAGAATTGCAGGCTGGTTCCGACCCACCGGGTAGAGATTACGTTGGCGTCTCTGGGAGCGGATGCCGGCTTGATCGGCGCTGCGCAGGTTTGGCACGATCGTTTCGAGCGGCATGGAGGTGAGGTTGGGCACGAATACGCATCCGATCGTTGAGGGCCAGTATCTTCGTGACATTCTGGATCAGCCACGCGCGTTGACGGCAACGCTGGGGCAACTGGAAGTTCCGAAGGAGCTGGATGTCCTCGCCCGGCGTTTGCGGGAAGGTAAGATCAAACGCGTCGTACTGACGGGAATGGGAGCCTCTTTTCATGCCCTTTATCCCCTGTTCTTGTGGCTGAACGGGTATGGTTACACCACAGTTGCAGTCGAGACCTCGGAACTGGTCCACTCCCTGCAGCGCTGGTTCGAGCCGGAGACGCTGATCACTGCGATTTCGCAGTCCGGACAAAGCGCGGAAGTGGTCCGACTAATCGAAGAAAACCGTGGCCGGGCAGCCATCGTGGCCGTAACCAATACCGCCGATAGTCCGCTGGCGTTGCGAGCCAATGCTTCGATCCTTACTATGGCCGGGAAGGAGCTTTCCGTCTCCTGCAAGACCTACGTGACGGCTTTAATGGCGCTGCACCTGCTTGGGGGATTCCTGTGCGGGTGCGATGCGAGCCAGACGCGGGAGGAACTAGCGCAAACCGTGCCCGCGGTCGCATCGTATCTGCGCGAGTGGAGGGACCGCGTTTTCGAGCTGACGGCAGAGATTGGGCGAGTCCGCCATTTGTTTCTGCTCGGACGTGGGGCGTCTCTGGCTGCGACCGGCGAGGGCGCGCTGATCGTGAAGGAATCGGTGCGGCTGCACGCGGAAGGCATGAGCGGCGCAGCTTTCCGCCACGGCCCGCTGGAGATGGTCAACGGTGAAACCTTCGCGGTGGTTTTTGCGGGAGCAGAAACCACGAGAACGCTGCAGGCCAGGCTTCTGGATGATATTCGCCAGGCTGGAGGCAAGACCAGCTGGATTGCCGAAGACGCCAGTCCGGGAGCCTGGAGACTGCCCGAGACGCCGCCTGCCGTGCGCCCCATACTTGAAATACTCCCAGTACAGATGATGACGCTGGCGCTGGCGGCGGAAGCTGGCATTGAGGCGGGACGGTTTGCTCGCATTCCGAAGATCACCACGATGGAGTAAGTCTCAGGCGCGTAATTGTTGGCTCCGCTCGCGAGCCGCTGGGGTTTAGGAGTCTTTGAGGGGGTACTACCATGCCAAATATTCAAAGGTGCGCTCCGTTGTTTGACCTTTCGCACTTTTTCTTCGTCAAGCTGCGATTTCGGTTGCTGGCTTCAGCCGCCCTGCTCCTCACCGTCCACTGCATGTGGGCCAGTACCCTGGCCGACGATCAGTCTGCGAAGATACTCCTCACGGAAAATTGGCAGATTCAGTCCTCGTGCGAAGTGAAGGCTGACGGGCGAGAGATTTCTACCGTTGGTTTTCGTGCGGATGGTTGGCACAAGGCCCGCGTGCCTACAACGGTCGTTGCGGCGCTGGTCGCAGATGGTACATATCCTAACCCTTATTTCGGAATGAACCTGAAATCATTTCCCGGGATGGACTACTCCTCCAAGTCTTTCTTTGCGAATCAGACCATGCCGGCAGACAGTCCGTTTCGCTGCGCGTGGTGGTACCGGACTGAGTTCAGCCTCCCAGCGCAAGCGAGTCAGCCGACGACTTGGCTGCATTTTGACGGAATCAATTACCGCGCGAATGTCTGGCTGAACGGCGAGAAGATTGGCGACGCTCAGGACATTGCCGGCATGATGCGGCTATTCGAGTTTGAAGTCGGCAAGCGTCTCGCCGCCGGGAAACCCAACGCTTTGGCGGTAGAAGTCTTCGCGCCCGATAAGACCGATTTAGCGATGACCTGGGTTGATTGGAACCCAACTCCGCCTGACAAAGACATGGGGTTGTGGAAAGACGTCTACCTGACGACGGGTGGCGCCGTTCGTTTGCGCCATCCATTTGTGGAATCCAAGCTCGAACCGGGCTACGCGGCGGCATCTCTCACCATTACCGCAGATCTGCACAATGCTGCTGCCCATCCGAACACGAGCATCGTCCACGCCGAGATTGAGGGGATTCAGGTAAGCCAGAAAGTTGAACTGGCTGCTTCGGAATCCAAGACGGTCGTCTTCGCGCCCGATCGATATCCTCAACTGCGGATTGCTCATCCCCGGCTGTGGTGGCCGTATCCGATGGGCAAACCGGAAATGTACACGGCGCACCTGCAGGTCGAAGCGGGCGGACAAGTCTCAGACTCGGCGAGCGTGCAGTTTGGCATCCGTGAAGTGACTTCGCAGCTGACGGAAAAGGGCTACCGGTTGTTCAAGATCAATGGCCGCAACCTGCTCATCCGGGGGGCAGCGTGGGCGCCAGATATGCTGCTGCGCTGGTCGCCCGAGCGGGCCACGGCGGCCATGGACTACGTGCGGGGCATGAACCTGAACGCTATCCGGCTGGAAGGGCGAATGGAGCGGGATGAATTCTTCGACCTAGCCGATCGCCAGGGCGTCCTGATCATGCCGGGATGGACCTGCTGCGACTTCTGGGAGCAGTGGAAGAAATGGACGCCGGAGACCACCAAGATCGCAGCCGCTTCGCTTTCCGATCAGGCCGTGCGTTTGCGGAACCACCCGAGCGTGTTCGTCTGGCTTTACGGCAGCGATAATCCCCCGCCGGCCAAAATCGAGACCCTATACTTGCAAGTTTTGAAGGACGCGAGGTGGCCTAACCCCACGATCTCCTCAGCGAACTCCCAACGCACTAAGCTGACCGGTGCTTCCGGAGTAAAGATGTCGGGCCCCTACGACTACGAGCCACCCAATTACTGGCTGACCGACAAAAAAGCCGGCGGGGCATTCGGATTCAATACCGAAACCAGTCCGGGTCCGGTGATCCCAACGTTGCCGAGCCTGAAGCGATTTATACCGGCCGATCACCTGTGGCCGGTTGACGATTACTGGAATTACCACGCCGGCCTGGAACGCTTTACCACCATCGACAGGTTTGTGAATGGCATGGGACAGCGTTACGGCAAGGCCGCCAACCTGGAAGACTTTCTCCGCAAGTCCGAAGCCATGAACTACGAAGCCCAGCGCGCCATGTTCGAGGCTTATGGCCGCAATAAGTACGAATCCACCGGCGTGATCCAGTGGATGCTCAACAATGCCTGGCCTTCGATCATCTGGAACTTGTACGATTACTACCTTGTTCCGGGGGGCGCCTATTTCGGATCGAAGAAAGCTTGCGAGCCGCTGCACGTTCAGTATTCCTATGACGATGATTCAGTCGCTGTGGTGAATGGCTATGACCACGCATTCGCGGGAGCGAGCGTCAGGGCAACGATCTACGACATAAACGCGGAAACAAAGGCGCGGCAGGATGTAACGCTCGATATCCCGGCGGACAGCAGCGTCCGGGCCTTGAAGCTATCGAAAGTGAACGACATCTCTGCGACTTATTTTCTGAAACTCGAACTGCATGATGCCTCCGGCAAGCTGGTGAGCGACAATTTTTACTGGCTCTCGACCAAGCCCGATAAGCTTGATTGGGCAAGGAAGTTAGAGGAGGTCTACACGCCACAAAACGCTTATGCCGACCTGAGCGGGTTAAACACGTTGCCGCCGGTAACACTGGCGGTTCGCAGCTCGCTCTCGCGGGAGGGGAAGGAATCGGTGGTTCATGCTTTTGTCGAAAACCCGAGCTCCAGCCTCGCCTTCATGGTTCATCTGCGGGTGGCCAAGGGCAGCAGTGGCGAGGATGCTGCGCCAATATTCTGGGACGATAACTATGTCTCCCTGATGCCCCTGGAAAAGCGCGAGCTCAGCGCCCGCTTCGAGTCTGACAAGAACAATGGCGACGGACTGGTGCTGACTGTCGATGGATGGAATGTGGTGGCGGCGAGCAGTCCAATCGTAGTCGAGGAGGAACGCTGACGCGCTCCTCGCCACTCCTCGCCAAATGGAGCAAAGGAAGGCGAGAATCGGGCGAGTATGATATGAAGGCTTGGATTTCGGGCATTCAGAAGTGGTTCGTGCCGTAAGAGCCGACCACGAGAGCTCGCGGTTGAAGAACGAGTTTTCGAGAGCAAGCGAAACACCCGCTGGACACTTCATCTTAAGGGTTTCAGGTATGGTGACAATTCGCGATGTGGCGAAGGAGAGTGGGTTTTCTCCCACTACGGTCTCCATTGTGCTGAACAACGCTCCGCTGGCCCGCTATATCCCTACCGCTACCAAGAAACGCATCGAAAGCGCCGCCAAGAGGCTGCACTACCGTCCGAACCTGTTTGCGCGTTCCCTGCGCAGCCGGCGCAGCCACACGGTTGGGGTCATGGTGTTCGACGCGACGGACCCCTTCTGCACGCTGGTGCTGCGCGGCATCGAGAACTCGCTCTACCAGGCGTCGTATCTGCCCATCCTGACCGACGTCCAGAACGAGCGCGCCCGCTTCGAGCGTTACCTCGAAATGCTGCTGGACCGGCGGGTGGAAGCGCTCATTGTGCTGGCCAACTGGCTGTTCGTGAACATCGATGTTCTCGGCGATCTGGAAAAGAGCAACATCCCTACAGTGATGATTGGGCGGGAATTGAAGAACGATTCGATCAGCTCGGTCATCGTCGATAACGAACTCGGTGCATGCACTGCTGTGGAGCACCTGTACGCCCTTGGACATCGCAAGATTGCGTTCATTCGAGGGCCCAAGACTTTGGCCGACAGTGCTCCGCGGTGGAAAGGAGTTCGTTCCTTTGCGAAAGCCCGTGGCCTGGAGTTGGAACCGCGGCTGATTGTGGACCTTCCCGAGTCGCGGGACCCGATTTCCAGCTTCGAGGCCGGCTACAAACTGACCGAGGACATGCTCAAGACGAAGCGTCCCTTCAGCGCGCTGATGGCGTTCGATGATATGACGGCGTTTGGGGCGATCCGCGCCTTGACCAAGGCCGGACTACGGGTGCCGGAACAGTGCTCGGTGATCGGGTTTGACGACGTTGCGGCATCGAGCCTCTGCACCCCACCTCTCACGACGGTCCGTCAGCCCATGGAGGCGATGGGCGCGATGGCGGCCAGCATTGTCCTGGAGGGGATCAACGCTATGCTGGAGAAACGCGACCTGCCGGCGCTTCACCGCAAACTGGCTCCGGAGCTCGCCGTGCGGGATTCCACCCGGGGCCCCGCATAAGGCCGTATAGCAACTGGAGGATTCACGGGTGCAAGGAGCACCCCTGCGGCGCAACCAGAACGTCCCTACGCTCCGGAGCCCGCGTTGCAGTAAATGGGAAGCCATTTGTGGTTAGAGACGTTAAGTATTGAAACAGGTGTCTTGGTTTGGTGAAAGCTGCGCTTTGTTATCGCTACCGGGACAAAGACCAGGACGAGGTTGATCTTGTGATTGAAAAAGCGCAAGCGGGCCTGTCAGGCCCGCTTGCCTGGTAGCAAATGGATCAGAACATGAATCTCGCCCCAAACTGGAATTGACGCGGCGAGTTGGAAGTCGCCGTGATCTGGCCGAAGCCGGCAGCCGCCGTCCACCCGGTATCAGCTGAGGGCACATTCGGGGACGCAAACTGCGGCCTGTTGGCAACGTTGTAGGAAGATATATCGAAGCGGAGATTCCGCGTTTCGCCCAACTTGAAATTTTTCGAGAGTGTGAGATCCAGATTGTTGGCTCCCATCGTGCGGACGTGATCAAGATAAGCTGGCGCATTCCCCGGAACGAACTGGCTGGCAGGCACTGCGAAGCAGTCGGCTGTGAACCACTGCGTTATCGTATGTGGCGCGCCCTTGCTGGGATCGCAGGTTATATTGGCCCGCTGATAGAGGTAGATATTTGACGACCCTACAACCGGCGAAGGGATGGGAATACCGCTGCTCAGGTAGAATATCCCGTTGGCCGTCCAGCCGCCCAGGATGGCATTCGATACTCCGTTCAGATCCAGCGCCCTGCCCTTGCCCACGGGCAGGTCGTAAGACGCCTGCCAGGTGAATTGATACTTCACGTCCTGCGGGCTGACGGAATGCTCGTAGCTCAAGTTCCTCCAGTCCTGAGGGTACCCGCCATGCTGACCGACAAAGTCGAGCGGATTACGGCTGTCGTCCGTCATCAGCTTGGCCCAGGTAAAAGAGGCCAGGGTGGTGAAGTGCTTGGTCATGCGCTTCTGCACCTTCGTCTGCAGGGAGCTGTAGTCAGAATCTCCGCCGGGGTAGCCATGCACCAGGACACCAAAACCTTGGCCGGTTATGCTGATGTTCCCGCCACTGGTGAATTGAGGGAAAGGCTCGGCCGCTACAAACTGCGCCTGCGTGGCGCCGGCCGTGCCGAGCGTGTTGATCTGGCTTAGGGTGAGCTGGTTCAGATCTGCAACTTCCATCGGAAGGAAGAGTCCCCGGCTGCCCACATAGCCGACGCTGAGAACGATTTCGTGTGGAAATTCGTACTCCAGGCCAAAGTTGAAGTTATAGGTTTCCTGCGTACGCTGCGAGTGCAGCATCGTGTTCAGACTTCCTCCAAGGCTGGTCTCCAAGCCGCTCGGCTGCAGCTGGGATGGTGGCACCAGACCGCTTGGGAATGGATTGCTCAGCGAATAGGGGCCGGTCACACTAGGCGCCCCCCCCGGTACACATGAGGTATCGTTGTTGATCACCGTATTGCCGCCCAATTGAGTAGTCGAATCGGTTACAGGTTGAACACAGGTAGCGTTCCAGTTAATGTTCGTGGAATATCCATCGCTGTTCAGCGTGGCAGAGCTGACCTGTTGTCCGCTCGGCCCAAAGTAGAAGCCGGCGCCGCCGCGAACGACAAGGTGTTTCTCAGGCTGCCATGAAAAGCCGAGGCGCGGAGCAAAGTTCGTCAGATTGGTAGTAAACGGAGAGCGGTGGCCGCTGCTGGCGAAGACTTCGCCGCCGGTGAAGGGCAGCCCGGTGCTGGGATCCGTACCCACGGCAGTCGGATCGAAGTATTCCAGGCGGTTATGGCGCTCCGTCTTGCCGCCGAAGATGTCCCAGCGAAGCCCGGCGGTGATGGGTGAGATTCGGCCTAACATGGTACGTGTCCTGGACGAAGGCCGCGTAATACGGATTGGCTTCCGCGGCGAAGAGATCTTGGGTGAAATTCGTGCTTTCGATGGAACTATTCCCCATGCCCAAGAGGAACGAAGCGAAGTCGCTGCCTCCCACGGTTGTGCCCGATGCTGGTGAAGTTTGTTGGTCTGTAGCGGAGATATCGAAATAGTACCAGCCGGAGGGTGCGGGCGGCGCGCCCACATTCATGAGCCTTTTCATATATTCCGCACCGAGGCTGAGTTCGTGCTTACCCAGTACCTTCGTGAGGGTCGCGCTGAAGTCGTGGTTCATGCTGGCAAAGATAAAGGTATTGTAGTTCGCGGTGCCGCCGACGCCGCTGGTGAGGCCGTTTGCCGAGTAATCGTTAAAGAACACGATGGGGAGGATTTTGTACGCCTCGGCCGCGGCCAGCGACGAAGGAAATCCCAGCGTGGTGATGTCGAAGCCATTCTGTCGAGGATCGCCCCCCTGATTGGTATATTGGCGCGTGAAGGAGTACCGCAACTGCAACACGGTAGTGGAATTTATGGTGTAGTCGTCCCCGATGATGAAGTTGCGCGCATTCGTGACGTTCTGGGCGTAGTTCGGATCCCACTCGTTGTTGAAGGCATTGACCCCCGCCACGGTGGTCCGGGCATACGAGAAGCGGGAGAAGAGGCGCTGCTTTTCGCTCTTGTAGTAGTCCACGCGAATGTCGAATCTATGCGCGGTTATAGGATCCAGACCCGGAAGCTGATAGTTGTTGAGGTGGAAGGGGTTGTTTGGGTCGACGACCGTATCGCAAGTGGCAGGATTGGGATAGTTGCATTTGGGGAGATGCGATAGAAACGCCACCGCGGTTGGATTGAGAGGAGTATAACTGGTAATTACGTTGTGGGTGGGGAACTCCTGCCGCGTTCCGTCGGGGTTATCGGGAACCAGCGGGTTATAAATCGTGAAGGGGTCGTTTGAAAAATCGCCATTCCGCTCCGCGGTGGTGGGCACAGTAAAGATGCTCGTAGGGTCATAAAGCTTCTCGTCCGTGTATTCATAATCCGCAAAGAAGAAAAGCTTTTTGTGCACGATGGGGCCGCCGATGGCGCCGCCTTCCTGGTAGCGATGAAAGGCAGGCGTCTTGTTGGGCATACCGGCCGATAACTGGCCGAGCTTGTTGAAGTATTCGTTGGCGGCAAGGGCATCCGGGCGGAAAACCGCGAAGGCATCGCCATGAAACTTGTCGCCGCCGGATTTGCTGACCACGCTGATGACGCCCGCGCCGCCGCTCTGATAGGAGGCGGAAGTGTTTTGGGTTTCGACGCGAAACTCTTCCACGCCATCCTCGGGAATCTCCATGGCCGGGAGGATGGCGGCGACATTGTTTTCGGCAACGCCCAGCGGGCTGCCGTCGAGCATATAGTAAACCGACCCCTGGATGGCGCCGTTGAAGGTGTACGACGAGACATCGATCCCCGGGCGTCCGCTCGAGATGTTGACAATCGCCTGCGAAGTGGAGGAATTGGGCGCTCCGTTGGCCGGGGTCACACCGGCGCTCAGTTGTACCAGATCAAAGACATTGCGTGTGAGCAACGGGACGCGATCGATGGTGGCTGAATCAATTAACTGGCCTACGGTGGAGTTGGTCGTATCCACCAGCGCGGAGGTTTCCAACACCGTAACGGTCTCCGCCACGCTGCCGACTCGCAGAGCGATATTCACGGTGGTGACTTGATCCACAGTTACCAGCACATTGTCCTGAGCGACGTTTTCAAAGCCCTTTTGACTGGCCGTGACTACATAGTGGCCAGGGGTCAGCGATACAAAGCTGTACAAACCCGCGTCGCTTGTAACGGTGTGCAGCGTGACTCCGGTTGCATGGTTGAGTGCGGTGACTTTGGCGCCATTGACGACCGCCCCCGAAGGATCGGAGACCAGGCCGCTGATGCTGCCCCGGCCGGCCTGGGCGTGCGCGAATGCCGCCGAAAGAATTAATGCTCCCACTACAATTCCGAAAAGCAGACGAATTTTCATAACTGGCTCCTCACGGATTTGGAACGAAACAAGAGCCGGAAGCACGGGGCCGCCGGGTTGTCCAGCCGATGTTGCGCTCCGAATTTTCTGCCGGGCTCAATCTTCATCCCGAATGCTCTTCCCTCGCCGACCGTCTCAAAAACGGTCAAATACCTTTATTAAAACGTATCAATACTGCGTCATGGCATTTCACTCTGTCAACAGAAAATGCACGGTTCGGGGTCCGGGGCGGCTACTTTACGCTGCGGGGGGATTCGCCCACGATGAGCTCGGGGGACGATTCGGCGGTGGATGGTGTGGACCAGTTTCTTTTCCAGACCGGCGTTGATGGCTTCGAGCACGATGGTCGCGGCCGCAGTTCCCATGATTTCCATGGGTTGGCGCACCGTCGTCCGGGCTGGAGAATAGATGGCAGACGGAGAAACGTCGTCAAAGCCCACGACCGACCACTGGTCAGGGACGCGAATGCCGGCTTTGCCGAGAGCGCGGATGGCGCCGAACGCTGTCATGTCGTCAAAGGCCATCAGCGGCGCGAAGAGACGGCGGCGGTGCAGCAATTCCTCCGTTATTTGTATCCGTTGTTCAAAACTTGAGAATGGATCTCCAGATTCTGGTAGATCGACGATCAGGCGCGAGTCGAGTTCGAGGTCGCGTTCGCGGGCGACGGCGCGCACTCCACGCCAGCGCGATTCGGTGTCGGACAGTTGGTGTGGGTGGTGCCTCTGGCGTAGTTGCTGGATCCTACGCCGACCTGATCGGAGATCCAAGTCAGGCATTCCTTCAGGCAGCCAATCTAGCATCCCCGGCTATGCTTCGCTGCTCTACAACCCCGCAACGTTCGCCGCGCCGCGTGGCTTGACGTTCGGCGATTCCGGCCGAAACTCCCTCCGCAATCCCGGCCGAAAGGTTTGCCCGTTACTCGGGAGCGAAAGGATTACTTTCCAGAAGCCGACTTCTCGGTACCTATTTTGTTATCCAATTAGCGAAGCGCCAAGCTAGCTTTGCCTCAGAGAACAGAAAATCCACAGCTGTCACCCTCTCGCATGGCCTAATCGGTCGGAGATCAATGTTGAGGCATCGATCGTTAAATGAGGCACACTCCGATGCCAGAGCTCGCCGTCAGTCCTCTTTCTGCAGAATTGTCCATTTTGACGCTTCAAGTGTCGACGCCAGTACGGATCTGCTCTACGGCTTTGATTTCCTCTGTTTTGGCAGCACGCTCTCAGCACCGATGCGGGCCAGTCCAAGCACAATGCCGGACTTGGTGAGCAGGGCCTTTGGCCAAAGATGGTCAGCGGCCTTCATGAGCAAGGAATAGTCTTCAGCGGACATCTTGACCGTGACCGATGTCGTACGTTTCATACCGTTCATCCTCAACTAGCATGTGCTCTCTAAGGATTATGGGTCATACGCAGTCGCCAACAAAGATTACGTTCGTCACTAAATCTAAGGCATCTAAGGCATTCTCTAGTTATAATGTGAAAATGGAATTCCCCGATGCTGAGGAACACGCCCGTGCCATTCTCGAAGCGGTTAAGGGCGACTATCAAACCGCACTAGAGCGCATTCCAGTGCTGCGACTGTTCGGGTTTGCGGAGGAATACTGTCGAAGGCTCGAAATTCTTTTGACTCCGCAAGCGGAAATGCTGATCCCTGTTACACGTATTCGAAGCCGCTGCTGATACGGGTGAATGGTTCGCTGCCCGTCGAGAGCACAGTGACCGTGCAATCTGCGGGCGGGCCTGTCGGACTTCCATCTGCTCCCAATTCCGTCGCTGATATTTGAACCTGACCGCCGATGACGTGATAGCCCACATTTCCTTTTTGAGGTCCCTGTAAGTGGTCGTGGTGCTTTTTCCCATAACTCCGCCTTCGCACTCGTGATTGCAGGAATCGGGGTATAGGCAGAAATAAGCGTTTCCATTAACGTTCGCTAACGATTCCGGGCGGATCACGGGCAAACCGGAAACAATGTCCCTTTTTCCCCGCCCTCGAAAACCTGCAACGTGACCTCTGCCGTGTCAATTTGAGGTCACAACTCTAAAACCCTTTTCCTACCTAGCTTTTCCGCATATTCTGGCCTCCGAAAAGACCTCTAAACAGCCTAGTTTTGATGGCGAATTGATGGCAGGATCTCGCGGTCCTAGTGCGCTGATACAACGGGCCAATGCCAGTTTCCGAAAACCGGCGGCTGGGCGCACATGCAGGTGTGATTTCAGTCACAGCGCGGGTGCTCCCTGCCAGGCATTATGAAAATGAAATTCAATTTCATCTGAATTGGATTCGGCGTTCCTTTTTTTAAAGATTTGTTTCTGCGACTTAGTCGCATATAGAAGAGGCACAGAGTGAATGATAAAGGTGGCGTGTTCGAGCGAAAAACACGACAGTTGGCAATCATGGCGGGGTTGGGGGTTGTGCTCCTTTTCATCTTGTGTTCGTCGAGCTTCGCAAGCGACGCAGGGAGTATTTCAGGGACACTTGTCGATCCTAGTGGTGCGGTTGTTCGGGCGGCGATCATAGTCATCCGCAACTTGGAGACCGGCATGCAAAAGAGTTGCGCCACCGATGAGAAAGGCCTTTATACCTTTTCCGCGCTTCCCGCAGGGCACTACCAGATCGAGATCGCTGCTCCCGGATTCAAGCCATTTGTGCAGACTGGCGTGGAGCTTGCCGCGTCGGCTGTGCTCAAAGTGGACGTTGAACTTGAGCTGAAGTCAGAAGCGACGACCGTCGAGGTCAGCGCTGACAGCGTCCAGATCGACGTCTCAACCACGCAAATGGGCGAAACCATCGCCGCAGACAAGATGACCAGCGTCCCATTGAACGGGCGGAGCTTTACCGATCTGATGGCCATTCAACCTGGCATCGTTCCAGCCAGTTCGCAGCAGCCCAATGCCGTGGTCATGAGCGGCGTAACCAGCACCTCCCCGTCCGGCGACCTGAATGCAGGAAACACGTCCATCAGCGGCCAGCGGGAAACCACGAACGGGTTCCGGGTTAACGGCAGTGACGTGGAGGAGGACGTCAACATGGGAACCGCCATTCTTCCCAATCTTGATTCCATCCAGGAACTTCGCGTTCTCACGAACAGTTTCGATGCCGAATATGGCAACTACAGCGGTGGGCAGGTTCTCGTTCTCACCAAGTCAGGTACCAGTCAATTCCACGGAGACGGATTCGAGTTTCTGCGCAATACCAACCTTGACGCGCGAAACTACTTCTCCGCCGAGCGCGCGCAGTTCGAGCAGAATCAGTTTGGGGGAACACTCGGCGGCCCGCTCCGTAAGAAAAGAGTTTTCTTCTTTGCCGACTATCAGGGCACTCGCCTGAACCAGGGTGTAGACACCGGACGAATTTCTGTGCCCTCCCTGCAGGATCGAACTGGCGATCTCTCTGACCTAGCGGGATCGTTGACGGGAATCGTGAACGGGCAGAACTGGGCTGACTTGCTCTCACAAAAACTCGGGTATCCAGTCCGCCCAGGCGAGCCCTACTACACATCGGGCTGCGCCAGCTCGTCGCAATGCGTCTTGCCCAACGCGACGATTCCGGAGAGTGCCTGGTCGGCCCCGGCCAAGGCCTTGCTGCAGTACATTCCCAAACCCAACCAGGCGGGAAATACATTGTCGACCTCGGCGTACAACGAGGCCCTTCGCGATGACAAAGGAGCGATCAGAATCGACGCCAACACGGGCTGGGGATCGCTTGCCGCGTACTACTTCCTCGATGACTACGCCCTAAACAACCCGTACCCCACAGGTCAGGGTGGGGCCAATGTTCCGGGTTTCAGTGCCATGACGCTCGGCCGGGCGCAATTGCTAAGTCTGGGCATCACTAGGGCGTTCGGGGCGAATGCGGTCAACGAATTGCATTTCAGCTACATGCGCGATGCGAACAACGCGGGGCACCCAGTAGGTGGCGTAGGGCCGAGTCTGGCTTCGCAGGGATTTGTTGGCCCAACGGGTGCAGCGGGTATCGTTCCGCTCGCTCCAGGGATTGAAGGCATCGAGAACGTTTCGTTCAACGACTTTACGTTCGGCGTGGACATCACGGGACTAACGCAGGTCAACAATACATTCCAGTGGATGGACAACTATTCCAGGGTCATGGGCAAACACACAATCAAGGTTGGGGGAGAATTGCACCTGGACCAGATCAACACCAATCCGGATCCTATATTTAATGGCGCCTTCGTGTTCCAGGGAACCGAAACAGGCGCGGACTTGGCAGACTTCCTGCTTGGGATTGCCAGCAGCTACAACCAAGGAGATTCCCAGCGATTCTACAACCGCAACAAGTACATCGGGCTGTTCGCCCAGGACAGCTGGCGAATCAAGCCCAACCTCACTCTCAATTACGGCCTGCGCTGGGACGTGATCCCACCCTGGTACGAGAAGTACAGCCAGCTTCAAACCCTGGTTCTGGGAGAGCAGTCTCGCGTTTATCCCGGTGCGCCTGCTGGACTGGTATTTCCTGGCGACCCCGCTGTCCCCCGGACACTTGCGCCGACGAAATACAACAGCTTTGCACCGCGCATTGGCGTTTCCTACTCCCCCGATCGGCAGAATGGCTTGCTCGCAAAGATCCTCGGCGGACCGGGTAAGACTAACATTCGCGCTGGCTATGGTCTTTTCTACACGGCATTCGAAGGTTTGTCCGCGGGCATCATGAGTGCCAACCCGCCATACGGCTACGATTACACGAGTCTTGCCCCGCCGCTGTTTGCCACGCCCTTCGTCACGGCAGCGAGCGGCCAAAACGTCGGCCAACGCTTCCCGTTAACGTTTCCCTCGTTTGGAGCTTCGCCGAATCATCCAGATTCAAATGTCAACTGGTCACAGTACCTCCCGATAACTGGCGTGCCGTCCTTCTTCCACGGGAATGTACCGCCCTACTCCGAGAGCTACATGCTTTCACTCCAACGGGAAATTGCGACGAAGACCTTCCTCAGCGTCAGTTATGTTGGTACGCAGGCGCATCATCTCCTGGTGCTCACTTCGGCGAATCCAGGCAATCCCGCGCTATGCTTGAACCTGGGTCAAACGAATGAGGTCATGCCGGGCACACCGACCTGCGGGCCATTTGGCGAAAGCGGCACCTACACCACGCCTTCGGGCGCAGTCATTCAAGGAACGCGAGAACCCTTCAGCAGCCAGTTCGCCGCCATCACTTACCAGAAAACCATCGCGAATTCCAACTACAACGCACTTCAGATCAACCTTCGTCACAGCTCCGGACCACTAGAGTTCATGGTTGGCTACACCTACAGCAAGTCTCTCGACCAATCTTCCAGTCTGGCTGAGGCAGTCAATCCGCTCGATCCACAGTTAAGCAGGGCCCTTTCTGCTTTTGACATGCGTGACAATTTTGTGGCGAGCTACAGGTACCGGCTGCCGGTCAGCAATCTCTTCCGTCGCCAGGACGGCTGGACCGAAGGGTGGGCCATCTCCGGGCTAACCCGGTTCACCACCGGGTTTCCTGTGACTCTTTACAACAACACCGACCGGTCCCTGCTCGGGACCATACCAAATGGCATCAATAACAACGGTGTCGACACGCCAAACTTCACCTCTGGCAACCTCGAAATCAATAACGATCCGCGTAACGGAAACCCTGCCTTCAACACCTCGCTTTTCACTCTCCCGCCGCTAGGACAAGTCGGTACAGCCCGGAGGCGATTCTTCTACGGACCGGGAATCAGCAATTTTGATATGGCGCTTGAAAAGGATGTACGGCTGCCCGAGTCCAGATCGCTAGAATTCCGGCTGGAGGCTTTCAATGTCTTCAACCATGCGCAGTTCTACGGCCCTGCGGCAGTGAATGGCAACATCAGCAGTGCTAATTTCGGGCAGGTAGTGACTGCAGCGCCTCCGAGACTCGTCCAATTAGCTGCAAAATGTTTTTTCTAGAGTGTCGTGGTCGTGGGGCTACGTCGCAGATTCTTCCTGTCACGCCGTCTGTCCTTTACTTAAGGCCTTCCAGAGACCCAATCTGCTATTTCCGGTCACACGGACGTGTGATTACGATCACAGATCGGCTATGGATGACGCCTTAGAGTGCATCAATGAGTGCTGGAGAAGAACTGGGTATAGTTTCGATTATCCTATTCAATCAATTTCATAAGCCCTCCTCCTTCTCCAGCAAGTTTCAACCTTCAGCTTCCTGGCGGTAGACAACTCTGCTGCTGCATCCCCGGTCGCGTCAAAGTGCCTCTTGACGTAAAGGCAGTATCGACGGGGTCTGCGACAGCGAAGTTTTTTCAGGTTACCCGGCGGATAGCTTGCTGTGACGCTAGTCACATCGCGTCCTTCCACCAGTGGGTAATCTATGTGTTATCGGGCAATGGACAAGGATATAGATTCGTGAAAGTGAACCGTATACGAACTGCCGTTGTGTTAGGTGCCGTCCTGCTGTGGGCAGGGACGCCTGCGATGGCGTGTTTGTTGCCCGGTCTCGCGCAGACTGAAGCCGAGCGGGAGTGTTGCCATCACCGGGCTGAGCATTGCGGACAATCTGGGATGCCGTCCAGTCATGCCTGCTGCCAAGGGCCAATTTATCCGGAAGCTGTGGTTGTGCAGGGGCAGGCTAGTCCGCTGAAGAACGCGACCGCCGCAGTTTCAACCACGATTGGGATTCATCCGCCAGCTGTTCTTGCTACATCTTCAAGATGTCTTGCCTCTCCTGAGTCACCACCAGGTCAAGCGCTATCCTGTTCGTTTTCTGTCCTGAGGATCTAGAAACCTTCTTTTTTCATTTCCAAGCATTGGTGTGTCCAGGCATACGTGCGCCTGGACTCCGCCAAGCGCCAGCCATGTTTCATTCGATTGCCTGATCGTGGAGAAGAGAAATGAAGGTTCATGTTTTTCTTGTGCTCGTCCTATTTGCCGCAGCTGCAGAGGCACAGCAGTTTGACACCGCCGTGTCGAACCCCGACCCTCTGCTTAGTGCCGAAGCAATGCTGCCATTGCCTGAACAGCATCACGTTACAACTACAGTCCCCCTAACACTGGTCGAACTCGAAGCTGCAGCTCTGGTAAACAATGCAGAAGTTCACGCTGCCGCAAGACAGGTGGCCGTTGCGGAGGCACGCAAAGGCAGTGCCGGTGCTCTGGACGATCCGTCATTCATGTATCGAGGCTGGGGAACGCCGCTTGATAAACCCTGGGACCTGAATCAGACCCAGCACATGTTCATGTTCAGCCAAGAACTGCCGGGCGGAGGCAAGCGTCAACTCCGGGCGCGGCTGGCGGATGACGACGCTGAAGTCACGAAAGCCGAGCTTGAAATAAAGAAGCGCGATGTCCTGGCGCAGGTTCGTCGATCGTTCTACGAGCTCCTGCGGAATCAGGATGAATTGCGCTTTCACGACGAGCAAGCTGCGCTCGCGCGTCAGGGACTGGAGTCAGCGCGAATCAAGTATGTGGTCGGCAAAGTCCCGCAGCAGGACATGCTAAAGGCCCAGATCGCCCTCACTCGACTCATCGAGCACCTCGTCATGCTGCAACAGGACAGCGACCTTGCACGCTCTCGGTTGAATACGCTTCTCGGTCGCGACCCGGGCGAGCCTTTGGAGGTGTTGGGCGCCTACTCGCCACCGACGAAGCTTCCGGGCCTCATCGACCTTGAGAAGATCGCCTTGGACAATCGTCCAGAGCTAATGGCGATCTCCACCGCCATACGACAAGACGAAACACGCACTCAGTTGGCGGAGAAGTCTTTCAATCCCGACTACACGCTCAATGGCGGCTACATGCTGATGCCGGAGGGGTCCGCGTATCGCAACACTTACATGGTGGAGCTCTCGGTCACCCTACCGTGGCTGAATCGCGGACGTCACGGCGCAGAGATCGCTGAGGCCAGCGCCCTAGTCACCGCCAGGAAGGCCGATTATGAAAGCCGTCGCGCCGCCGTTTTCGCGGAGATACAAGAATCTCTGGTGCGAGCGCGTGTGGCGCAACGGCTTGCCGGCTTGTACGGCGACACGTTGCGGCCCCAGGCCCAGGCAGTACTCAAGGCAACTCTCGCAGCCTATCAGGCGGACCGGACTGACTTCCTCAATTTACTCGACAGCCAAAACACAACGTTGGATGTAGAGCTCGACTACATCAAAGCCGCCTCGGAACTTGAGACCCGATTGGCGGACCTGGAGCGCGCGGTTGGCGCTCCTCTGCGCCGAAGCACGGACAACAGTTCTACGGGCTCAGTCGGAGATCAAGTGCTCGATGTGAAGCCAGCCCAGGAGGTGCGGTAATGACTAAGCGCGAAAGATTTCTAATCATTGCAGGACTTGTAATCGGTCTTTTGATTGCCGGCCTGATATTTGGCGTTATGCGCCTGCCTCGCCCCGAAGCCAGCGCGGCCCAGTCGAAAGAATCGACGGAAGAAATGGCTCCAGTTGGGACGGAATCCAGTTCCGAGAAAACATCTACCCAGCACGGCGAACATCAACACGGTTCCGCCGCTTCCTCGGAACCGACTGAGCCAGCAGCGAGCGTCCAGATGACGGAGGACGAGCAGCGCTCTATCGGACTGCAGACGGCGTTGGTCCAGCATCGCATGATCCGCCGTGAACTTCTGGCGGTGGCGCGCGTCGAAGAACCCGAGACCCAGCTCGCCAGCATCAGTGCGCGCATCGGCGGGCGGATCGACAAGCTGCACGTGGACTTCACTGGCCAACCCGTGCGACGTGGTCAGCCGATGGCCGAGATCTACAGTCCGGAAATTCTCAGCAGTGCCGAGGAATACAAGCTCGCGATAGAAAACCGTAAGCGGTTGGCCGGCAGTGCCGAGTCCCAGGCGATTTCCGGTGCCGACGAACTCATCGCCGCCAGCCGTCGGCGGCTGGAACTTTGGGGTCTGACCCCACAGCAGATCGACACGATCGCAACCTCTGACAAACCTCAAATTGATCTCACGATCTACTCCCCGGCGAGTGGCATTGTGACCGAACGGAAGGTAACGCAGGGGCAATACGTCAATGCCGGCGACGCGCTCTACACCGTAACCGACCTGAGCAGAGTCTGGGTGAAAGCTGACATCTACGAAACTGATCTGCCTCAGGTTCATGTGGGCCAGGCAATCGAGATCACTTCAGAGTCCGCGCTCGGCACGACGTTGCGAGGTCAAGTAGCGTTCCTAGAGCCGATGGTCAATGCGCAGACGCGCACGACCGCTGCCCGAATCGAAGTTCCGAATCCGGGCATGCGCCTTCGTCCCGGCATGTTTGTGCAGGTCCGCTTTGCAGTTTCGGGACAACACTCGCTCGCAGTGCCCCGTTCCGCAGTGGTCGACACGGGCACGCGCAAGCTGGTGTACGTGGCCAAGGGCAATGGCGTATTTGAAGCTCACGAGGTGCAACTAGGGCCCGTGGCTGACGACTACTACCCGGTATGGTCCGGCCTGCATGAAGGAGAACGCATAGTAACCGAGGGCAACTTCCTGCTCGACTCACAGACGCGTATCAGCGGAGGCATGAGTAGCATGTTCGGCGGGTCAAAGGAGTTCAATCAGCAGCAAACCGCTCCCGAATCCACGCAATTCAAAGTGTCATTCCGAACTGATCCCTCGCCGCCACGCGGCGGCGCGGAAGCTGATCTCCATGTCTCAGTACAGGATGCCGCGGGGAAACCCGTAACTAATGCCCAAGTTCAGGTGACCTTGTTCATGCCAGCGATGCCGGCGATGGGTATGGCCGAGATGCGCGAGACCGCGACTCTCGCCGCCGGCGGATCCGAGTATGCGGGCAGCATCAAGGTGCCGACGCCCGGAACTTGGACAGTCACAGTGGAAGTAAGCCGGAGCGGTCAACCGCTCACCAACTACCGCGGCAGCCTGAACGCGAAATAAGGAGAGGCAACGATGATCCAGCGCATGATCGAATTCTCACTCAAGAATCGCGGCCTCGTTCTGCTCGCTTACCTGGTGCTTGCGGCGTGGGGCTACTGGGCACTGTTGCGAACACCAATTGATGCCATTCCCGATCTCAGTGAAAATCAGGTGATCGTCTTCACTGACTGGGCGGGACGCAGCCCACAAGAAGTCGAAGACCAGATCACCTATCCACTCACCGTCAACCTACAGGGTTTGGCTGGGATTAAGACAGTGCGTTCTTCCTCGGCGTTCGGGTTCTCGATGATCAACCTGATCTTCGAGGACAGTGTAGACCTATATTTCGCGCGTGCCCGCGTGCTGGAGAAGCTAAACCTTTCTTCGGGAATCTTGCCCGAAGGGGTAACGCCCGTCCTCGGGCCCGACGCTACCGGTGTGGGTCAGGTGTACTGGTATACCGTCGATGGCCCGTACGATCCGGGCACGCTCCACTCCCTACAGCACTGGTTCATTCGTTACCAGTTGAACTCTGTGCCGGGAGTCGCCGAGGTGGGAACCATCGGCGGGTTCTTTCGCGAGTACCAGGTCGATGTCGACCCGGTGAAGCTGCGCGCTTACAATATCCCACTGCGCACCGTTTTTGAATCCATCCAGCGCAGCAACACCAACGTGGGCGCAAAAGTCATGGAGGTCAATGATACGGAGATGGCGGTGCGCGGCATCGGCCTGATCCGTTCCGTCGCCGACATCGAAAACATTGTGCTCACGGCAAGTAATGGCACCCCCATCTATCTGAGCAACGTGGCCAACGTACATCTCGGACCCGACTTCCGGCGTGGCGTGCTCGATCGCAATGGAAAGGAAGCTGTTGGCGGAGTGATCGTAATTCGTTCCGGCGCAAACGCTCTCGAAGTCATCGACGCCGTCAAGAGGAAGATCGCGGACCTGCAGCCCGGCCTACCCAAGGGAGTCCGAATCACGTCGTTCTACGACCGCAGCTCTCTTATCCATCATGCGGTGGACACACTAAGGCACGCCCTCATCGAAGAGATCCTGCTGGTCACGCTGGCGCACGTCATTTTCCTCTGGCACTTCCGCAGCATACTGATCGTCACTCTGCCTTTGCCGTTGGCAGTGGCCTCATCGTTTCTGTTCATGCACTATTTCGGAATCTCATCGAACATCATGTCGCTGGGAGGCATTGCGATTGCCATCGGAGTTTTAGTCGATGCGGGCATTGTCGTGACTGAAAATGTCATTCGTCACGCCGAAGCCTATGCGGAGGAACACGGCGAGTACCGATCGAAGATCACCCAGATCACTCTGGAGGCTACCAAGCTGGTCGGGCGACCCATCTTCTATGCGATGACCATCATCATCCTGGCCTTCATCCCGGTTTTTGCGCTTGTGGGCATGGAGGGCAAGCTGTTTCACCCGCTGGCGTTCACAAAGACATTTGCGATGGTGGGCTCGACCATCATTGCCGTCACGCTCGTGCCCGTGTTGTGCACGTACCTGATTCGGGGGAAGCTACACCGCGAGGAAGCGAACCCCGTGATGCATTTGCTACAACGGGTCTATAAGCCCGTTCTGGCGTGGGCACTCAAGCATCGCATCACAACCCTGGCAGTGGCTTCGGCGCTTTTCATTTCCGCCATCTTTCTGGCGACCACTATTGGCTCGGAATTCATGCCGCCTTTGAATGAGGAGACGGCAATGTTCATGCCCATTACTGATCCGGCGATTTCGCTGACCAAAGCTAGTGAGATATTGCGTGAGCAGGATCGCATCATTTCTCAAGACCCGGAGGTCGAGAACGTCGTGGGCAAGATCGGACGAGCCGACACATCGACCGATCCCGCCCCGATCAACATGACGGAAACGATCATTACGCTCAAACCGCGTGATCAATGGCCAGCCGGGACTACGAAGGAAGATATCCTGCAGCGGCTGGACGCGAAGCTGCGCATGCCCGGAGTCACGAATATCTGGACGCAGCCAATTCGCAATCGGATTGACATGTTGTCGACCGGAATACGGACGCAAGTTGGCATCAAGATCTTCGGTTCCGATCTGACCACAATCGAACGCCTTTCCGGAGAGATTGAACAGGTGGTACGCCGTGTGCCGGGAGCGGTGGACCTCTATGCGGAGCGCATTACCGGCGCGCCCTACTTGGAGATTGAGACCGATCGCGCCGCCGCCGCCCGCTACGGGATCAACGTCGGTGATGTTCAGGACGTGATCGAAACTGCGGTCGGCGGAAAGAACCTCACGACCGCGATTGATGGACGGCAACGTTTGCCCATCAGCGTACGTTATGCGCCCGACTTTCGAGACACGCCGGAAGCTCTTCGCAATGTGTTGGTCACGGCGTCAAACGGCGCACAGATTCCGCTGACGCAAGTGGCTTCGGTCCGAGTTGTTATGGGGCCTGCAATGATAAGCAGCGAGAACGGTCTGCTTCGTGGCTCCGTTCTGCTGAATGTGCGCGGCAGAGATGTCGGCTCGTTTGTGGAGCAAGCACAACGCGCCGTAGCACGCGAGGTCAAGCTCCCATCGGGCTATTACCTGGAATGGAGCGGGCAATACGAGAACCAACTGAGCGCGCGCCACCGCTTGGTGTTGGTCATCCCGGCAGTACTCATTATCATGTCTGTACTGCTCTATAGGATCTACGATTCGCTCAAAGAAGCCCTGCACGTCATGTTGGCCGTGCCCTTCGCGCTCACGGGAGGAATTTTCCTGCTGAAGATTCTGGGCTACAACTTCTCTGTCGCAGTGTGGGTCGGCTTCATCGCGCTCTTTGGCACCGCCGTGCAGACTGGCGTCGTGATGGTCATCTACCTGGAGGAAGCGGTTGCCCGAAAGAAAGCTGCGATGGGCGAGCTCACAGTGGAGGGGCTGCACGAAGCGGTGATGGAAGGTGCGCTTCTGCGATTGCGTCCCAAGGTGATGACCGTGTCGACGGTGGTTGCAGGCCTGCTGCCGTTGATGTGGTCAAGCCGCACTGGCGCAGAGTTTATGAAGCCTCTTGCCACCCCGGTGCTAGGCGGCATGGTGTCCTCGCTCCTGCACGTTTTGATCGTGACTCCTGTGATCTTTATATGGCTTCGCGAATGGGAGATCAGACGCAAGCGTCTCTAGCTCTATCGAACTGGAGTGGTCGACCCCAACACGGAAATTGACCTGCCCCCTGCTTTCGTTCACGTAAGAATACGACACCCTCGTTCTGTTCCATCTCCGG
>Ga0316363_10000907_pt1 | contig 30393 bp, 24 predicted proteins | sample Sb_taG_3_FD_200459 | JGI IMG/M metagenome (GOLD analysis project Ga0316363, IMG submission 200459) | Peat soil microbial communities from Weissenstadt, Germany - Sb_50d_a_PC metaG (v2) (version 2) | ecosystem: Environmental > Terrestrial > Soil > Wetlands > Peat | place: Germany: Weissenstadt...
CGGTCCGTCTCTCCAGTGTGCTGGGCAGGGTCGGCGCCAAGGCCACCTATACGTACGATATGGGCGACAGTTGGGAGCATGGGATCGTGCTGGAGAAGCGTCTGCCTATTGACCCAGGCACGGCCTACCGGAGATGACTGGCGGCGTATTGTCAACACGAACAGGTGTAGCCAGAAAGCCATAGCCCCCAGTGGCATCGACAAAATGTCCTACGATCTGCCCGCTGCTGTTGATCCCGTATGGGTAAGTAACCCAGGGAGTGGCAATGGGGTCACTAATCGTAGTGAAGACGCCCGCCGTGTACACGAAGCCTTCGAGACCCCCAGTGGGTCTCCCACCAAGCCCTACGACTTGGCCGCTGTTATTGATTCCCCAGGCGCTGGTATTACCAAGAAGGGCGTTGGGGTCATCAATCGTGGTGAAGACGCCCGCCGTGTACACGAAGCCATGGTTATTGGTGGCGTCGTGGAACCATCCGACGATTTGGCCGCTGTCATTGATTCCAGTGGCTTGAGTATAGGTGGCTCCAGGGACATCAAGCGTAGTGAAGACGCCTCCAGCGTACACGAAGCCAGGCTCCCGGTGCCGTCAAGATAAAACCCTACGACTTGGCCGCTGTTATTGATTCCGTAGGCAACGGTAGACCCAGGGTTAGCGGTGGGAACATCAAGCGTAGTGAAAACGCCCGCCGTGTCTAGGAAGCCATGGCTCCCGGGCCCGGTACGGTCGGAGAAATACCCCACCACTTGGCCGCTATCATTAATCCCTTGTGCTGTGGTCCCACCAGCGTTGGGAACATCAATAGTGGTGAAGTTGCCGCCGCTGTACAGAAAGCCACTGTCTCCGTTGGTGTAGGCGACAGCCCCTACGATCTGGCCACTGCTGTTGATTCCGTAGGCGCTGGTGCCATGGGCGCCGGGGTAAATGATCGTGGTAAATGAGTAAACATCTGCTAGGACGGCCTTGGTACCTCCAAATAGGAGGCACAGCAGCCCTATGATTGTTGACGCAAAGCGTTTCATGTTTCGCTCCTCTTCGCCCCTTTGGTTGGGAACCAATGCAGCCGTGTAATTGAGCAATCTATTGGCCGGGAGACTCCGTGTTTATACTACGCTAATCGGGTCTCATATTCCAGAACATAAATCGAGCCTACAATATCGTCATAGTACGGCTATTACAATTCTGGCGAGTTCAGCGATGGTAAGCGTCTCGAAGGGCGATGATCCGCCCACAAAACTCACTGTTCCAGCGCTACTTCGCCTTCTCCGCTTTCACGGCTTCTCCGATAGCGGCTTCGAGCCTCCGGCCTAAGAATGACCGGAACCGCCGCTGTCACGATAAACGTACCAATAAAAAAGATTTTGGTGAAGCCCGCTCCGTGGGTTTACTGGAAGGAGCTTTTGTTCTTCTCCCACCATTCGAGAATGTCTTTGGCTCTCCAGAAATCAAACGTCTGTTTTGTCGATGCATTGAATCTAGTGGCGGCTCGCCTAGAAATCGAAGTCTCCAACAATCATTGCTGCCCTCAACGCATCGGCGGATTCGTCCGCACGTTCAACGCACTTGGGGCACGCAACAGGTGCTCTTCGAGCGGCGCAAGTTCGGCTTCGTATCGGGATGTGCTGTGGTCCACCGGGCCGGTGCGGAACGATTCTGGAGCCTGTGTGCGCCATCAGCGGCCAAGCTGGAGAGGATTGCCGCCGTGGTGAGGTCGGTGATTACAGCGATGACGGTGACGGGCAATGATGCGGCCAAGGGGCTGAAATGTTGCGTGAAGTGGGACAATTTGAGGTGATGGGCAAGGGACGGGTTGTACGGGAGCCGTTGTCATAAACAAGCACGAGCATTTCCATAGAAAAGACGACCTTCCGAACTGTACACGGAGTCGCAATTTCGGCCTATTCGTGGCGTGTGGCATTTCCATAACAGGTCAAACCGTGTGCAGTACATGGGCAGTCAGCGGGTGGTTTTAGTCGGAATCGTCGGAATGGTCGGATTGCAAGCAAAGCAACTTATTGATTCTAAATCGCTTGGCTCCATGCCAGGTGATTTCCATAAGGCGATTGTGGCACAGTCGGCGCCGCCTCACCCCCGCGGCTTATAATTTTGGCGCTGCGCCTTGCGCATCCGCTTGATCTTCCGCTTGCGTTCCTGGGCCGCCGGCAGTTCGCGCCGGCGCGCCTCGCCCAGCAGCCTGCGGTAGCCGGTCCATCGTTCCGCGGCGATCGCCCCTCCCGCCAGATGCCTCTTGTTTTCGGAGCGGAGTGCGGACTCGTGCTCGAGAGCCACAATAGACTTGTCGATCCCTACGACTGCGGAGCGATGCGTGTGAATCGCTTTCGTTAGATCCATCCAACACCTCACGGGCGTGCTTCCGGCACATGCGCCTTGATTGGCGGCTGTTCGCGGACATGAATGGCCCGGGTAGGAACTGCCAGCCGTTGTTCAGCACGATTCCTGAAGTGCGTTCTTCCCGTCGTGCGCGACAATCAGGTTGTAGCCACACTTGAAGAGTAAGGCCGAAACGAATTTCCGCAGGTGCTCATTGTCATGTTCGATTTGTTCCAGTTCAGAGCGAAGCTCCGAAATGCTGCGCCGGTTGCATGGATACCAGGTATATGGTGTTTGTAGCCCATCCTCCGTTACGCAGTTCTCGCTGCTTCGGCGTCCGGCGCTCCAATTAATTCCCGCACTCTGTCCAGGAGTGCCTGGGCTTGAAACGGCTTTTGGAGCATCGCCACCAAATTCGGGCCGAGCCTTTCCCGATCGGCGGAATCTCGGTCGCTCCAACCACCCTCTGGATAACCGGATGTTAGAATGACCGGCAAGTCTGGGATCTCTGCGCGAAGAAGCAGTGCCACCTGTATGCCCGAACTTCTTGGCAACTTCAAGTCGGCCAACAGAAGATCGAGGTGGTGGTCATGTTCAGCGAAGAGTCGAAGGGCTTCTTCGGCGTTGGCAGCCTTGATTAGGCGGTATTGCTTCAGCACGAGCCCAATGAGCTTCAGAAGGGAAGACTCGTCTTCCAGAACTAGTATTGTCTTCACACCATCGGCCTTTCGCCGCAGTCCTTACGCTGGAGCCGGGGTATCTGTTCAGGAACCGGCCTTCCGTACGAGGAACAACCCATTACTCGTCCTTTGGCGTCGGTCTCGGAACGTCACCTCCAACATTGCACTTAACAAATCCTGTTCGGGTGACCCGCTTCGGAAACCCCTTGCCAGCCAGTATTCATAAGCAAGGTCCGCAATCTGCCGCCGCTCCGAGATAGAACTGGCTGCACGAATTTCGATCACTTTTGTGCTTCCCATCGGCAAGAGCACTCACATCAATTCAGTTTTGGGCGGCCCCAGTGACATGGACATTCTTCGTCCTCGCTGGAGCGATAAGAAATAAGGGTGCGCCCGGGTTTGGGCGTGACCCGCCTGCTGCCATTTGGCTGCGTAATGCGGCCATGACGGCAGCGGGACACCATGCTTGCTCCGGATCGTGGCGGCCTCAACTTGCCGCCTTCATCAATTTCGCAGCCGTCGCCCGCATGTGAGTCTGGGTGTGCCAATGGTGCCATGCTGATTTGACGCTGCGGAGTAGTTCTGTGCGATCAAACGGCTTCGCCAGGACGTCCCAGACGCCTCTATTGAGAGCTTCGCTCCAAAGGCGGTCATCGGCAAGTCTCGATGTGACGATCAATGACGGGACACTTGGCAGGGCGTTGATGTGCTCCAGCACGTCGATCCACGTTCCCGGCCTTAAATCCCGCTCACAGAGAGCGACGGAAATCTCGTGTTGTTGTAACACGGCCAGTGCGGATACAACATCGCACGCCTTGAAAAGAGCCCACGTTGAGTGACCGACAATGGCTTCGAGCGACAGGTGGTCCTCTTCGAGCGGGCTGATGGAGAGCACGGTCAATACGGGGGTCGGACCCGCGATGGATGGAATGGCGGTCGTTTCACCTGCCGGCGGCTGTCTCATGATGGGCAACCTCTTCTTGGTGTGGCCCTCGGTTGGCAACGGACCACTCATGTTGCGAGACGCCAATGATTTGGTCCACGAAAGGGGTCACACTTCAACCCCCTGCAACTTCAGGCAATACCTGAAGTATAAGACCGGATTAAGGACTGGATATAGTAAGGATATGTCCGAATAGGAATACATGTCAATAATATTTGACAGTTTCTTTTGACAATATGCGTTAAGGGACACTAAATCGGAAATAAAAAGGTCAAGAAACATGCATGAAAGGGATCATGATCCGGCCGGACATTCTGACATAGGATGGGAACTGCCAACTCCCCGGGACAAGGGCGTGACCTTTGCTCCTATATTCGGAGTATAGATGCGAGGTCACGTCCACGTGGGAGTCGGCCCGTGCGTCCAACTCGCAGCACGGCAAGCCGTTCCTGGCGGCGTACAGACATTCATCTGCACACGGCAAGCCCGCCGCTTCGGCCCTGTTGAGCCGAACCAGATTGCCGGGGGCGATACCGGCAACTGCCAGTAAACGTACCACATCCTTTTGCCGTCGTCTGTTCAAAATTGCTCACTTTCAGCCGGTGCGTCCCATCCCTCATTTTTCGCAATCGGGATTACGGTCTGATGTCTGGATAGCAACTGGCTTGTAAGACGCTGTCCGTCGAACGGCTTGGGGTAAGAACGGCAAACTGACATTTTGCCTGACGATTTCGCTCATGTCTGCGCCAGGAGATCACCAACACCTTGATTCCTGGACTAGCCTCGAGCAGATGAGCACATCCGAATCGTGACCTCATCATCTGCAACGAGAATCACGGGCTCGGGTGTATGCCCCACAGAATGGAGACCGGGAGAAACACGGGCGTGCCTCCGATCCCTACTGTCAGGAGTAGGGACATCACGCCCGTGCTCGATCCGGACAATCCCACCCCCTCATCCATCGCCGCGGCATACGAAATAGACCTCGCTCCAGTCCGTGTGTTCGACGCACTGTAGCACGGTTGCGTCTTATGATCTGTTTAAAACTGCTCACGCGGCTAGGTTTCGAGCGCCCGGCCCGCTTGCTGGTGCGGCGTCCAGGCCGCTGCCTGCCCGCGAAGGCTTTTTGATGGCCCGCCAAGGGATCTGCAATTAGTTGTAATTATGAGGGTTATGGACAATCAGACCCGCTTATCCAGTTGCCTTGATTTCACAAACAATTGGGATTAGAATACATGGGGGTCAGAGCCCGGATCGGCGGATTTCTGGCGAAAACTCCAGGCCCGGACGAGGTACCGTATGAAACCGAAAGCGAAGTCGGGACCACTTTTTGATCCGAAGGTCTTTCTGGCCAAGGCCAACGGCGGAAGGACGATCGCGCATCATGATGAGAACCAGGTGATCTTCTCGCAAGGCGATCCCGCCGATGCCATTTTCTATATCCAAAAAGGCAAGGTCAAGCTTACCGTCATCTCCAAGCAGGGAAAGGAAGCGGTCGTCGGCATTTTGAGCGTGGGCGATTTTTTTGGCGAAGGATGCTTGGCGGGGCAGGCGGTACGCATGTCCACCGCCACGGCAATGTCGGAGTGCTCGGTCATGAAGGTGGGGAAGGCTGTAGTGCTCGGTCTCCTCCACCAAGAACCGGCCTTCTCTGAAATGTTCGTGGCCCATCTCCTCTCCCGGAACATCAAGATCGAGGAGGATTTGGTAGACCAATTGTTCAACTCCAGTGAGAAGAGGCTGGCACGAGTCCTTCTGTTGCTGGCGAACTTCGGCAAGGAAGGAAAACCGGAGCCGGTCATCCCGAAGATGAGTCAGGAAACACTGGCGGAAATCATCGGCACGACACGGTCAAGGGTGAGCTTTTTCATGAACCGGTTTCGCAAGCTCGGATTTATTGACTACAACGGGGGCCTGAAAGTCCGCAGTTCCTTGCTGAATGTCGTCCTGCATGACTAAGCTTTTAGCTTGGGGAGCGAAGTTGTCCCTGGCGGAATCGAATTGCCCGCGGCGGAATGCGCCAGGTTTCGTTACGTTCAATTCACCCAGGTGGGAATCTGGGTCCGATATGGATTGGCGATGACGGGTTTGCTTCGGCTTTGAGCAATTGTCCGGACAGGGGATGCGTGAGTTCCAGCATTGTCGGTGGTGAGGAAGTCGACCTCTACGGGTTCTCCGTCCTCCGAAAACCAATGCCACCCTTGGCATGAAAACTCTGCCGCATCCTTGGAGCCGGGGATGGCGACTCGGATAACAGAACCACGGGTCGAGAGCACAATCCCGTCGGACTGTGATCCTGTCCATTTCGTGATTCTGATTCGCATGATTCCGCAAACCGCCTCTGCCAAACTTATAGCACATCGTTCCGTCGTCGTCTGTTCAAAAGTGACCACTTCGAACCGATGCCAACTTCCTAGCTCCGCCGTGAAATCACGGTACACTGAAACAGAGGAGCCTTGAAACCCGGAAGATAGATCCGGGACCGGCGACAAACTGATGCAACTGTTTATGGCGGAACTAAGCGGAGCAATCGATAAACTGGAATTCGAGCGATCTTGGAAGTCGGATGCCGCCATTGATCCGGGCCTTGCCGTCACCTTTGGTTTTGCTGGCCGCAGGGTTTCGATCAGGATTGACTCCGGTCTTTCCAACCACTGGAAATCGGAATCTCTTCACCGGACATTCAGCGAGGCTATTCGCAGGGTCGATCAACGCTGCAACATCCGATGGTTATAGAGGCGGTAGGCGTACAATACCATTATGACCCTCAAGAATGCGTCGTTCTTCGCTTTGATTGGGATGACGCTGCTCACAGTTCTGCTGGCGGCGGACTTCATCCGTGACATCTCGGCTTTCATGGGTGGTGCGGCTCCTGCGGTAGCGCTTTTGAGATCGCTAATTCATCTGCTGGCGAGCCTCAGTGTGGCCACATTCCTGTATGTCTTTCACAAAGCGCAGTAGAGTTGATACCCGTCTCTGCGTTCATCACTGTCGCTCATGAACTTTTTACGGCCCGGATTACGTGAGAGAGGACCGGCGAAGCTACTGGGCTCTTGCGGATGCGCTGCAACTGCTCGAGTGCTCGGATAGCGCTTGAAAGTTGGGCATGGCGGAAGTAGAGCTCCTGGAGTAGCTTGGCCGGCGTTTTAGAGCGTCCATTCGAGGATGTCATTATGTTTCCGCCACTTCGGGTCTACGCTTGCACAAGGTCGGGTGATTGTAGACTGTGGAAGCGCAGCGTGTCATTTCCGTCCTTTCTGGCAAGAGACATCAGGGACGGACGATTCAGCGGGCCGGAAGAAAGCTATTCCACTTTCCACTCCGCTCTTGGTGGGAGATGCCAGCTTTAGTATAGCAGGTTTAGGAGCCGGCAGTCTGATTTGTTGCCCCGCAAGGGGGGCAGTACGATGCCCGGGCCCTCTCGGGCCGCTCCAGGCGGTTTGCCTAATCCCAGGTGATTTCCATAAGGCGATTGTGCCACGGTCGGCTCCGCCTCACTCCCGCAGCTTATAATTCCGGCGCTGCGCCTTGTGAATCCGCTTGATCCAGCGCTTGCGCTCCTGGGCCGCCAGCGGGTCCGCCAGCAGTTCGTGACGCCGCGCCTCGCCCAGCAGTTTGCGGTAGCCGGCCCATCGTTCGGCCGTGATCGTCCCGCCGGCCAGCGCCGCCTCCACCGCGCAGCCTCGCTCCCCGGAGTGCGAGCAGTCGCGATACCGGCAGCCCGCCGCGGCGTCCGCGATCTCCGCGAACGTCTCATCCACGCTGTCCTGGCCGGCCCAGAGCTGCAACTCGCGCATCCCCGGCGTATCGATCAGCGCTCCGCCGCGGGGGAGCGGCACCAGTTCGCGATGGGTCGTGGTGTGGCGCCCGCGGCTGTCGGACTCCCGCACTTCGCGCGTGCGCAGGCGCTCCTCCCCCACAATGCGGTTCACGATGGTCGATTTTCCGACTCCCGACGAACCCAGCAGGGCCACCGTCCGGCCGGGCCCGAGGAAAGCCGTCAGCCCATCCAAACCTTGCGCGTGGCGCGCGCTCGACGTCACGATGGGCGCCGCGCCGGCTACCGCGGCGGTTTCCGCCACGCGCGCCGCGAGGTCCTCGCAAACGTCCGCTTTGTTCAGCACCACAACCGGCTCGGCGCCGCTCTCGTTGGCCAGCGCCAGGTAGCGTTCCAGCCGCCGCGGGTTGAAATCGCCATCCAGGCCGCACACCAGGAATACCAGGTCGATATTGGCGGCGATGGGTTGCTCCTCTTCCCTTCGGCCCGCCGCGCGCCGCGAGAAGCACGTGCGGCGCGGCAGGACCGCTTCGACGATGGCCTGCTCCGGCCCCGCCACGCGCGCCGCCACCCAATCGCCCACCACCGGCATGGCGGCGCGGTTCGCCGTGCGGTACCACAGGGCGCCGGACGCCTCCGCCGGCAACTCGCCGGCCTCGGTGTACAGCCGATATCGATCTCGTTGGGCTATCGCCACGCGGCCCAGCACCAGGCCCTGCGCGGCATATGGTTGAAATGCGCCGTCGATTGCCGAGCCGGCGCCGGGAAACTCCAGTTGCATGACACTTCGCTCCTCAGCTTTACGGACCCACAAAACGCCGCCCGAAATTTAGCGAACAGTCATAGGCAACTTGCGATAGGCTAGCATATTCTCTTACGGACCGAAAGGAGCAATCAATACATGCGAGTCAATCAAACCCGCGAGCGTCTGGCCAAAGGCGAGACGGTTTTCGGATGCGGACTGCAGGTTTACCGTTCGCCCGAAATCGCCCGCACCTTCGCCGCGGCCGGGTTCGACTACGTCTTCATCGACACGGAGCACGGTTCCTACAATCTGGAAACCGTTCACGACATGATCATCGCCTCCAACGACGCCGGGATCACCCCCATCGTGCGCGTCGCCGAGCTGCTGTATTCGCTGATCGCGCGGCTGCTCGACTCCGGCGCGCAGGGCGTCATTCTGCCGCGCGTCGAAGATCCGCGCCTGCTCGAGGAGGCCCTGAGCTGGATGCGTTTCCCGCCCGTTGGCAAGCGCGGCTACGGCGTCAACACCACCATGATCGGCTACGAGAGCCGCAGCTTCAACGAGATCATGGAGAGCCAGAACCGCAACACGCTGGCCGTGGTGCAGTTCGAGACCACCACCGCCATGGAGCGCGCCGAAGAGCTGTTGTCGCTCAAGGGCATCGACATCGCCATGGTGGGCCCCGCGGACCTTTCCATCTCTCTCGGCATCCCCGGCCAGCTCGATAACCCGCTGCTCATCTCCACGGTGGACCGCCTGATCGAGCAGTGCAACCGGCACGGCGTGGTCCCCGGCATCCAGACGCGCGGCGTGGGCATGGCGAAAATGTGGGCCGAGCGCGGCATGCGCTTCGTGGGCGCGGCCGCCGAGCACGTGCTGCTTCTCGAAAGGGCCAAGGAAGCGGTGGCCCAGCTTCGCGCCGTCCGCGCCGCCCAGCCGGCTTAGCGCTAGACTGGACCCATATGACCGAAATCAGCCGCCGCTCCCTGCTCGGCTCCGCGGCGCTTGCCGCTCTGGGCCGCCCCTTGCTGCGGGGCGCGAGCCTTCCGTTTCGCATCGGCGTCACCGACTGGAACCTGAAACTCGGCGCCAACCCGGAGGCCATCCCCCTGGCCGCCAAAATCGGCTTCGACGGCGTTCAACTCTCTTTCGGCCGGCGCCTGGTCAACGACAAGATGCCGGGCGATACGCCCGACTTCATCGACCGCTGCCTGAGCCTGGCGCGCGAAAACAAGATCGCCATCAACGGCGCCTGCGTCGACAAGCTGCACGACAACGGCCTGAAGAGCGACCAGCTGGCCGTCCGGTGGGTCGAGGATTCCATCCGGCTCACCAAGGCTTTGAAGACCCAGGTGCTTCTGCTGCCGTTCTTCGGAAAATGGGCCCTTCAGACCCAGGCCGAGAAGGACTTCACCGGCGACGCCCTGCGCGACCTCGGGCCTCGAGCCGAAAAGGCGGGTGTGATCCTGGGGCTCGAAGACACCATCTCCGCCGAAGACAACGTCCGCATCATGGAGCGGTCGCGCTCCCAGAGCGTGCAGGTGTACTACGACGTGGGCAACTCCACCGGCGCCGGCTTCGATGTGGTCAAAGAGATCCGCTGGCTGGGCAAAGAGCGCATCTGCCAGATGCACCTGAAGGACAATCCCGCCTACCTGGGCGAAGGCCGCATTCCCTTTCCCGCGGTGATTCAGGCCATGCGCGACATCGGCTACACCGCCTGGGCCAACCTCGAAACCGACACCCACCCCAACGCCACGGTGGAAGACGACATGCGCCGCAACCTGGCCTACATCCGGAACTTCGGCAGCTAAGGGCGGCTGGCTCTAGCCCAGGATCGTCTTCCAGTCCATCCCCGCCGCGGCCTGCTGCCCGATCTGCACCAGCAGGCCGATGGCGCTGGTGTCCGCCATGTCGATGCTCCGCGGAAGCTTCCAGTCGAACCGCTGTAGAATGCCCGGAAAATGGCGATTCACCAGTTCCGTCTGCTGCTCTTCCGGCGCGTCGAGAAGCGCGTCGACGGTCCACTCGAGCCAGCCCAGAAGGCCTTTGGGCACCGTGCCGGGGGAGGGGAAGTAGCCCGTCCCCAGCGACACCACGCGCGTATCCTGCGGCGTGAAGTCGTCGTAGTAGAAGGCTTCCACGCAGGCCTGGTAGACCGGGTTCCCGGTGACTCCCACGCCGCCATCCACCAGCACCGTCTCCTTCCCCTGAATCGCCATCGTCCACGGCGAGAAATAGGTCGGCGCCGCCGCGCTGGCCACCGCGCAATTCAGCAGGCCCAGCGTTCCGGTGGTTCCCGCGTTGCGCGGGTTGTCCCTGACGAAATACCAGGGATGCGTATCGATCCCTTTGGCGGTGATCAGCAGCCGGACCGGCGAGTCGTTCAGCACCCAGTTCGCGGTCGCGCCGAATTCGCTCACCAGGACCTTTTGGATGTTGGCCGAATCGTACATGTAGCCTTCCACCAGCCGCCGGGCATCGGCCAACGGTTGCGGAGGGGTAAAGATTTCGGACGCGCGCTGGGTGTAGATATCCACCATGCGGGTCGCCGGGATGCCGGCGGCCGCCGCCGCGGCAATCAGCGCGCCGGTCGAAGTTCCTCCGATGAAATCGAAGCACTCGCGCACCGGCTTGCCGAGTTGGCTTTCCAGGGCTATCAGGGTCGAGGCGGGGATGATGCCGCGAATGCCGCCGCCATCGATGGTCAGGATTCTGCGCATGAGTGTATGGTACGACACTCAGCCCAGCACGGTCGTGTTCAAGTTGATGTAATCGTCACGGCTTTCGCCCAGGCCCGCGGCTCCCGCCGACAGGATGTACTGCGGCTGTTGCAGCGGGCCCGGCTGGCCGATGTACGGCGGCGATTCGGCGGACACCGGCATCCCGTTGGCCACGCGCTGGGCGTCGATTACCCGCCAGCCCACGCGATCGATAGCCACGGCATCCGTGGAGAAGTACATGGTCTTGTTTTCCCAGACGTACATCTCATGTCCGTTCGGCCCCGACTCGTATATGCCGTGGATGCCGTCCACGATGTGCAGCACGGCTTTGTAACGGATCACCGGCATCGAAATCACCGCCGGAATGTAGGTGGTGTAGTAGTTGGCCTCGCTCGGGTGAGAGCGGTTCACGTTGTTGGTGCACCCGTGCGACAGGTTCTTCAAGGCCAGAGTGACTCCCGCCGCATTGTGGTTCTTCAAGACCGAGAGGTTGATCACCTTATTCACGCGCCGCGTGATGAACTGGCAGGCATAGGAGCGGCTATACAGAGGATTGCTCTGATAGCCGGGAATCTGCGCCTGCCAGTCCGTGAACAGCGGCAGATCGACATAGTGGGCCGGATCGTAGCCGGTGATGTCGGTCTGGTCGTCGAGGGCCACCGGGCTGGCCGACGCGGTCTGCAACCACGGCGGGAACCACGACGAGATCCAGCTCAGGATTTCGGCATACCGCTCGTACACGATGATGTTCCGTGGGCTTACCCCGGCCAGCAGGAGGCCGTTGACGATCTCCATGATCACGTAAGGCGAGGAGATGGTGTAGCCATTGCCGTTGGGATTCACCTTGATTCCGACCACGTCGCCGGGACCTGCGAACTGCTTCCATCCGGCCACGTAACTGGTCATGCCGGTGAGCCCCATCAGGCCGGTGCGAATCATCTGCTGGACCGGGCCGAGCTGGTATTCAAGGTTGATGGTCGAGCCGGAATGAAACATGGCGGTGACGCGCGCCGGATACAGGCCCGGAGTGCCCCATTTGTTGGCGGGGTAGCTGGAGACGACTTGAGCGGAGGCGGCGGATGGCAACAGACCCGCTCCTGCTCCGGCGGCGGCGGCTTTCAGCAAGTCGCGCCGCGACAGTTGGCATGGACGAGACAAAGTTTTCTCCTATGGGATCAGGCGGCGGCGGAAAACCGCGGCGGCGGCCAGGCCGCCGGCAAACAGGAATATCGTGCCGGGTTCGGGAGCGGTTTCCGTCTCCACCGCATTCAGCAGGAACGCCCGCTGGTCGCCGTTATACAGCCCCGTGCCGGCGATCTGGCCACGATCGTTGATGGCCAGGGCTTCCTGAAGCTGCCATCCCGCGCCGGTGCTGTCCAGCAGGGTGTTCAGGTCGTACATATGGGAATCGGTATAGAGGAACGCTACGCCGTTCGAGGCGCCCACCACCATGCCGCTCGAGTTCACCCCGAAGGCTTGGCTGTCTCCTCCCAGCGTGCCGAGCAGCGTCATGCCGTCCGCCGGGGTCCAAAGAAACGCCTCGTTCGAAAGAGTGTCGGTGCTGACAAAGCCGGCGACCGCTCCGAAATTGCCGATGGCATTTGCTTCGCTGGATACGAACCCGGTGGGGACCCCCAAGTCGGTGAAGCCGCCGGAATAGAGAAAAGCGTCCGTAGCTCCGCTGGCCGTATCCCCGTACCCGACGATCTGGCCCGAGGAGTTGATCGCGGTCGCCTGAGTGGTGGTACCGCCCGGCAGCGTTCCCAGCGAGGCCGGCGTGCCGCCCGAGTACTGGAAGGCCAGGATCGCCCCGGTGGCGTCTTCGGAATAGCCAACCACCGTTCCGGCGTCGTTGATCCCGTAGGCCGCATTGTTGACGCCGCCGAGAGTGGGAATCGGGACGTCGCTCGATCCGTTGTACAGGAATGCGTTGTACGCGGAAAAGTCCGCAGCGAAGGCAAAGCCCGCGACCTCCCCGGATGAATTAATCGCATTGCCGAAAGCAATCGGGCTCCCTGCCGGCCCGATGTTCGAGTCACTCACCAGGTTCCAGATAAAAGCCTGGGACAGGTTCGCAGCCGTATCGCCAAAGCCCGTTTCCCACCCCTGGTCACTGAGACCGACGCCGCTCGAGAAACTGCCGCCGGCGAGAATTCCCACGTTGGTAACCGAGAACGTTATGGTACTGGCGCTAAGTAAGGTTATGGAGCATGCGAACAGAATTATGCCCCCGAATATCCGCATATTACGGATGGTATCACACGCCCTTTTCGGAAACGATACTTACCAAGGGGGCAGTGCCGGTTTAGCCGGAAGTTAGTTCGAAGATACTAATTTCCGGCGGCGCTCCGATGCGAATCGGCACGCCGATGGTTCCGATGCCGCGATTGACGTAGAGCTGCCCGCCCGGTTTCCGGAACAGGCCGGAGACGTAGGGCGTCACCAGCCGGCTCGGGGCGATCTCGGGGCTGATGAATTCCAGCGCCGCCTGGCCGCCGTGGGTGTGGCCGGCGAGGCTCAGGTCGATGCCAACTTCGGCCGCGCGATCGAAGGTGTCGGGGTTGTGGCTCAGCAGAATGTTCACCTGGTCCGGGCGCATCAGGCTTTCGATATTGTCCAGCAGCCGGATCACCGGCCTTGAGGGACCGAAGGCCTTGAGGCTCTGAAAATCGACTCCCATCAAATTCAGTGTCGCGCCCGGAGGGCCGATCGAAACGCGCTGATCGCGCAGGATCCGGATGCCAACCTCGGCAAACAGGCGCGTGATCGAGTTCTCCACGCGCGCCCAGCCATCGTGGTTGCCCAGGCTGCCGAAAACACCGAAGGGAGCTTTCAGGCCCGAGAGTGCCGCCACCACCGCGTCCTGCGTAGTGGGATCCGTCGTGACGAAATCGCCGGTCAGCACGACCAGGTCCGCTCTCTGGGCATTGGCAATCTCGACGTATTTGCGGATCTCGTCTTCGGGCATGAAGGGGCCGATGTGAATATCGGAAAGCTGCGCGATTCGAAATCCGTCGAGCGACCTCGGCAACCGCGGCAGCACGATTCGGGGATGCGTGGTCTCCAGGTTCAGGCGGCCGTAGAACAGCCCGTAGGCGCCGGCCACAAAAGGCGCGCCGGTCACCAGGCCCGCGGTGCGCGCCAGAAACACGCGGCGGCCGGGCGACTCGATGGCCGGGCCCTTTCGGAAGATCTTCAATGCCCCGATGGCGGTCCACTTCACCGTCGTGAGGAGCATGATGATCAGGAACGCCACCAGCGAACTGGCCGCCCACCACAGAAACGGCGCGGAGAGCAGCGCCGCGCCAGGCGTCAGCCGGACCGGCGTGTATCTTCTGCCCAGGAGGCCGAAGTTGTAGGCCATCAGGCCGAGGTAAACGGCGCCCAGGACGCTGCCCACGATCACGCGGGAGCTTCCGGAACGGATTCTGCGCCTCAGCAGGCGGCGTACCGCAAAGACCCAATAAACCTGGGCCGCAAAAAGAACGAACAAGACAATGGAAAAGACTGACATCGTTTCGGTGAGTGCGCCGCGCTCCTTCTATTGTCCACCGGGAAGGGACAGACAGGCAAGATAGCTGTGCAAATGCGTCCTCTACGTCCGATGAATCGCCTTCATCGCCAGTTGTGGCTCGTACGCGATGATCCTCAATAGCGCGGCTGCCGGCCCGCTCGGATGGCGCCGGTCCTGCTCCCAGTTCTGAAGTGTCTTCACGCTGACGCCAATCACGCGCGCAAACTCCGACTGCGAGAGGCTGGTTCCTTCGCGAATCGCCCGTATCCCGGAAGACCGGATTTCAATCCGGCGCGAGGGTTTCCTCGGCGAGTTGCGCCCCTTGCCTCGGGGTCAGATCGGGCGACACGGCAAGCGACCCGGCCTGAGCAGCACCCGCAAGATCGCCTGTGCCACCATGTATACAAGATGCAGCGGCGCGATTTTCTGGCCTTGGGCGGTCTCGCCCTCGCGGCCCGGCGCTTCGAGGCAAGCGCGCTCCCGGCGTCCGTCTACGACGTTCGAACCTTCGGCGCCTCCGGAGACGGCAAGGCCAAGGACACGGCGGCCATCCAGCGCGCCGTGGACGAGTGCGCCCGCTCCGGTGGTGGTGTGGTGTACCTGCCGCCGGGCAGGTACCTGTCGGGCACGGTCGTTCTGAAGGCCAACGTCACCTTCCATCTGGAGGCCGGAGCTACGCTGCTCGGCTCGACCGATCTCGCCGACTACTCACCGCAGGGCGGGCCGCCGCTCCAGGGCGACGCCAACGCCAAGCATCTGCTGTTCGCGCGCGACGCGGCCAACGTCACGCTCTCCGGCTCGGGCTCGATCGACGGGCAGGGCCGGGCATTCTGGGAGCCCAGCAATCGCCAGCCGCCCAAGCCCGAGGATGCCTGGCGCGACGTGGCCACCTACGATTGGAAAGCGCTGGACCGCCCGTCGCCCATGGTCGAGTTCTTCAATTGCTCGAACCTCCGGATCGAAGACGTCACCCTGGCGAACTCCTCGGGATGGACGCTGCGCCCCATCGAGTGCGATTCGGTCGTGATCCGCGGCCTCAAAATACGCAATCCCGTGATCGGCCCGAACACCGACGGCATCGATCCTACCTGCTGCCGCAACGTGTTCATCGCCGATTGCGATATCTCGACCGGCGACGATTGCATCTGTCTCAAAAGCGAAGGGCCGTACGGCCGGATGGGGCTTACGAAGAACATCACCATCACCAACTGCGTGCTGACGTGCTGCTGCAACGGCCTGAAGTTCGGCACGGCCACCAGGGGCGGCTTCGAGAACGTCACGTTTTCCAACTCGGTGATTTACAACGAGCGCGTGCCGCTGAACGCGCGCGTGATTTCGGGCATCGCCATCGAGATGGTGGACGGCGGCTGGGTGGATGGCGTGGTGGTGTCGAACATCCGGATGCAGCGCGTCCGCACGCCGATCTTCGTGCGGCTGGGAAATCGCGGCGGCGGGCAGCCGGTTCCGGAGCCCGGAAAACTGCGCGGCGTGATGATCGACAACGTGCACGCCACTGGCGCGATTCTGACTTCGTCGGTCACCGGGCTGCCCGGGCACGACGTCGAGGACGTGGCGCTCACCAACATCCGCATCGAAACCGAAGAGGGCGGCAAGGCGGAATGGATGGATCGCCCGGTGCCCGAGCAGGCCGCAAGCTATCCGGAAGCGCGCATGTTCGGCCGCCTCCCCGCCTACGGGTTCTATTGCCGCCACGTGAGCGGCATCAAGTTCGACAACGTCCGGATGGCCGCGGCCGAGCCCGACCAAAGGCCGGCGCTGCACTGCGAAGACGTCAAGGATCTGCGGGTGGATCGCCTGGACGCATCGGCGCCGCTCTCCTCGGAACCCTTGATCCGGCTGGTGAACGTGCAGGGCGGCGTTGTGGCCGGGTGCTCGGCGCCCGCCGGAACCACCACCGCGCTGGAGATCGACGGCGCCGAATCGAAGAACATCCGGCTGGTGGGCAACGATTTCAGCCGGGCCCGATCGGCATGGCAACTGCGTTCCGGCGCGCCCGCCGGCGCAGTGGCCGAAGCGAAGTAGAGGGGGAACCATGAAAGTTCGACGATGGACGGCGGCCGCAGCGCTGCTGCTGCCGCTGTGGCTCCACGCCCAGACGGCGGAGCCGGGCAGCCCGCGGGAATCCACCGGCCTGATTCCGCTTCCGGACCTCGCGGAGGGATCGTATCAGGGCGAGCAGGGCGGGCTCTATCCCGGCGGCCGGAATACGCCGCCGCCGGCGCACTTGCAGGCGGGGCTGGCGGCGGCCAAGAGCGTCGTGCCGCTGGACGCCGAGGGGAACCCCGCGCCGGGCGGCCGCATCGTGTTCGTCACCATCGGCATGTCGAACACCACCATGGAGTCGCAGGCTTTTCTTCGACTCGCTGGCGCGGACAGCGGAATCAATCCGCGAGTGGCGCTGGTGGACGGCGCTCAGAACGGGCAAACGGCGCGCATTACGGCCAATCCCGACGCCAATTTCTGGCTGGTGGTCAACCAGCGGCTGGTGGCGGCGGGCGTAACTGCGAAACAGGTGGAAGTGGCCTGGATCAAGCAGGCCAACGCCCAACCCACCGCGCCGTTTCCGGTCGAGGCGAAGAGGCTGCAGGCCGACCTCGTGGCCACGCTCCACAACCTGCGCGGCCAGTTTCCGAATCTGAAGATCGCCTACCTCTCGAGCCGCATCTACGGCGGCTTCGCGGTGACGCCGCTCAACCCCGAGCCCCACGCCTACGAAGGAGGCTTCGCCGTGAAGTGGACCGTCGGCGCCCAGATCGCAGGCGACGCCGATCTCAACTACGATCCCGCCAAAGGCGCGGTCCGCTCGCCGTGGATCGCATGGGGCCCGTACCTCTGGGCCGACGGCGTGAAGGGCCGCAAGCAGGACAGCCTCACGTACTCGCGCGCCGATCTCGGGACCGATGGCACCCATCCCTCCGCCCAGGGCAGCGAGAAGGTGGGCCGGCTGCTGCTCGAGTTCCTGAAGCGCGATCCCACGGCCCGCCCGTGGTTCGCCAGGGCGGATTGAGATTCAGGCCAGCACTTCCTTCACGACGTTTCCCGCCACATCGGTGAGGCGGTAATCGCGGCCGGCGTGGCGGAAGGTGAGCTTGGTGTGATCGAAGCCCAGGCAGTGCAGGATGGTAGCGTGGAAGTCGTGAACGTGGCACTCGTTCTCCACGATCTTGGCGCCGAAGTCGTCGGTCTTCCCGTACGCCAAGCCGCCCTTCACGCCACCGCCGGCCAGCCATGAGGAGTAGGAGCGGTTGTAGTGCCCGCGGCCCATCTGGCCTTCGGGCGAGGGTGAGCGCCCGAACTCGGTGGTGAACACCACCAGCGTGTCTTTCAGAAGCCCGCGCGATTTCAAATCCGCCAGCAGGCCGGCAATCGGCTGGTCGATATTGCGCGCCAGCGGAGCATGCGTGTGGATGTCGCCGTGCGCGTCCCAGTTCTTGCTCGACCCGACATCGATCAACTCCACGAAGCGGACGCCCTGCTCCATCATGCGGCGCGCCACCATGCACTGCCAGCCGAAACCGGTGGTGGCGCCGCGCTCCAGGCCGTACAGCTTCCAGGTGGCGTCGGTTTCTTTCGAGAGGTCGAGCACCTGCGGCATGGTCATCTGCATGCCGAACGCCGTTTCGAACGACTTGATGCGCGCCTCCAGCGCCGGATCGCCCGGGTGCAGCCGCTCGTGCTTGCGGTTGAAGCGCTCGAGCAGGCTCAACTCCTGCTGCTGCAATCCCGCGGTGGCCGCGCGCCGGTTCAGGTCGGGCACCGGCTCGGCGCCGCTCTGGATGCGCGTGCCCGAGTACACGCCGGGCAGAAAGTCGGACGACCACACCTGGCTGCCGCAGTAAGGCATCTCCGGCGCGAGCACCACGTAGCACGGCAGGTTCTGATTTTCGGTGCCCAGCCCGTAGGTCACCCACGAGCCCACGCTGGGGCGCTGGAAGGTCACCGAGCCGGTGTGAATTCCGAGCGTGGCCTGGAAGTGATCGTTGTGGTCGCCGCGCATGGAGCGGATGATGGTGAGGTCGTCCACGCATTCCGCGATGTTCGGAAACAGATCGGTGACTTCGATTCCCGATTGGCCGTGCGGCCTGGCGGCCCATGGCGAGCCCAGCGACTTGCCGCCGCCCTCGCGGGTCTTGCCGTCGCGCTGATATTCGGCCAGCCTGGGCTTCGGATCGAAAGAATCCACGTGCGACATGCCGCCGCTGAGGTAGATGAAGATCGCGCGCTTGGCCGTGCCCGGAAAATGGGGAGCCTTGGGCGCCAGCGGATTCTCCGCTGGCGCCGTTCCCCCCTCCTTGGCCAACAGCTCGCTCAACAAGGCCGGAAACACACCGGACCCCAACATCAGGGACCGCACCATCTGCCGCCGGTTGATTGCGTCCATAGTTCAATCCAAAGTCAGAAATTCGTTGCTGCCGAGCATCACGCGCATGAGGCTGGCCCATGCCTGCCGGATGCGCTGGTAATCCGCGAGGGCCGTCCCCTCGAACGTGTGGCGCGCTTCGTCCAGATACTGCCGCGACTCTCGAAGCTCGTCGGGCGCCGGGCTCCTGCCGTAGATCAGCCGGAAGGCGTAGCGCAGGCGCTCGGCGTCAGTGCCCGATTGGATGGCCACCCGCACCGCCAGCGCATCGGCCTGCGCGTGGAAGAAGGGATCGTTCATGGCATACAGGGCTTGCAGCGCGGTGGTGGTGCGGGGCCTCACGCCGGTCTCGGCGTTGGGGTCGGGGCCGTCGAAGAGATCCAGGAAGGGCTGCCGCCGGATGCGCTGCTGCATCAGGTAGACGCTGCGCCGGTTGGTGGCGTAGTGGTCATCCGCCCCGAGGAACGGCTGGTGCTGGGTGAACCTCCACGACATCTCGGGCGGAAAGGGATGCTCGCCGCCGGGCCCAGGATCGAGGTTCCCGCTCAACAGCAACAGCGAGTCGCGGAACTCTTCGGCGTCCAGGCGGCGCGGGTTGAACTTCCAAAGGCACGCATTCCTGGAGTCCTTCAGCGCGTTCTGGCGGTTGTCGCCGCTGGCCATCTGGTAAGCGCGCGAGAGCATGATGAGGCGGTGCAGCTTCTTCACCGACCATCCGCTTTCGACGAACCGCTTCGCCAGGAAATCCAGCAGCTCGGGATGGGTGGGCGGCTCTCCGCGCGCGCCGAAATCGTCAGGCGTGGCCACGATGCCCTGGCCGAAGTGCCACAGCCAGACACGGTTGGCCATCACGCGCGCGGTGAGCGGATTGGCCGGATCGGTGATCCACTGCGCCAACTCCAGCCGGCCGCTGCCTTTTTCTTCGGGCGGGAGCTTCTGTCCGCCCAGAATGGTGAGGAAGCCGCGGGGCACTTGCGGGCCCAGGGTCTGCGGCTCGCCGCGCACCATGACCCGCGCATCCACGGGCTTGCCCTCCGACACGGCGTAGGCTTTGGGCAGGTACGGATATTGCGCCGCGGCCTTGCGCAGCCGGTCCTGATTCTCCTGCTGGGCCTTGCGGGCTTCCTCCGGAGTGGCGAACTTGATCCGGTTCGCCTTGATGTCCTCGATGCGGTTGTCGAGCCCCGATAGCTCCGTTTCGATCTCTTTCAGTTTGCCGGCGTCGTCGGGATTGAGGGCCGCGAAACCGTAGGTGTGCGGGTAGATTTCGGTGCCCGCGTGCACGTAATTGGTGCTCTTGAAGATGCCGTAGAGCGCGTAGTAATCGGCGGTGGGGATGGGGTCGAACTTGTGGTCGTGGCAGCGGGCGCAGCCAACGGCCAGGCCGAGCATGCCTTTGCCCAGGTTGTCGATGGTGTCGTCGATGGTGAGATGGAACTCGGCGGCGCGCGATCCGAAGCGGCGCGCGTTGGCGAGATAGCCGGTGGCGATGATCTTCTGCTGCCAGTCCTCTTTGTCGCGCGCAGCCGAGGCGAGGATGTCGCCGGCGATCTGCTCGCGCAGGAACTGGTCGTACGGCTTGTCGCTGTTGAACGCCGCAATCACCCAGTTGCGGTACCGGTACATGGCGGGGACCGGAAAATCGGCGTTGTCGCCGGCCGTATCGGCGTAGCGCACGACGTCGAGCCAGTGCCTGCCCCACCGCTCGCCGTACTGCTGCGAGGCGAGCAGGCGATCGACTACCTTCTCAAAAGCCTGGGGCGCGCTGTCCTTGAGGAACGCGTCGATCTCCTCAGGCGACGGCGGCAGGCCCGTCAGATCGAAGGTGGCGCGGCGGATCAGCGAGAGTCTCGCGGCGCGCGGCAGGGGCGTCAGGCCCTTTTCATCGAGGCTGGCTTTGATGAAGCGGTCGATGGCGGTCCGGTTCCACTCGGGCGAGCCGGCCTCCGGCGGGTGCGGATCTTGAACCGGCTGGAAGGCCCAGTGGTGGCGCGCTTTGTCCCAATCGTACGGAGTCGCCGCGACGGTGGCGCCCTCGGTGCGCGGATCGGGCGCGCCCATCTTGATCCATTCGACCAGGTTGTCGATTTCGGCGGGCTGCAGTTTCTTGCCGGGCGGCATCTTGAGATTGCCGCTGCCGCGGACCGCGGCGATCAGCAGGCTCTCGTCGGGCTTGCCCGGCACGATGGCGGGGGAGCCCGAGCCTCCGCCGCGCAGCATCCCGGCCTTGGAATCGAGCAGCAGGCCGCTCATCGGTTTGGCGATCTGGGAGCTGTGGCAGCCGTAGCAATTGGCGGCGAGCAGCGGACGGATGTTCTTCTCGAAGAAGGCAATGCCCTCGGAACTCTGCGCGTGCAAAGCCGCGGCAAGCAGACAGATCCCGGCCAGCTTGTACATCCGTGCCCCTCGAAATGAGTATAGCCCCGTTGGGCGGGGATTGGCGCCCCATGACGCGCAATCCCGTATATACTGTAAACGCGATAAGGAGGTCCCTTTGAAATTGAAAGCGATCCTCGCGATTCTGCTGGCGGCGGCGGGGCTGGCCTTTGCCCAGCATTCCGCGTCGAAACTGCCGCCGGTCAAATTCACCGACAACACACTCGACAACGGACTCCGGGTGATCATCTCGGAGGACCACTATGCCCCGGTATTCGGCATTGCCGTCAGTTATAAAGTCGGCTCTCGCGATGAGCGGCAGGGGCGCACCGGCTTCGCCCACCTGTTCGAGCACATGATGTTCAAGGGCTCGGAAAACGTGGGGCCCGGCGAGCACTTTTACCTGATCTTCACCAAGGGCGGCAGCATGAACGGCACCACCAACAACGACCGCACCTTGTACTTCGAAATCCTGCCGAAGAACCAGCTCGACCTGGCCCTGTTCCTGGAGTCCGACCGCATGCGGTCGCTCAAGGTGACCCAGGAGAACCTGGACAATCAGCGGCAGGCCGTTAAAGAAGAGCGCCGCCTCGGCGTGGACAACCAGCCGTACGGGCAGGCCTACGAAAAGATGGATGAACTGGTGTACGACAACTTCGCCTACAAACACTCGGTGATCGGATCGATGGCCGATCTGGATGCGGCCTCGGTGGAGGACGTCCAGCAGTTCTTCAAGACGTATTACGCTCCGAACAACGCGGTGCTGGCGCTGGCCGGCGACCTGGACGCCAAGGACACGCTCGCCAGGGTGAAGAAGTATTTCGGCGCGGTTCCGCGGCAGCCGGCGCCCAAGCCGGTGGATCTCACCGAGCCGCCGAAATCGGAGGAGCGGCGGTTGAAGATCGACGACAAGCTGGCGCGCGTGACGCGCCTGGATATCGCCTACCGGATTCCGGACGTCACCACCGCCGACGCACGGGCCCTGGCGGTGGGGGGCATGGTGGTCGGAGGCGGCGAGAGCTCCCGGCTTTACCAGGTGCTGGTGAAGGATAAGGAAGTCGCCGCCCAGGTGTTCGCGGGCCTCGACGGGCGCGCCGGCCCTTCGAAGTTCCAGATCGTCGCCATGGTGCGGCCGGGCAAGACGCCGGAAGAAGTGGAGGGCCTGATTTCGGAAGAGATCTCGCGGCTGGTGGCGCAGCCGGTCACCGATAAGGAGCTGCAAAGGGTGCGCAGCAGCATCCGGCGGGGCGCGGTGAGCGGCCGCGAAAGCTCGCTCAACACGGCCATCTCGCTGGCCGATGATGCGGCCCTGTACAACGATCCGAACCGGATCAATACGGAAAGCGACAAACGGCTCGCAGTCACCGCCGCCGACATTCAGAAAGCCGCTCAGGCGTATCTGAAAGCCACGAACCGCGTGGTGGTCACAACCGTGCCGGCCGCGCCGCCCAGGCCGGCGGCCAAGCAGAATTAAGGAGCCACTGCCATGAACAAACGATTCTTTCTGTCCATCGTTCTCGCTGCGGTGGCCTCGGCGCAGATGCCGCAGGGCCAGCAGCAGTCCGTGGCCGGCGTGGTCAAGCTGAATCGCGCGCCGATTTCGAACGAAGTGCTGAAAGTGAAGCTGCCGCGCCCGGTGGAGCGCCAGCTCGCGAACGGCATGAAGCTCCTGGTGGTGGAGAGCCATCGCGTGCCCACCATCACGCTGCGGATGAACATGCCTTCGGGGGACCTGCGCGATCCCGCCGGCATGCCGGGCGTCTCCGACGCGACCGCGGCGCTGATCCGGCTGGGCACCAAGACGCGATCGTCGAAAGACATCGCCGATGCGGTCGCCGAACTGGGCGCGACGCTCTCATTCGGCTCGAGCCAGGGCGAAGCCACGATCGTGCTGAGCTCGATGACCGAAAATTTCGACGCCGCGCTGGCCTTGCTGGCGGACGTCCTGATGAATCCCACGTTTCCGCAGGACGAGCTGGACAAGTGGAAGACGCGGCAACGGGCGCAGCTCGAGCAGATGAAGAGTTCGCCGGGCGTTCCCGCCAACGACCTGATGATGAAGCTGATGTATCCCGACGACTCGCGGCGCTATACCCACGTGACAGCGGAGTCGCTGGGCAAGATCACGCGGGAGAGCGTGATGGAGCACTACAAGACTTACTACGTGCCGGCGGGCGAGTGGGCCGGCATCTCGGGAGACATCTCTCCGCGCGAGGCCGTGGCCAAGCTCGACAAGGTGCTGGGAGCCTGGAAGGGCGGGCCGATCGCGCACGTGACCATGAAGTTCCCCGAGCCGCTGACCGACAAGAAGGTCTACCTGATCTCGCGGCCGAACTCGGTGCAGACGCTCCTGATGGTGGCCAACCACGCCATCGACCGCAAGAGCCCCGACTATATCGAGTGCCAGGTGATGAACCGGGTGCTGGGTTCGGGCCCTTCGTCGCGGCTGTTCCGCATCATTCGTGAAGAGAAGGGCTACACCTACGGGATCGGCTCGGGCTTCAGCGCGACGCGGTACCTGAACCATTTCATGGCCTCGACCTCGGTGCGCACGGAGGTGACCGAACCGGCGCTGACGGAGTTGCTGGCGCAGTTCGGCGACATCCGCAACCGCGCCGTCCCGGCCGACGAACTGGCCGACGCCAAGAGCGCGATCGTGGCCGGTTTCGTGCTCGGGCTGGAGAGCTCGTCGCAGGTGCTCTCGCGCTGGATGGAGCAGCGCATGGACGGCCTGCCGGAAGATTATTGGGACACATACACGGCGAAGGTGATGGCGGTAGGCGCCGAGGATGTGCAGCGCGTGGCTAAGAAATACGTGCCGCTCGACAACATCCGGATCATCGCCGTGGGGGACGCCTCGAAGATTGCCGAGCTGCTGAAAAAGTTCGGGCCGGTGGAGGAGATCTCGCCGGATTCGATTTAGGAAGCAGGCGTCAGAAGACAGGAATCGGGAGCCGGAATATGGTCCTGCGGCGGCTCGGCGTCTTCGCCGGGCGCGTTCGACGGCTCCAGTTCCTGACTGATTTTGGCGACGTAATCGGCGGTGAAGGCCAGCAGGCGGTGCAGGGCTGTCTGTTGGTCCGGCGGCGGGATGCGAATGGCCATCTGAAACATGTCCCAGAGGCACTGCTCGATGCGGTCGCGCAGATCGTTGATGGCGGGAGTGCTGAGCGTCTCGATTTTCTTGCGGGCCATTTGCAGATCGTTGCGCATGCGGAGGACGGCGTCGCGGATCCGCACGGCGTTTTCGGGGACTATGGCGACCAACTGGCCGTCGATTTCGAGGTTTTCGCCGTCGATCTTGGGAGCGATCCGTCGGTAGGCGTCGGGCGAGACGGGGATGATCCGGGAGAGGCGGAAATAGGTTTCGCCGAATTCCGCGAGGTTCTGAATCACGCCATCGACGCGCTGGCGGGTGAGGCCGACGTGCTGCTGGCAGAACTCGTCCCAAGTGAGGCCGAGGGTTTTGTAGGCGCCGGATTGGTGGATGTCGCGCAGGTTGGCAGCTTGCGCGGCGAGGCAATGATTGGCGACCAAACCGAGCGCCTGGCCCCGGCCAACCCAGGTACCCAATTCGAATTGGGCAGCGATCGGGTCAGACATAATTCCCCCAAACCGCAAATGCATTTGCGGCGGGTTTGACGGAAACAAAGGAGATGAGGTGTGTTTCAGACCTGTTTTCGGCAAACGCATTTGCGTTTTTTGCCGGATCGGCCGTCCGGTGGCGGCTCTCCGGATTTCGGGAACTGTTGCGGGTTCTCATAGGCTTTCCTCGATCTCATGCTGGCACACGCGCGTGTGGCTCTTTGGCGAATTCGGTAAACGGGGTCTGAAAATAAAGGAAAAATAAATTTCAAAAATCTGTGACCGAGAAATTCGGGCGGCCCCATTTTTCGGGAGGTGGAGCATAAGTGATTGAAAGTGAATATAGTTGGCGGACATGCTCTTCGCGGCGTGCGGGCTACGGCCCAAGCTTCATTGGACGTCACTTACAATGAGGAACCATCTGTGCCGGCTAACCACACCCGATTTGCCCAGTTATTGCCCGGGAGAGTACACCAGACGGGTCAAGTCTTGATCAGAAGGTCAGCTTGGCGCCGAGTTCCACGGTCCGGGCCTGATTCTGCTGCGAGCCGGTGACACGGCCAAAGGTGGCGTCACCGGGGTTGGTATCCGGCGCGCCGAAGCGCGGATGGTTGAAGAGGTTGAACACGTCGAAGCGAAGCTGCAGCCGCTTGGTCTCGGTGAATTTGAAGTTCTTATAGAGGCCGGCGTTGGCTTCGTTCACACGGCTGGCGCGGACGTCGTTCCAGCGGGTGGGGAAGGACTGCACGTTGGCCGCGAAATCCTGGTACACGCCATTCTTGATGCTGTCCGAAGCAGCAGGCACATAGTTGTAGCCGGGCAGATTCTGAATACCGGTCCAGGCGGGATAGGATTGCAGCGTCGCGAGGGACGTGCTCTTGGAGGGGAATGGATAGAACTGCGTGGTGTCGAACCACTGGTTGAGGCTCTGTTTCCCTCCCGGCAGGGAGAAGTCCTTGCCGCTGAAGAAGGCCGGCGTGCTGAAGACCACCGGGACACCCGACTGGATGTTGTAGTTGCCGGCGAGTTCCCATCCGCCCACAATGAAGTCCGCCCACTTCGGCACGGAAGCGCCGAAGCGCTGATTGCGGCCCACCGGAAGGTCCCAGATGGGCGCGATGTTCAGATGGAAGGGACGGTCTTCGCCGCCCAGTTTGTGCTCGATCTTGCCTTGCGAGGCAAGCTGGCTGCCGCCGAAAAACGCGGTGTCTTCGAACAGCTTGGACCAGGTGAAGGAAGCGATGATGCTGAAGCCCTTCTTGAAGCGGCGCTCGATTTTGCCCAGCCCGGCATCGAACTGGTTCTTGCCGGTGGGGTTGTTCTCGGTGATGCCGCCAAACAGGGGATTGGGATTGAGGAACTGGTTCAGCGCGATCGTCTGGTTGGTATAGATCGAGTTGCTGGGGCTCACGCCGGTGAGGTGATAGAAGGGATTGGGCACCTGCAGATTCCAGTTGAGGGTATCGACCGGCCGTCCCGCGACAAACGACGGGGTGTTGTACTGCTGCCAGTTGGCAAAACTGGGTTCGTTCTCATTCCAGGCCCACGAAATGTCGTAAGTCTTGTTGTGCGAGTAACCGACCTCGAAGAGCCAGCCCTTCCATTCGTGCTGCACGTGGAGGCTGTATTCCCAAGAATAGAAGCGGTCGAGGTCGGGATTGTCCCAGGTGAACCCGGAGCCGAGATTGGTCAACGGTCCGAGGGACGAGCCGGTGGGCGCCAGAATTCCGTTTTGGAAGGGGTGCGCCATGGTGTCGAACGAGGTGATGTAGTTGTCGGTGGTGGCCGTCAAGGACGTGGACCTGCTGTAACCAAACTGGGCGCCGGTGTTGAAATCGGCCTGAGTGAAACGGCCGAAGCCGCCGCGAACCACCGTACTGTGGCCCAGGTAGTAAGCGAAGCCCACGCGCGGCTGCCATTCATGGAGGTCGGTGTTGTAAGTGGTGCGCGGCACGCCGTTCACGCCGGCGAACTCGACAATCCCATTCACCTTGAACTGGCTGGCGGGCAGGAGTTGCTGCAGGAGCTGGACGCCGGCATTGGCGGCATTGGCCGGATTCGCCAGAATGGCGGCATAGGCGGCTTGCGCGGGGGAACTGATGGGGTTCGGTGTGTTGGGGTCGTAGCGGTCTTCGATGCGGTTGTACCGCTCCTCGACCGGACGCTCATAGTCCCAATGCAGGCCCAGATTGACGGTGAGTTTGGATGTGACGCGCCAGTCGTCCTGAAAGAATCCGGCGGCGTAGTGCTGCGAGTAAAACGCGCTGGCGTTGCGCGGCACGTTGCCGCCCGACGGCATGTCCAGAAGGAACGTGGCGAAGGTGGAGCCGACGCCGGTGCCGCCGGAGTTCGCGTTATTCTGGCGCGTGAAGTTGCTGTTGAAATCGAATTCACCCGCGTTGCCGTTGCCGAAGTCGGCCTCCTGCAACACCCAGAACTCGCCGCCGTAGCGCAAAGTGTGATTCCCGTGCACCTGCGTCAGGGTGGCGCCCAACGTGTGATAGGCGGTGGAGTGGATGCTCTCGGTGTTGCCGGTTCCGAAGTTGCCGGCCACACCGGTGATGTCGGGGAAGCCCGGCCGCGGCAACTGATCCACAAAGCTGGCGGGAATCCCGAGGGACGTTTCGTTAAAGCCGGCGCCGGCGTCGTAGCCCGGCTCTTCGTAACGGGTCAGGCTGTAGCGCACGTCGAGGATCCTGGTGGCGCTGATGGTCCACACATGGTCCAGGCCGATGCCCTTGTTGACGCGCTCGGTGAAGCTTCCGGCGGCAATATCATCCAACCCGAAGGTGTCGCCCGTGTGTTCGATCAGGTGGTGCCAGCGGATGGTCGCAAAGGTGCGCTGGCTGTTGTTCCAGTTCTGGTCCGCACGGATCGACACCAGCGGGAATGTGTCCAGCCGCACCGAGGGAGGAGCGTAGTCGTTGGAAGTGTTGCTGGTCCCGTCGCTCGGGGTATTGGGCAACGGAACGTATTTCAGAATGTTCTGTGCGATGGGGCTCAGCCGGCCGGCGGGAATCTGATTGTTGGGGAAGAGCGTGCGATTGCCGGTGGCGGGATTCACCGTCAACGGATCGTAAACCTGGATGGGATACTTCACCAGCTGGCCGCCCACAGTCTGGGTGGTGAAGCTCTGGCTGAAGTCGCCCGTGCGCTCCAGCGCGGTCGGCACGGAAATCGAACCGGAGCCCAGCGGATTCATGTTGTGCGTGTCGTCGTAGGAGACGAAGAAGAACGTCTTGTCCTTGCCGTGGTACAGCTTGGGAAGGTACACCGGACCGCCGAAGGTGCCGCCCCACTCGTTGAAATGCACGGGGGCGACGGCGCCGCCGATGAGGTTGGTCTGGAACAGATTGGCGTTCATCGCGCTGTTCTGGTTGAACTCGTACAGCACGCCGTGATAGCTCTTGCCGCCGCTGCGCGTCTGCATGTTGATGGTGGCGCCCGCCTGCCGGCCGATGGAGGCATCGTAGGCGTTGGTGGATACACGAAATTCCTGCACGGAGTCCATGGGCGGGATAAAGGCGACGTCGCCGCCGGACTTCATATCGGGGGAGCCGTCCAATTGAAACGTATTCGACCAGACGTTGTTGCGGCCGCCGTCGGCGGTGAACTGGGAGGCCGCATTGTAGGACCACAAGTGCGCGATGTTGTTGTTCTGGTCCTGCGCCACTACGCCCGGAGAAAAGGTCGCCAGCAGCGTCACCACGTGCGACGACGACGGCATCTCGGCGATTTCCTCGTGCGAGATGACGGTGCCGCTGGTGGCGGCCGTGGTGTCGATGAGCGGAGCGTCCGCAGTCACGTCCACGGTTTGCGCCGAAGCGCCGATTTCGAGCGTGGTATCGATTTGCTTCACATCGCCGGCGGAGAGGGTGATGCCCTTGCGGTCCTGGGTTTTGAAGCCCGGCGCGGCGATGGTGAAACGGTAGTGGCCGGGCAACAGAAATTCGGCAACCCAAACGCCCTGGCCGTTGGTTCTGGTTTCCTGCCGGACGTTATTGTCGTCGTTGATCACAACGACGGCGGCATTCGGCACGAGGGCGCCCTGTGCATCCATTACTCGTCCGCCGATGGTTGCGCGAACTTCCTGGGCTTGGGCGCTGCCGCCCAAAGCACAGACCGCAAACAGGCAGAAGAGGAGCTTTTTAGCCATTCGAGACATTTGATACCAAGTTAGTCCGCAAAGCGACCGACGTCAAGCCAGACCTTCGGAAAACAGGATTCCAATGTACGGAAGTACGGGCTCGCTAGTTTTGCGAGGGTTTTTCGGCGCGGTCGACGAGTACGACTTCCACCGGCACGCGGCGCGCTTCCAGCTTCAACCCAAGCTGCTCCTGGATGGCGGCGAAGACCGAAGGACCGGTGTTATCGGCCGCGCGCGCCTCGGCTGGATCAGACGGCATGGCGCCGGGCTTCTGCATCACCGGCTCGGTGTCGCTCGGGGTCCAGGTCATGCGGAAGTCGTACTTGCCCTTCAATTCCGTTTCATCCACGACCGGGCGGCCCAGGGTGCGGGAAAGGGCCTCCGCCAACCCCGATACCGGCTGGGACCGTCCGTTCACCATCCCGCGCCCCATGCCCAGTCCTCCTGGCGCCGCGGTTTCGGCGTCCTTCAGTTTCGGCCCGCCCCTGGCGACGACCAGAGCGTAGCCCGGCGCCATACCGGTCTCGCGGTGGAATTGCAACTGGAAGCGGTCGGCCAACAGGGTTTTCAGCATACCGATAAGCTCGTCAAAGCTCGCGGCAGTGGCTGTTTTGCCCTCGATATCGTAGTGGTCGGAATCGAGCCACTTCGGGCCGCCGGAGAGTTGGAAGTCCTGGAGCTTGTACGCAGCCTCGATGCAGAACTTCAGCGTCACATTGCGCAGCAGAAGCCGGCCCCTGGCGGTTGACATGCCCATGCCGGGCTGGTCCGGCTGACTCGGCTTGATGGAAGCCACTTCGAAGGCCGGCGCCGTGGACGGCTGGCCGAAGGCGCGGCACAAAGCGAATATCGCAAGTCCAGCCATTGCCGTCAGTCTGGCGATCATCGATTTCCCCTGCGTTTAGACGCCGCTGCTGCTGGATTTGATTATAGGTCTGGTACGGGGAATCACGTCTCTTGCGCAATCCGGATGGTGACGGTTCGGGCGCGACTATCCGTTAGTGCGGCGCGTCAGCATGATTGAACGGCCGAACGCTACAGTTTCATCTCCCAGCCCTTGCGGGCCGTGGGCTTGACGTACTTGTTGGCTTCGGCGCTGTTGGTGAAGCGCAGGTTCTTGCTGTCCCAGTCGAGCTTGCCGGGGACGCGGTAGGCGATGGGGATGAGCGACAGCCACTCGGCGTAGGGCG
>Ga0316363_10000912_pt1 | contig 30242 bp, 22 predicted proteins | sample Sb_taG_3_FD_200459 | JGI IMG/M metagenome (GOLD analysis project Ga0316363, IMG submission 200459) | Peat soil microbial communities from Weissenstadt, Germany - Sb_50d_a_PC metaG (v2) (version 2) | ecosystem: Environmental > Terrestrial > Soil > Wetlands > Peat | place: Germany: Weissenstadt...
CTCTGGGAGTTCGACGAGCAAGTGCGGTTGGAAGAACTGTTGTGACGCGTGCGTGAAAGACAACCAATGATCGTAGCCGGGGTAATGAGCGGAACTTCCGCCGACGGCATCAACGTCGCGCTGGTGGAAATCGGCGGCGAGCAGAGTCCCCGCACAAAACTGCTGGGCCACGCCGAATACCGCTATCCGCCCAAAGTCCGCGCCGCTGTTCTCGCCGCCATGAATGCCGAGCATGCCCGCGTCGCCGATCTCGCCCGCCTCAGCTTCCTTCTCGGCGAACTCTATGCCAACGCGGTCGAGGCCACCGAGCGACGATTTCGCCTTAAGGCTGATCTCGTCGGCTGCCACGGCCAGACTCTCTACCATCAGGGCGCGCCGCAAATGTTTCTCGGAAGAAAGATCGCTGCCACCTGGCAGTCCGGAGAAGCCGCCATCCTCGCCGCCCGGCTCGGCGTGCCCGTGGTTTCCGATTTTCGTCCCGCGGACATGGCCGCGGGTGGTAAAGGCGCACCCCTGGTCCCTTATCTCGACTACCTGCTCTTCCGCGATCCCAAGATCGGCCGCATCGTGCAGAACATCGGAGGCATCGCCAATCTCACCGCCATTCCTGCCGGCGCCGTCGCTGAACATGTCGTCGCCTTCGATACCGGCCCGGGAAACATGGTGATAGATGCCGTGACTGCAGCCCTGTTTGGTCGCCCATTCGATCGCGGAGGCAAGCTCGCCGCCTCAGGAACTGTGCTGAACTCAGTTCTTCAGCAAATTCTGCGCAGCAAGTTCTTCCGCGCCAAGCCACCCAAGACCGCCGGCCGCGAAGAATTCGGCCGCGAATTTGTGCGCGAGTTCCTGCGCCGCTGCGGTCGCGCCCGCAAGCAGGATGTCATCGCCACGGCCACGGCATTGACCGCCCGCTCGATCGCAGACGCCGTCCGCCGCTTCGTATTATCCAGATCAGGCCGCAAGCACCCTTTTCAAGAAATGATCCTTTCCGGCGGCGGCGCCCGCAACGCCACGTTGGTCGCCATGCTGTCCGAACAGTTCGCGCCGTTCGGCCTCCAACTGCGTTTCTCCGACGAATTCGGCCTCCCTTCCGAGGCCAAAGAAGCCGTCGCGTTCGCCGTGCTGGCGTATGAGACGTGGCATCACCGTCCTTCCAACCTGCCATCGGCCACCGGCGCGAAGCGGCCCGCCGTGCTTGGGAAGATTTCCTATGCGTGAGCGCAAAACCGGCCTTAGGCCTCAGGCCTCAGAGTTCAGCCGCGGAAGTCCGAGGTCCGACGTCCGATGTCCTACGTCCGAGCTCCAACGTCCGAGGTCCAAGGTCCGACGCGGCGCCCGCTTTTGGGTGGCGCAGCGCTTCAGCGCTGCGATCAGCAGTACTCTTTGCAGAGCGGCTTTAGCCGCTGCGGTTGCTGCGCTGCTTCCGCTTCTTTCCTGCTCCACCCATCCCGACTCCAGCACGCTGGTCATGCTCATCGAGACCAGCCCCACCAATCTTGATCCTCGCGTGGGGCTCGACGCCTGGTCGGAACGCATTGACAGCCTCATCTTCGACGATCTCCTCTCGCGCGGCGACGACCTCAACGTCGCTCCCGGCCTCGCCGAACGTTGGGAGATCCCCAATCCGCTCACCTACGTTTTTCATCTTCACCCGGGGGTAAAGTTTCACGACGGCCGCCCGCTCACCTCACGCGATGTGAAGTGGACCTTCGATTCCCTGCTCCAGGGCAAGATCCGCAGCACCAAGGCGGCGGTTTACCGCTTTGTGGACCGCATTGACGCGCCCGACGACTTCACCGTGATCTTCCACATGAAGGAGCAGGACGCCACGCTGCTCTGGAATCTCTCCGACGGCGCGATCGGCATTGTCCCCGAGGGCAGCGGCGATGAGATCACGCGGCATCCCATCGGTTCCGGCCCGTTCAAGTTCGTCAGCGCCGAAACCGACCGCGAGATCGTGCTTGAGCGCAACGACGCCTACTGGGGCGAGCAAGCGAAACTCGCGCGCGTTCGTTTTGCCGTCGTCCCCGACGAAACCACGGAAGCTCTTGAACTCCGCAAGGGCAGCGGCGACATCGCCATCAACTCGCTTACGCCCGACACTATCCTGACCCTCGCGCGTGAGCCCGACCTCGCAGTTGAGCGCGGCCCCGGCACCCGTCTGGCATACCTGGCCTTCAATCTGCGCGACCCCATTCTGAAAGATGTCCGCGTGCGGCAGGCCATCGCCTATGCCCTCGACCGCCAGTCCATGATTGACTATCTCTGGCGCGGCCAGGCACGGATCGCGCGCAGCGTGCTGCCGCCTCAAAGTTGGGCCTATAACGGGAACGTTTCCGTCTACGCGCACGATCCCGCCAAGGCCAACCTGTTGCTCGACGCCGCCGGATACCCGCCGGTCAATGGCGTGCGCTTCCACATCACTATGAAGACTTCCCCCGACGCCAACACGCGCCTGATGGTCGCGGTGATGCAGCAGCAGTTGCGCGCGGCCGGGATCGCGCTGGACATCCGCACTTTTGAATCCGCGACTTTCTTTTCCGACGTGATTCACGGAGCCTTTCAGATGTACAGCCTACGCTGGATCGGCGGCAACGAAGATCCTGACATTTTCGAATACGCCTTCCACTCGGCGAAATTTCCGCCCAACGGAGCCAACCGCGGCTTTTACTCCAACCCCAAAGTAGACGCGCTGATTGACCGCGCCCGCCGCGAAATTGATCCCGCTGTGCGCAAGCCGCTCTACGCCGAGGTGCAGAGCATTTTGGCCGAAGACTTGCCCTATATCAACTTCTGGTATCTCGATAACGTTCTGGTCCACACCCGCCGTGTGCGTAACCTCAAACTGAATTCCGCCGGCAACTATGACTTTCTTCGTACCGCGGAGCTTGCCCCGTGAGCGGAATGAAAATTGACGAATGGCTGCCTGAATACCAAGTGAGCGCTCGGTACTCGATCGTTGTGCGGGCCTCCCCTGAGCAAACTCAGGCCGCTCTGGCCCAAGCGGACTTCTCGCGCCTGCCCATCGTTTGCGGTTTGATGCGCCTCCGTGGCTATCGCCTGGGCAAAGAAAAGGACAAGGTTACTCGGCACCCGCCAGAAGGCAGCAGCCAATATGGCTCGTTCCTCACTCTGGCGACGGTTCCACAGGAGGAAGTACTGCTGGGCATTGCCGGACGTTTCTGGAGGCCCGACGGCGGGATCGTACGCGGCCTCACTCCAGAGGAATTCCGCAGCTTTCGCCATGACGGTTACGCCAAAGCGGTCTGGAACTTCTCGCTCTCATCAGCAGACGACGGAACGCTGCTAAGCACAGAAACGCGAGTGCAGACGTTCGGGCGTGCGGCCACAGTGAAGTTCCGCCTCTACTGGCTGGTGGTCGGACCTTTCTCCGGCGTGATCCGTAAGTCCATGCTGCGAGAGGTCCGCAGAATCGCAGAACAATCCGTTCCCCAACTATCCGCGGGCTGAGTCCGTGTCTCGGCATTTGATCGGAGGCGTCATCTCAAAGCCCCGCGCTCTTACCAACGGGGCGAGGGCCTGCACTGAGCGAAGTCGAAGGGATCTCCCTAGAATGTCTCCCGACGCGACGGAGATTGTCGAACACGTTGCACCACTCCTTCTTTTTTTCTTGCGCCGCGGCGGATGCGGAGCATAATGCAACTAGAAGCGATCTCCGGTGAGGATTACCGTGAGAGCTGAGCCCCATAACTTGCTAGCTCGCGCCATCACCGTCGCCATCTTTTCATTTTTGTGCGGTGTTCCTGCGGTTTCCCAGCAAAATCCGGCCACGCCCGAAGTCCCTGACAAATTCAACCTCGACCTGCAAACCGCTGCCCGCCTGCGCCCTCAACTCATGGCGCAGAGCGACGCCGCCACGGGCCGCTACGCCACCGGACGCCTCGTATTCGACCGCCTGCTCGCGCAGGTTCCCAAGCCCTCCGCCGCGAGGTTCGCCTGGGAGCTGCGCATCGTGGACGACGGCCAGCTCAACGCCTACTCCTCGCCCGACGGAACCATCTACGTTGAAACCGGACTGGCGCAGCTTGCCGGTCCGAGCACGGGACTGTGGGCCGCGATACTGTCGCACGAGATCGCACACGTGGTGCACCGTGACTGGGCCCGCCGCTACCTCTACCAGAAGACTTTGGAAAACGGCAGCGGCGCCGCCATCGTGCTGGGCGATCCCGGCCTTCCCGCCGCCTCGTGGACCGATGCGGGAAAAGCTTCCGCCGACCTCGGTCAGTTCTGCCGTTGGCTGGAAATCGAGGCCGACCGCGACAGTCTCCTGCTGATGGCCCGCGCCGGCTATCATCCCGATTTCGTTCCCGCGCTGCACCACCTGCTGCACGCGCAAGGTTCCGACGCAGCCCCGGCGTCGCTCTATGCCATGCATCCTTGCTGGGAGGAGCGCGACCGCGAGTTGAGCCGCGCCTATCTCGAGGCCAGCATTGAATTCGAACACCGCTGGCCGGAGTGGTACGCCTCGCCCGGCGGCAATCCCCCCGTGGTCGTTTTCGCCGAAGCGCCCACGGTCAAGAAAACCGGCTCCCGCGAGTGGGAAATCCAGGTTCCCCTGCGCTGCCAGAACCTGGCGGGCGCCGTTGAGGTGGTGTTGCGCACGGCCTCGCCGGGCGCAAAAAGCGCGCGCACCGAGCGCCTCCCCGACCAGCCCGACTCAGACTCTGAGCTTCGTCAACTGACCGGCTGCACCTCGCCCCGAACCACCATCACCTTCACTCTTGAAAACTCCCCTGATCGCCACCACCGCAACTCCCGCTGGACCGACGTCTACATCCTCGACGCCTGGGGCGCCGTGCTCGCCCGCGCAGACGTCCCCAAGCCGCCGCGCTAGTTGTGGCAAGGAGCCCGTCCACCCGCGTGTTACCATCAATTTTTGTCCATCAATCATGCGCATTCTCTTCATCGGCGACATCTTCGGACGCCCCGGCCGCGACATCGTCAAAGACCGCTTGCCGGGCATCGTCCGCGACCACTCCATTGACCTGATCATCGCTAACGGCGAAAACGCCGCCGCCGGCTTCGGCATCACTCCCGCCCTGGCTGAAGACCTCTTCGAACTCAACATTGACGTCATCACCACCGGCAACCACGTCTGGGACAAGCGCGAAATCGTGGATTACTTCCAGATGGTCGAAGGCAACGGCCGCGGTCCCGCCCGCCGCGTCCTCCGCCCCGCCAACTATCCCGCCGACATGCCGGGATGGGGCCTCTACGAGGGCACGAAAGGCAAAGTCCCCTACGCCGTCATCAACCTGCAGGGGCGCGTCTTCATGGCCTCGAATGACGACCCCTTTCGCGTCACCGACCAGCTATTGAAGACCATTGAAGCCAAAGTGATCCTGGTGGATTTCCACGCCGAAGCCACCTCGGAAAAGATTTCCCTGGGCTGGTATCTCGACGGCCGCGTCACCGCCGTCATCGGCACCCACACTCACGTGCCCACCGCCGACGAGCGCGTGCTCCCCAATGGCACCGCCTATCTGACCGACGTCGGCATGACCGGCCCCTACGACGGCGTCATCGGCGTGAAAAAAGAGCTGGTCGTGGGCAAGTTCCTCAATGGCATGCCTGTGCGCTTCGAGCCCGCCACCGGCGACGTCCGCCTCTGCGCCGTGGTCATAGACTGCGACGAAAAAACCGGCAAAGCCCGCTCCATCGAGCGCCTGATGCTCTCGTAACATCACCACAAAGACAATGCAAGCCGAGCCCACTCCTCCGTTCATTAGAAGACACCCTCCCCGTTGTCATCCTGAGCGGCGTTCTTCTGCCGCGAAGAGCCTGCCCCGAGCGAAGCCGAGGGGACCTATGCACTCTGCACCGCCATGCACCCCCTGTTAAACCCAAAGGTACGAGGTCCCAACGAGGTGAACCGCCCGGTGACAAAGCACGATAAAATCAGAAACATGCGGCGCTTCGCCTCAAGATGCTCGGTCATACTCCTGGCAACAGCACTGTTCCCGGCCTCGACCGCGCTGGCTGCCGGCGACGACCCCGCGCCCCCGCCCGTGGCGTGCAGTAGTGGAATTCCCGGCGGAGTCAGCTGCATCGTCTCCGGCAAAGAACTCAAAGAAGCCCACAACGCCTTCACCCGCGGCGTCAAACTGCAGAATCAGCACCGCGTCGAGGAAGCCTACGCCCAGTTTGAAGAAGCCTCCCGCCTGGTGCCGCAGAATATGCAGTTCCTGACCGCCCGCGAGCTGGCCAAAGGTCAGCTGGTGTTCAACCACCTCCAACACGGCAATGCCCTGCTTTCCGCCAACCAGCGGCCCGCAGCGGCCGCCGAATTCCGTGCCGCTCTCGATCTCGATCCCGGCAACCAGTTCGCCAGCGAGCGCCTGCAGGAGGCTACGCGTGCCCCGGACCTGCCCCCGCGCACTGCTGCCCTGGACGACGCCGTCGAAATCCATCTCCAGCCCCGCACCGAACGCGCCGATTTCCATTTCCGCGGCGATGTGCGCGGTCTTTTTGCCGAGATCGGAGCCAAGTACGGATTCACCGTCCAGTATGACGATTCCGTGCAGAACCGCCCGGTCCGCTTCTACGTGGAAGACGTGGACTTCTTCACCGCTCTCAGGCTGGCCTGCCAGGTCAGCAAATCCATGTGGGCTGCCCTCGACCCCCACCAGTTCCTCGTCGCCAACGACACTCCTGACAATCACAAGCAGTTCGATCGCATGTCGTTTCAGACCTTCCTGCTGCCTCCCCACACCGCCACCCAGGAAGTAAACGATGTTCTTCTCGCCCTGCGCAACATGTTCGACCTGAAATACATCACCTCAGACCTGAATGCGGACTCGGTGGCCATACGCGCGCCTCAGCCCATCCTGGCCGCCTGCGGCCGCCTCATGGATCAGCTGCAGAACTCCCGGCCGCAGGTGATGTTCAATCTCCAGGTCCTCGAGATCAGCCACAACCTCACCCGCAACATGGGAGTGCACGTCCCCAACACCTTCAACCTCTACAACATTCCCGCCGCGGCGCTGGTCGGGCTGGGCGGGCAGAACATTCAGCAATTGATCAACCAGCTGATTTCTTCCGGAGGCATCAATCAGGCCGGCAGCACTGGGCTCTCTGGTCTTCTGGCCCAGCTGGGCGGAGGCGGGAGTTCCATTTTCAGCCAGCCTCTGGCCACCTTCGGAGGCGGTCTCACCTTCAGTGGCCTGAGCCTCGACCAATTGGCCGCGCAGCTCTCCGTCAACGAGTCCTGGGTGCGAAACCTTTCCGACGTCACCATGCGCGCCGGCCAGGGCAGCGACTCCACCTTCCACCTGGGCGAGCGCTATCCTATCCAGAACGCCTCCTACGCTCCCATTTACAACTCGCCGGCGATTTCCCAGGTCCTCGGCAACAACAGTTATGTCGCGCCCTTTCCCTCCGTCAGCTACGAAGACATCGGGCTCAGCATCAAGCTCAAGCCCACGGTGCACGGCGACGGCTCCGTCAGCCTGCACCTCGAGATGCAGGTGCGTTCCCTCACCGGCGCCTCCAGCAACGGCGTTCCCGTAATCTCCAACAAGGAATATCAGGGCAGCATCAACCTGAACGATGGCGAGCCGGCGGTGATTGCCGGAGAAATCTCCAAGAGCGACATGCTCTCCCTGAGCGGGATTCCTGGCTTTGGCTTTCTGCCCGGCCTCAATCAGGCGATGGTCAACAACACCAAGCAAGAAGATGATGACGAACTGATGATCGTCATCACCCCGCACGTTCTCTCCAACTTCGACCGCTCCACCCCGCCCATCTGGATCAGCGAGAAATAGATTCGCGAGAAGTAGCCGGCCCCGGCCCGCGCGCTTAATCGAAGGCAACGCATGGCCAGGACAATGAGTGGAATGGCGATGTCGCGCCAACTACGAGCACTCCGAGTTTCTTGCATTTCAGGCACCTGCTAAAATCACAATCTCTTTTATCGAGGCCTTCTATGCTCAGACGGTTTCGGCTCGGGATCTACGTCGTCACATGATGCCTGGGCTTTCTTGCTCCGACCCGGCCGAACTCTAATCGCACGATGAGCAGGAGATAATTCCGATGCAGCGTAGAGATTTTCTAAAAAGTACTGCCGCTGTTGCCGTAGCTGCAAAACTTGGAATGGGTAAAGCGGAGGCGAAGGTTCCCGCCCATAACTGGGAAAACTACGGTTTCGGCTCCGGTCCCCAGGTGGCCGATCGCCTCAATCAGGGTCCGTTCCCTCAATACCCGCCTGATGCCGTCATTCCCACTGACGAAGTGGTGATGACCACTACATCTTCGGAAGATGCCGTGCCGAACTATGGCAAGGGACTGGTCACCTATATCACAGCCGACAGTGGCACGGAGGAAATCAAGTCAGACAATATTCCCCAGGCGATCGAAGACCTGGTTCGATTTCCCTTGGGCCAGCAGCTTTATATCCGTCCGACCTGGAGGGAAGTGCAGCCGCGGCCTGGACGCCTGGACATGCCCGATTACCTGAAGCTGGTTTTTGAATTGGCCAAGAAGAACAACAAGCGGGTCGGATTGCGAGTTCAGATGTGCGCTCCAGACTATACTCACGAGGCGGCCCTGCCGGATTTTGTCCTCGACAAAGTGCCGAAGGTTGATCTGGTCCTGAGCGGCCAGGAAAGCAGTACTTCGGCGCAAAGATACCTGCAGAACCCGCATTCGCGTTATCAGCCCCGGTATGACCATCCTTTTTTTCAGCAGGCATTCAGAGAACTGGTTGGCTTATTAGCGGCGGAATTCGATGGCAATCCGCTCATCGAGTTTATGGATACCTTCATGTATGGCTTTTGGGGGGAAGGGCACACCTGGCCATTTGGCAACAATCCTTTCCCTGATTACCAGACAGCAGAGCGCACCTGGACCAATATGCTCGAAGTCCAGCTCGAGCACTTTTCGAAGACTCCTCTCCTGACCAATACTCAACCGGACTATAGCCGGGTGGGTAATTCAGAACTGGTAGACCGCACGGTCCGCAGCAACAATTGGATTCGGAGCGATACCATCTTTATTGAGAACGAGCAGATTGAAGCGCTCAGCAATCGCCCACCCTGGACCGCAGCATTGCTTGAGCAGGGGCTTCCGGGGAAACCTCCCGATCCGAACGCCGCACAGGAAGGGATATCTTCGGCAGAGAACATGATCGATCATGTGATTGATATCGGGGCGAACTACTGGTCGCTTTGGAACTTTCACCAGATCAGTGCAAGAAATCTGATGAGCTACTACCAAGCTTATCCGGCAGCGTTCGACCGGATCAATCGCCGAATTGGCTATCGGGTGAGGCCATCTTTCATCTGGAGCTATCAGGACAATGGTTACCTGGGGCTCATTGTCGGCTTTGCGAATGACGGCATCGCGGGGGTGCCGGGCGTATTGAGGGTGGCCGTGGAGAGCCCGGACGGAAAGGTGCTTAAGAGCGGTTGTCTGGACGCCGGTTACCCGTTACCAGGCAAGATTCGGCAGGCACAGTTCGTGCTTCCAAACGTCACCGATTGGAAAGGATTGAAACTTAGAGCTGAGATTGAGGTAAAGGGAATGCGCTATCCCATGTGGTGGGCTTGTCACCAGAAGCTGAACGATGACGGCTCGCTGACACTGCGTCCCAACCTCCGCCAGCAGGTCTAGGCTCCAGTTGTTCAGCTCCCTCGAGAACGAGTTGCGGGTAACCGCTGAAAGGAGGCCATTACACTCAAAACTCCCAGTTGGGCGTCAATGAGTGTAATGGAGATTTTTCGCCAACTGTGCAGTGGGTAGCGTGAAACCACCACGCGAGAAGGGCAAGAGATTTACATTTTGCGTTCGTGGATGGTTCCGTCCACGCCGATCTCGTACATCATCTTGTTCCGTGTGCCAATGAACTCCGGGCGTGACGGTTGTAAGACATGGAAGACAGGCTGACCAGGCTGTACAACGAAAACCACGCGGCAGCAGCAGCACTTCATTCAGGAAAAATTCGCTCTCTGGTCGCCATGTCTCTCTGTCTGTCCTTTCAAGACAGACCGCTTACGGGACCTTCTCTCGACATTCTGTTGGTACCACTCCAAGAACGTGTACGCTTCATGTAAGAGGGAGTCGTACACTTGCTCCGGCGTCAGTTGGCTCGCCGGCAGAGATAGGACGGCACCTATCGGAAGCTGATGCGAAATTCTCGTGACCGCCAAGAACGCTATGAGTTCGGCGTCAGACTTCGATTCCTTCTTCGCTAGACTCTCGAATGGATGCTCCATTTCCCCTTCCTCCTAAGATCCTCGCCTATACCAGCGTTCTGCGCAGGAAAGGACAGCTAATCGTGGAGAACAATGTTGAGAAGTGAACCATGAATCTGCAAGTCATTACCGCCGTGATAGTCAATGAACCCCAATTCCCTAAACCTGTTCATGAAAAAGCTCACCCGCGAGCGAGTCGTGCCTATCATCTCTGCGAGGGTCTCCTGACTGATATTGGCGATTAGGGTCTCGGGCACGCCTTCCTTGCCGAAGTGAGCCAGCAACAGCAGTATCCGAGCTAATCTTTTTTCGCTGGAATTGAAGAGTTGGTCCACCAAATCCTCTTCGTATCGGATGTTCCGTGCCAGTAAATATGCCACGAACATATCGGAAAACGCGTGTTCGCGGTGAAGCACTTCCATCATGGACTTTTTCTCGATTCGCATCACAGAGCAATCCGTCATTGCGGTTGCGGAGCACATGCGGAGAAGTTGCCCTCTAAGGCAACCTTCTCCGAAGAAATCGCCCTCGTTCAGAATGCCGATTGTGGCTTCCTTCCCGGTCTTCGACACAACGGTGAGTTTCACTTTTCCCTTCTGGATATAAAACACAGCATCGGACGAGTCGCCCTGAACAAAGATCGTCTGCTTTTTGGAAAAAGCTGCGATCTTCCTCCCGCCGCCGTTGATGGTCGAAAGGAACGTCTTGGGATCGAATTGGATGATTTTCTTAGACGCTGCCACGAGTGTCATAATTGCCCCCCTCTCAAGGGTTCCGAATGCGCAGAAGGCAACTTCCTAGGATGAAAGATGAATAAATGCGAAAGAAGGGCGAGAACAGCGGCAAGCGTGCGGGCAAACCAGCAATTCCGCCCGACGAAATAATGATTTCACCGCTTAAGTGTCGAAAGTCAATCATTGCTGCCAATACTTTTGCAGAGCTCCTGCACAAGGTCAGTTAACTACGCGGCGGTCACGGAGAGCGCACGCCGCTGAATCTCTTCGTAGAGATGGTAGAATTTCTGCACTTCAGCGTCGTTCAGCACTTCTCCCCGAGCCTCCGCGAGCACGCGAGCGAGCGCCTGCTCCAGTTCCTCATCTGTGTAAGCGTCTAGGTCTGTCATTGGGTTTGTCATTTTCTCCCCTAGTTTCCCCATTGCACCAATATCACATGCCAATGTTGAACGTCTGTCGGGCCTCGCACATACGCAGAAGAGCTTTGTCCGTTCGCACGCCCGAGACCAATGGATTATCTGAATTAACGACGCGCAGTTTGCGTTTTAGTATCGAGCTGACTCCGTTCTCCCGTTTTTTCCATCTAACGCCGCCGTAGTCGGCGAACCCTGGGAGAGAAATTAATTTCAAGGCACTTCGAGCAAGGACACCTAAAAGCAGTATCGTTCGAGAAAACAATGTGGCCGCAGTTTTTGCAGATCAACCGCCCGTTGGGAAGGACGGTCATTGGGCGGAACGTGTCACCGACTACGCAGTATGGACAACGAACTTCTTTCTGCGCCATTCTTGCTGGCCCTTCACTGGTACAAAGCGGTAAGGCCGCGCTTGGTCTCGCGTCGGACATGCCAGTATAGAAGTCTTCGACGCCATCTGAATGTTTGACACCCGACACAAAGTGTAAACGCTATCCGATTGCCGGGGCTCGCGTTGAAATGGATGGGAAGCGGGGGCGAATTGTTAACTGATGTAACCAGGCCATTACACTCATTGAGGTTTGGCTGGCTAGGGCTGACCCGGGGTCAATGAGTGTAATCGCGATTTATCAACAAGTAGCACGGGGCATGACTTTCGTAATTGCGGTGCTGAATCGACACTCGGCTAGACTGGAGCGAAGATTGGATTTGTTCAATGTGGCGTCGCCTTATTGTCTTTCTCTTGGTGCTACTGGCGGTATCTAGTGTTGCGTCCGCCCAGGATTCGGAGACCTCCCGGCAAGCGCGAGAACTCGTGCATAGAGTGGCTCCGATATATCCTGAGCTGGCGAGGCGGCTGCAGATGTCCGGTGTAGTGAAACTCCGGGCTACAATCGCTCCCAACGGTTCGGTCAAATCAATCGAGCCAGTGGGCGGAAATCCTGTATTGATGAAATCCGCGCAAGAGGCTGTAACGAACTGGAAGTACGCCCCTGCTCCCACCGAAACACGAGAGTTGATTGAACTCCGCTTCAACACGCCACATTGATATCCAGCAATCCGCCGATTCGCGCTCGCGATCCGGTTAATGAGTGTAATGGGGATATTACGTCAGCTATCCTCTGGAGCCACCGCCAACCCCATCCCTTTCATTGACTTGTCCTCGCACCACGCCTACCATACTGCGACCGCATGATCGGCCAAACCATCTCGCGCTACCGCATCGTCGAAAAACTCGGCGGAGGCGGAATGGGCGTCGTTTACAAGGCCGAGGACACCGAGCTAGGTCGTTTCGTTGCGCTCAAGTTCCTGCCGGATGACGTTTCCGGAGACCCGCAGGCGTTGGAACGTTTCCGGCGTGAAGCTCGTGCCGCCTCCGCTCTCAACCATCCCAACATCTGTACCATTTATGACATCGGCAAGAGTGGCGAGCAGTCGTTCATCGCCATGGAGTTTCTTGAGGGCGTAACGTTGAAGCACAAGATCGCGGGACGTCCTATGGAAACCTCGGCGATTTTCTCTCTAGCCATCGAAATTGCCGATGCTCTCGATGCCGCTCACGCCAAAGGAATTGTCCACCGCGACATCAAGCCGGCGAACATCTTTGTGACCGAGCGCGGTCACGCGAAAATCCTGGATTTCGGGCTTGCGAAACTGGCGTCCGCTCCCGGTTCCTCCAGCCAGATTGCGTCTGCCAACACCGCGACTCACATGATGGACGAACAGCAACTGACCAACCCTGGCTCGACCATCGGCACTGTCTCGTACATGTCGCCGGAGCAGGCCAGGGGCAAAGATCTAGATGGCCGGTCGGATCTTTTTTCCTTCGGGGCTGTTCTCTACGAAATGGCGACCGGCACGCTGCCGTTCCGTGGGGAAAGCTCGGCCACGATTTTTGAAGCAATTCTGAATCGTGCTCCAGCGCCGGCGATCCGGCTGAATCCGGATTTACCACCTAAGCTGGAAGACATCATCAACAAGGCTCTCGAGAAGGATCGCAACCTCCGCTACCTGCACGCCTCCGAGATGCGTACGGACCTGCAGCGGCTGAAGCGCGATACGGAATCGAGCCGCCAGGTGCCGACGGCCGTTGAAAACGTCGTCGAAACTCCAGCCGCCCAACCCGCACACGCCAGCGGCAGTTCTTCCGTCGTCGCGGTCGCGAAACAGCACAGACTGGGAGTCGGCATTGCAAGCGTAGTTGCGATTCTGTTGGTCGGCGCGGCAGCCTATGGAATTTATGCACTGCTTTCCCGCAGCCGGCCTGCGCCCTTCCAGAACTTTGCCGTCAGCAAAGTAACTGAAACCGGGAAAACCAGGTATGTCGCCATCTCGCCCGATGGCAAGTACATCCTCAACGTCATGGATGACAACGGGCAGCAGAGCCTGTGGCTGCGCAATGTTCCCACCAACAGCAATACCCAGGTGGTGCCACCCGCACCAGTCGGCTATATCGGCCTGCGCTTCTCTCCCGATGGCAACTATTTGTATTTCGTGCGTTCCGAAATCGGCAGCCGCTCGCTGCATTATTTGTACCGCGCCCCCGTGCTGGGCGGTACAGCGCAGAAGCTGGTGACCAACATCGACTCCAATGTAGCCTTTTCTCCGGATGGCAAGAAAATCGCCTACCTGGTCGCGAACGATCCAGACGCAGGCGAATACCGTATCGCCATTCGCTCGCTGGAGGAGGCCGAAGAAAAAAACCTGACCACCGGTCCGATGGGCGAAGAGTTATCGACTCCCGCATGGTCTCCCGACGGCAAGACCATCGTCTGTCCCGCCTGGCGGCCCGGAGGCGCGCTCTCTGGCCTGGTTGCAATCGATGTCGAGAGCGGCAATCGGAAGCTGCTCGTGACCTCGAATGATCTCTTCTTCTCGCTGCCATCGTGGCTGGCGGACGGCAGCGGACTGATGGTCTTGGGCGATTCTGCCTTTGGCGCGCACACCCAGGTCTTTTTCGTGTCGTTCCCGCAAGGAAAGGTTTCCCCGGTGACGCGCGACACAAACTCGTATATCGATCTCGGCCTGGCGGCGGATGGCCACACTCTGGCGACCGTAGAAAGGCAGGTCCATTTAGATCCTTATGTGTTGTCCGTGGGGGCAAGCAGTTCCCAAGCCCGGCAGTTCACTACTGGCTCACCGGTCACCGATATCTCCTGGACGCCGGACAACCAGCTCATGACATCTAGCCCTACGAGTGGCCTTGCCTTGCTCAATCCTGATTCCGGGAACAAGACTCCATTTGTGCCGCAGCTTGCGGCCGCGAATTTTGCCCGGGCCTGTCCCGAAGGGCACATCGTTTTCTCGGCTACAACCGTTGGGAGAACGGGGCTTCACATCTGGCGAGCGGATGCCGACGGTGGAAACCTGAAGGAACTCAGCAGCGGAAAATCGGATTGGTATCCTGTCTGCTCTGCTGACTCCAAGGCCGTGTTTTATGCGGACGCGGATGGAAAGCTGGAGAGAATTCCATTGGAGGGAGGCGCTTTTCAAAAAATGTCGGACCTGGCGGTTTTCAGCCGCATCACAATCTCCCAGGACGGAAAGAGTGCGGCATTTGTTACTTTTCGCGTGGGTGATCCGAAGGAGAAACTGGCGCTGCTGACCCTTGATTCCGGCCAGCCCCCGCGATTCCTGGAATTTGAGCGGCCCCGGGCGGAATTCAATATCTCAGCGGGCGTGGCGCCGCTCGTCTTCGCCGCGGACGGCAAAGGTGTCGCCTACCCCGTGCGCGACGGCGATACCGACAACCTCTGGCTGCAACACCTCGACGGCACGCCCGGCAAGCAGCTCACCGACTTCAAGTCGGAACGCATCCGCGATTTCGACTACTCGTTTGACGGCAAGCAGCTGGCGGTTATCCGCGGCCACCTGGAATCCGACGTAGTCCTCATCCGCGACTCGGAGAAGTGATACCCTCTGATCTTCAGCTTGGCTGCGCTTATGCGACTCCGGGTGGATGACGGGCAAGCCGGAAGTAATCCCAAGGTAAAGTTTGCCGACCATCCACGAGCTAGCTTGGTTTGCGGACAAAAGGGCGTTTCTCGGGAGCGACCGGACATAACCCGAAAATGGGGCAATGTCCGAATTGCCTACAAATCCACCGAGAACCCAACTAACAACACTCTTTCGGTCCGGGTCGGAAGTATGACGCACCGTTGCTAAGGAGACCTGATGCTCCTTCGCCACGATCAATAAAATGGTCGGCGCGTTCGGACGAATGTCAGCCCTGCGCCCGAGATGGCTTTACTTACTTTTCAGTCCATCGCGGTAGGACATCGCTTCGAGTTCCACGCGAATGGCGTCGGCGACGGGGACGACGGGGCGAGCTTCGAATGTGAAGGCAGGCAACATCGAACAGAACTTATGCACTTCGAGCGGGTCGTCACATTCCATCAACATATACCCGCCCCAATCACCGACGCGGATGACGAACGACTCGATCTTGAAATTGGCGGGCGCTTTCCACGGGCTGAAGACCTCCAGGATTCGCTTCTGTGCATTTTCGTACTGGATGGGCGTGCCCTGCGGACGTTCGTTCCAAGTGATCATGTACTTCATGATTTTTCTCCTCTCTCGCATTTTGTGACGATCTGCCCCCGTCGCTTATAGAGACGGTTTAGCAACTGGCCACGGGGAGGCGTGCGGCAAGGATACTCTGGCCCGCTCGGATTGGAACAGGCGAAAACTTCGGCAAGTCCTGCTAAGGCCAACAGGGTGGCTTTCGGTCCCTTTCTCGGTCCTTGTTCCGGTCGGTTGACGGGCAACTCTGACGTAACGCGATTAGGTAAGGTTTGCCGACCATCCACCCGGAACCTCGCCTTCAGCTCCTACAAGCCCGTTTATGGACCGTGAGGTGCGTGAGCAGAATTCCGCCATGCCGACTGCTTCATTGGGTAAGCAGCAGATCGTAGTCAGCGCATCTCTGCCGTGTCAGCCTGCATGGTGACGCTGCCGGCAGCCTTTCTGCACACCGCTTGCACCATACCCCGAAAAATCAAGATGTGAATGGGGTAAAGAGTCCACCAATACAGTTCTCCTAACAATCCGCGCGGCTGAAACCAGGCGTAGCAGCCAACCAGCGTCCGGCCGCTGAGCTGAGGAGTAAGCAAAAACTCCAGCCAGGCGCGGCCCGGCAGCTTCATTTCTGCCCGCAGAAGCAGACGGCGGTCCGCCTCCAGATCCTGCACGTACCAGAAGTCGACGTGATCGCTCTTGTTCACGGGTCCGCGGCCAAGATTACGTGTCATGCCAACTCCTCCCAGGCATAGGTCCAGCCAACCGCGGATCCGCCACAAACTGTTCGCGTACAGATAGCCGTTCGAACCGCCGAGGTGTGTAATGACGGAGAACAAGTCCTTCGGAGACGCGTCGGTGACCACTTGACGGACGTCGCACAGAATCCCGCCCCGCCGAGCAAAGACGTGAGCAGGACGACAAGGAAGGGTCTCTCTCAGGGAATCGTCCGGTAGTGTGCGGGTCAGCGTCTTCTCGATCGCAGCGGCGTAACCCATGGGCCGTATTGCAGGAAACAGTTCAGCAGCACGGGTGCTTCTGCAGACAACCTCAGTGCGCAGGCCCTCGATCAGTGGGCGGGCGATCGACGTTGGAATTGGGGTCACCAAGCGCAACCAGTAGGAAGACAGTCGCGGCGTCAGGACGGGTACGCGAAGCAACCAGCGCCGGAGCCGCCGGGCTCGGGCATAGGTGAGCATCATGCTGCGGTAAGTCTCAATCGTTGCGCCCCCGATTTCGATCACTTGGCCTGTTGACTCCGGTGACTGCAGAGCGGTAACCAGGTAGTCGAGAACGTCATCGATCGCGATGGGCTGAGTGCGCGTAATCACCCAGCGGGGACAGATCATGATAGGGAGCCGCTCAGTCAGGTAGCGAATCAACTCGAACGAGACACTGCCATTACCCACAACAATGCCAGCGCGGAACTCAGTTACCGGCGGTCCGAACCTGCGTAGAGCCTCTCCGGTTTCGTGGCGACTCTTTAAGTGCAAGGAAATTTGTGATGTTTCGGACGCGAGCCCGCCAAGGTAGATGATCCGGTCGACTCCTGCTTGCCGGGCGGCAACGGCAAAGTTGTGGGCGGCGAGCCGGTCGCGCTCCTGAAAATCTCCGCCAGAAGCTGACATGGAGTGAATCAGATAGTAGGCAACGTCGATTCCTTGCATCGCTGCGGCAAGGCTCTCCGGTCGCAGTGCGTCGGCTACTACAAGGCGAGTGCTCTTAGCCACTCGTGTAGGCGCGCGCGAGGCGTCCCGCATCATGCAAGAGACTTCGTGTCCGGAGGCGACCAGACGCGGGATCAGCCTGCTGCCCACATATCCGGTGGCGCCACTGACTAAAATTCTCATGCCGCGCCGGAATTCAGTTGCCAGATTTTGAAATTGAGCAGTGTGGCAAAGGCAACCCACAGGGCGTAGGGCACCAGAAGCCAGAAGGCGAGGGCAGAAACCGCCCGGAATGCCCTGGCAGTTGCGACAATGGTACTGAGCAGAAAAACAATCTCAACCAGCGCCATGCCCAGCCGGCGAAGCCCGAAGAACAGTGCTAACCAGGCGACATTTAGCGCAAGTTGGGCAAAGAACAGAGTCAACGCAAGTCTTGCACCACCCCAATCCGCTCTTCGCCAAACCAGCCAGGCGCTCAGTGCCAACAGGAAATACAGAACTGACCATACGGGGCCGAAGATCCAGTTCGGCGGGTTGAAGGAAGGCTTCTTAAGGTCCGCGTACCAGGTACCGACTGAGGACGAGCTCCAGATGGAGCCCAGCACTGCGGCGCTGTAGCACAGGAGCAGGAAGAAGAGAAACATGAGCCAGCGGTCGTCAGACATGGCTAACCTCCAGCTGTCTCACATTCTGGATGTACTGATGGGAATCGAACTTCTTTGAGGTACTGGCGTACGACATATAGCGAATTTGTCCGAAAACAGGCCTCTCGAACCAGGGCCGGTCGTGCTTGCCGACAATGGCCCAGGCGATCCCCGCGTAGCTGTTGGGGTCGCGGCCGTCGAGTTCATAACGGTTATTGAGCCAGACGGCCCGTCGGTAAGCGGTGCCAACCGACGGACTCCATTCCAGGATTTTCTTGGCCCAGTACATGCGCACGTAATTGTGCATCCATCCCGTCAAAACCATCTGTTTCTGGGCCGCGTTCCATAGAGGATCGTGAGTTTCAGCCTGCTCCAGTTGATTGTCGCTGTAAACGATCGGGCGACGGTCGCCCGAGTGTTGGGCAAAAGAACGATCCGCCCAGGGCTCGAGGCATTCGAAGGAATCATAGTACGAGTTGTAGCGGACGAAATTCACCGAGAGCTCACGTCGGACGATCAATTGCTCCAGAAACGCCTCTTTCGCAGCTGCCGGCGCCGAAGCCGCCTGCACCGCGTGCGCGATCGTGAGCGGGCCGATATGTCCAAAGTGAAGGTACGGCGAGAGACGGCTGGTTCCAGAAAGTTCCGGATGATTCCGGTACTTGGGATAATTCCGCAGCCCATGCTTGGCAAAGTCAGCGAGTATGCTTACGGCACGCTCGGTTCCGCCCTGCCAGTTCTCTACCGGCGAAACGGAGCGATCGAGGGACCAGCCTGCGGTGAAATCTTCATGCGCCGATAGGGACTGTAGGGTTCCGCACGGGTTCCATGGCACTCGCGCTTTGACGACCTTCATTGGAACAAGGAACTGCGGCAACAGCTCCTGCAGCCGGGGACGTATGGTGCGGGCACCATAGTGCTCTTTTCCCAGCAGCTTTGAGGGAACGACGACATCGGCATCAACGGTCCAGAGAGGCACCCTCAAATGCTGAGCGGCGCGAACTCGCCAGTGCTCAGCTTCGCGCAAGGGATTATCGTCGCCAATTACGATCGCTGGGCGGACTTGTTCACAAAACTTGATTAGGCTGTGATCAGGGTAGGTCCGCAGCACAAAGCCGATATTGCGCTGGCTGAGTCCCTTCGCGATGTCCGGAATTCCGGAGGCGAGAAACCGGTAGTGACGGAGATTAGCGAGTGGGAAAGAAGGCACAGGAGCAAGGAAAGCCACGACCGGCTTGCCCAGTTCGTTGCCCAGCTCAACTGCCACATCCAGCGCCGGGTTGTCCAATGCCCGCTGGGCGCGCTGCATCCAGTAGACAACGCACTCTCCTTCTGGATTCGGCACTCCGGGTGTCCGCACGGTGATGCGGGGATCGAGGCTGAGTGTTTGGAGTCCCATCCCAAGTGAAGTGGGGGAGAACAAAGATTTGTTCTCCCCCTGCCTTTCGTATCTTTCTAACGAGCGCGAGCCGGCGCAGACACGTGCCCCCAGCGATGCTGAATAGCCTTGAAAGAGACAGCCTGGTACAGTGCCGCCAGGCCAACCAGAGCATAGACGACGGAACTGAGTGTTGAAGTTTCGCCGAATTTCATTCCGAAAATAGCCGCCACCAGGTCGAAGTGCGCAACGCTCACCAGACCCCAGTTCAGTCCGCCAACCACTAGAAGCACAGCTGCGATCACATCTAACGTCTTCATCTTTTCCTCCATGTACTTAGTCTTTGGGTAGAAGCACGGTGTCAATCACGTGGATCACGCCGTTAGAAGCCAAAACATCTGCCTTCACCACCTTGGCGTCATTGACCATGACGGTACCGTCATTGACCGTGAGTTTCAGGTCCTGGCCATTGATGGTTTTCGCCGAAGACAGTTTCACCACCTGCGCCGCAGTCACGTCGCCCGACACCACGTGGTAGAGCAGGATGGCCTTCAACTTGTCCTTGTTCTCGGGCCTGAGAAGCGACTCGACGGTACCCGCCGGCAGCTTGCTGAAGGCTTCGTCGGTCGGAGCAAACACGGTGAAGGGTCCTTTGCCTTTCAGTGTGTCCGCCAGACCGGCGGCTTGAAGCGCCGTGGCCAACGTGTTGAAGGTTCCCGCGGCGACTGCGGTGTCAACGATGTCCTTTTGTGCGGAGCCGGCGGCTGCCGGCAAGGCGCTTACGAGGACGCTGAGAATCAATGCAAAACTGGCTGCTTTCACGTGATCTCTCCTTATTTTCTTGTTCTCTCTGTTTTCTATTGCACTCTTGTCTGTTGCTGTATTAACTATAGAGAACAATTGTTATCGCAACACGACAATTACGAAGTTTCTGCAATTCATGTGAGCAAAAGTCAAAAGTCCGACACGATGTTGTACTGGGAAGAAAACAGGGAGAAGCCAGTGGTCAATCAAACAATTGTTGAAGGGCTCCAGCCCTATGCCTTGGGCGAGAAACTCCGGACCCTGCGGCTGCGAAAGAGCATGGGACTGGTGGAATTAGGCAAGCACACCGGCCTTTCAGCGGCGATGCTCTCAAAACTGGAACGTGGCAAGCTGTTTCCCACACTGCCCACGCTGCTGCGGATCGCCATGGTGTTCGGGGTGGGGCTGGAATATTTCTTCACGGACGAGCGCAAGCGTCATGTGGTGGCGATTGCACGCAAGAAGGAGCGCTTGCGCTTTCCGGATAATCCGGGAGGAGGGAGCATTGCGTACAACTTCGAGAGCCTAGACTTCAAGGCCACGGAGCGCAAGCTCAATGCTTTCTACGCGGAATTCCAAACCATATCCTCTGACAAGGCGCGGCCTCATCAGCATCCGGGAGTGGAGTTGCTCTATCTGATCTCGGGGAAGTTGGAACTCACGGTTGGCTCCGAGACGTACACCCTGGAAGCAGAGGACGCCGTGTACTTTGATTCGGGAGTGCGTCACAGCTACCACCGTGCCAACAAAGGTGCTTGCACCGGCGTCATTGTTACCGCATGACAAACCGCAGCCTTACCAACATCACTGTTTTGATCAAGCTGCGCTCCAAGTCTCGCGGGCGAGGTAAGAGACACTTCGTCATATTACCGCTTATGCGTACAAGTGAATGTTCGGAAGGGAACCGAAGTCCGGTTGATAACAAGTTGGAAGCACCCTTGGCGCTTGGCGCCGATTGTGGGCGGATGACGGACAACCCCGCAGTAATCCCAAGGTAAGAGTTGCTGACCGCCTGTTCGAATCGTCGCAGCCGCCGCAACCTCCCGCGCACGTTATAATTACGCGCACGCATGACTCTGACCTCTGGCACCAAACTCGGTCCGTATGAAATTGTTTCCCCACTTGGCGCGGGCGGTATGGGCGAGGTCTATCGCGCCCGCGATCCGCGTCTCAAACGTGAGGTGGCGATCAAGGTTTTGCCGCAAGCGCTTTCCCTTGATCCCGACCGGTTGCGCCGTTTTGAGCAAGAGGCCCTCGCCACTGCAGCCCTGAACCATCCCAACATTCTGGCGGTATTTGACATTGGCACGAACGAGGGCTCGCCTTACGTGGTGTCGGAACTGCTGGAGGGAGAGACACTGCGGGAACGCCTGCGCAGCGGATCGATTGCGGCCCGCAAAGCTTTGGACTACGCTTTGCAAATCGCGCATGGACTGGCCGCGGCCCACGAGAAAGGGATCATTCATCGCGATCTGAAGCCGGAGAATCTATTTCTCACGAAAGATGGGCGGCTCAAGATTCTAGACTTCGGGCTGGCCAAACTGACGCAGACCGAATCTGTCGGTCACACCTCCCTGCCAACCCTGACCCACGCTACGGAGTTAGGCACGGTGATGGGGACAGCGGGATACATGTCGCCCGAGCAGGTGCGTGGCGTTGCCCTGGATGCACGCTCCGACATATTCAGCTTTGGGGTCATCCTCTACGAGATGCTTTCGGGTAAACGGGCATTTCACAGAGACACTGCCGCCGATACGATGAGCGCAATCCTGAAGGAAGACCCTCCGGACTTGAGTGAGACCAATCGCAATATTTCTCCGGCACTGGAGCGCATCCTGCAACATTGCCTGGAGAAGAATCCCGAGCAGCGCTTCCACTCGGCACGCGATGTGGCGTTTGATTTGGACTCCCTTTCCAACCAGTCGGGCACCGCCGCCCGTTTGCGGGCCGTGACCGACCAGCAGAGATCTTATTGGAAGCAAGTTGCCGGGGCCCTCATTGTAGGGCTGGCCTTGGCTGGGACGTACTACGGTGCCAGGCATAATACGCCGGTGCTCGCACCCCACTTTCACCAGCTTACGTTTCAGCGCGGGTCGATTTACGGAGCAAAGTTCGCTCCAGATGGGCAAAGCATCCTGTACAGCGCCGCATGGAACGGTGCTCCGAAAGAGCAGGTTTATACCACTCGAACTGACGCCCTGATGTCGCGCCCGATCGACCTCCCGGACAGCGAGATCTTGAGCATCTCCTCCAGAGGGGAAATGGCCCTCCGGCAGAGATCAGACAATGGTGACGTTCCCCGCGGGATGCTATCGGTCGTTCCGCTGACAGGAGGCTCACCCCGCGAGCTGCTCGGGGATGTGCTGCAAGCTGCCTGGAGTAGAGACGGGGAATCTCTGGCGGCGGTGCACTTCGTGGGTCCAGAGTGGCGCTTGGAATATCCGATCGGAAAACCCATCTACTCCACCACCACCGGGTACGTTTCGGATGTTGCGGTCTCTCCCGACGGCAAGCGAATCGCTTTCTTCGATCATCCCAACGGTGGAGATACACGAGGATATGTGGCCGTAGTGGATCTGTCGGGCAAGGCAAGCCGGCTGACCAAAGAATGGAGCGATCTTACCGGCCTGGCATGGTCCCGTTCCGGAGATGAGATCTGGTTCACGGGCAGCGACGCGGGTATCAACAGCGCGCTCTATGCTGTCAATCTCAGTGGCCAGTTGCGAGACCTCTTGCACATTCCCGGCCGATTGCATCTTTTCGACATCAGCAAGGAGGGGCAAGTTTTGATCGCCAACGAGGCCACTCGGCAAGAGGTCTACGGCCACAGAATGGGACAAGACCGAGACGTCGACTTGTCCTGGTTCGACTGGACGATTGGACGCGCCCTCTCCACGGACGGTAAGTGGGCTGTGTTGGAAGAAGACGGGGAAGGAGGAGGCCCAGACTACACTGTCTTTCTCCGCAAGACGGATGGCTCACCGGCTATCCGGCTCGGCTCCGGAATGGGACTCGCCATATCACCCGACAATAAGTGGGTAGCGTCAACCAACGTGAAACAGCCCGCGCCCACCGTCTTGCTGCCAGCCGGCGCTGGACAACCGGTCACGCTCGGCGATGGTCAACTGTTTCACACTCCAAACCTGCACTTCCTGCCCGATAGTAAGGGATTGATTATGATCGCCACGGAGAAAGGAGGAGCCCCGCGCACCTACGTTCTGATGCTGGACGGCTCGCCGGCAAAACCATTTGGGCCGGAAGGTTTCCGGGGCACGTTGGTTTCTCCGGACGGCAACTATGTGCTAGGGCGCAGGGAGGACGCTTACTGGATGATTCCCTTCGCCGGGGAGCAGACACCTCAACCTTTGTCTTTCGTTCGGGCCGAGGAAGTACTAGCTGGTTGGACGACTGACAGTAAATCCATCTACGTTGGCGATGTTTCCTCGATGCCAGTCAAAGTATACGTTGCAGACTGGAAGACCGGTCAGCGCCGTCTGCACCATCAACATGCACCCGGCGATCTGGCTGGCGTTGCTGGGGTAGGTTCGGGACTCATCACGCCGGACGGCAACTTCGACCTGTACACCTTCGGCCGCACGCTCTCTTACCTCTACGTGGTCGAAGGCCTGAAGTAGAAACGCTAAGAGGGTGTAACAAACACCGACCGAACAAGATCGTGGTCCGAATGAGAGGCTGGCTGTGTTCGAAGAATCAAGTGGTGCTTGTCGGGAGCTTACCCCCTTGGGGATTAGTGCTTTGCGACAATCATGGCGTTGTTTTGTCGCAGCGAACTGCTTGTCAGAGTGCGGACTGGAGGAGAGGCCGCAAATCAAAGGAATTGACGAAGACCGACCGGCCGGCGATGTCACGACAGTAATCCGCCCCGAACCCTTCGGGAAGTTCCAAGGAATTCCCTTCCGCCCGCCGACTGGTCCGCATCTGGAGTAAGGCAGTATGCAGCTCCAATAAAAGCTGGAGGTATAATGCTGCACGCTCTCGTGCCGCGCAGTTCAGCGCGTTGCCCGCGAGTGCACTCAGCAAAGCCTGCCACTACACGCTGGCGCTTTGGAAGAAACTCACTCGCTTCCTAGAACATCCCGAACTGGAGCTGAGTAATAACTTGGCGGAGAACTCGATGCGTCCCGTGGCATTGGGCCGGAAAAACTGGATTCACATCGGTAGCCCACAAGCGGGGCCAAAAGTCGCGGCGATTCTCTCGGTCGTAGAAAGCTGTCGGCGGTTGAAGCTTTCCTTACGCGACTATCTGGCTGCGATTCTTCCTGGCCTTGCAGAGCTCCCGATCCAGCGCGTTCCGGCGCTTACGCCAGATGCATGGCACCGCCTCCCATGTCATCGGTAGGCTAGCGAAGACTGGTCGGACGAAACCAATGACTGTGCCTTGCGAGAGAGGAGTTCGAGGCCGCGCTCGTGCGTTTCCTTTTCCAGGGTTTCCAGTTGTGGACGACCCAGAGCAGGATTAGCCTTGAGGTTCGCCCCAGCCAGGGCCAGCCGGGCCTCGCATTCAATTTGGTAATAACCTAGCTTTCGGGCGGTCGCGATTGCAGAGCGCAGTTCTTGGCTAGCGGTCGTAAGCGCGAGACGTCCGGCCGAACCTGCCGCTGCAGCCATCTCCACTCGTGCCTTTTGAATGGTCAGCGGCAATGTCAAAGCGGGGTCCGGGCTATGGCGGCCAAGTTCAGCGGCATGATGAATGGCTTTACGAGCTTCCTCTAACTTTCCCTCTGACAGTAGAGTGCGGCTGAACAAAGTGTAAGCGCCGGTTGCGTCAGGGGTTCCGTTTTCTTTCTCAAACTCGGCGATCGCCGGGCGCAGCAAAGTCTCAGCTTGCTCGGGATGACCTTCTTCGAAGGAGAGTTCAGCCAGCGAAACTTGGCTCTCTGCGACCAGGTCCTGTTCGCCCAGTTTCTGCCGAGTCTCCAACGCTTGCTGGTATTGTTGGCGGGCACCGGCCAAGTCTCCTTGGGCCATCAACGCATCTCCAAGCACAGCCATGGCGCCGGTCAAATACTGGTACCCACCGTGGGTGGGACGCATGAGGTCTACCGCTTGCGCCGCAAGATCCTGCGCTTTTTTCGTCTGGCCTTGAGCCAATTCCAGGTCCGCAAGCCGGTACATTGCATAGGCCGGTTCGCTGGGATCCAGCAGCGCTAGACTGTCGATCGCTTGCCGGTAGAGTTTTGCCGCATCGGAAAGTTTGCCGCGAAGATAAAGAACGTCTGCGATGTTGCCGAGCGCCGTCCCCGTATTTCCCCTGTCCCCGGCCTGCTCAAAATGATGCTTCGCTTTCCGATAAAGCTGCTCGGCAGGGTCCAGTTGGCCCACGTTGATGTAGGCCCCAGCCATGTTGTTAAGGATGGCTCCGGTTTTCTCGTGTTCCTCCCCCAGCCCCTGGAGAATGGCCAGTGCGTGCTGGTAGGTCACGATAGCCTGCTCGTAGTGTCCCTGAGCTCCCTGGCTGTCCCCAATCACGCGCATGGCATCGGCTGCTCCGAGGCGATTGCCAGCGGCGACAAGAATCTTGGAGGCCTCTTCGCACGAAGCCACCCCTTGATCGGGATGATCCCCGTAGATCAGGGCAATGCATTCATCTTTTCGAGCCTGTGCATACATCAATTTCTTGTCTTGTGCCGCGGCCTTGGCAATCGCATTCCGGATCAGCAGCAGCGTGTCGGGTTTGTTTTTCGGCGTTATCCATGCTTCCGCCATATCAATGCGCGGGTCAGCGGAAGCTGGCGGGGGAAGGCGACGAAGTTGAGCAATCGTTTCCATAGCCTGGCTTCCCTGACCCGCCTCATGCTGGGCTCTCGCGAGTTGCAATCCGTACTCCACGCTGTCGGGAATCAACACAAACAACGCCTGATAGGTCGATGCAGCCTTCTCGTGCTGGGCCAGACTTTCGTAGTAATCTCCCTCCACCTGCAATTGGTTTACACGCGGCAAATTGGCAGAAAGGTCCAATGCTCTCTTGGCTTCCTCTTTACGCTTCTGCTCGTATCCCAACTGTGACCAGGCTCGAGCCAACATGGAATGCGAAAGCGGAAATTTTGGATCCGCCTTGATCGCCTGCTCAAGCAGGGCCGTGGCGGCCGAGGCGTCGTAATCACGCAGCCTGGCGAGTCCAAGCGTGTACAACCGACCCGCTTCAGGCGTGGACGGCAGAGAAGCGATCATACTGGGTTCATCTGTTTCCGCTGCGCCCGGAACCCCCATCCGGTCCCTGAGCTTGACCCCAGTCCGCGAAATCAGCTGAAAGAAGTTCTGGCTGCTGCCGATCTCTGCGACCTCTGCGAGTATTTCCCCGGTTCTGGCATCCTGCAAGCGCACATCGAGCCGCAGTTGTTTACGCTCAGGTCTGCCTATATTGGCGTACGAGCCTAGAACCAGAAGATCACTGTTCAGAGCCGTTCCGATGCGCGCTGCCGTCTCCTGCCCCAGCGAATCGGTCTGAGACCACGGGGAGGAGAGGCGCAGATTGGCCACATCCTCTCCAGACACCAGACGCAACTTTCCACCAGCGGCCAGTTCGGTGCTCAACATCTCCGAGAAGGCAGTTGCGAGCCATCCATCATCGGCGCGGCCCGATACGTTATGGAACCCAAGGACGGCGACCGACTTTCGGAGGGAAGGCGGTGAATTGATCTTGGAGTGCGATGTGGTGCCTGGCCTCGCACGATCGCGAAATGCATACCAGCCGAGCCCAACGAGCAGAACCAGCACCAGCGCGGCACCGTAAATAAGGATCCGGTTACGCTGTCGCGTTGGAGTTTCCAACCCATGACTTGCCGTAAGTTCGCCGGTTTTTACCGGACCCTGCTCCACCACGACGGCCGGCGGAGCAGCCGCCTCGACCTGCACTTCCTCAACCGCGACCGGTGCGATGAAGCGATATCCCCGTTTGGGAATGGTTTCGATAAAGGTCGGGTTCTCCGGAGAATCGCCCAAGGCAGAGCGCAACTTCTTTAGTGTGTTGTTCAGGCTTCCGTCGAATTCTACGTAGGTATCCGAGGGCCAGAGCTTTTGGCGCAACTGCTCGCGAGAAACCACCTCGCCCGCATGCCCGAGCAGAACCACCAGCAGCCGAAAGGGTTGGTCTTGCAGCTTGACGCGGGTACCCCTGCGCAGCAGTTGGCCGCTGTTGGCGTCCGCTTCAAACAAACCGAACCGATACACCCGCCTGGATTGGACCGAAGTGTCCATAGGCATATGTGGGGAGAAGCGCCCCCGATTTGGGCACGGAGTGTAGCACAGAACCTACCACGCTGGTTATCTGTCCTCGTAATCCTCTGATAACTCGACACTTCTCGGGTTAGAAAGTCATCACGCGAAAGTCCTTTGACGCCCGCGGCAATCTGCGGCAATCTCCCGCTCGCGTCGCAAAAGGGGTTTTGCAGCGCCGTCGTCGGGTTTTCCACAAAGTCTCACAGGATCTTCTCTAGGGAGCAATTTATGCAGCTTCGCACCGAAACGTTCGTGAGGATCTTCAACGGCACGGTGACGCTATGGCTGGCACTCGGCTGTGGGATGTTGGCCGCGGCGCAGAACCAGCCGTCTGGTCCTGGTGGCTTTGGGCCTGTTGGGCTGGTTCGCGGACAAACCGCGCGCCTCTCCGTGCAGGCAGTCGCGCCCAATACTTGTAATGGGCAAGCAGTTTTCATTGACGCCAACGGGAACACCTTGAAAACCGCCAACCTCAGCCTGCAGCCCGGCCAGTCCACATCGCTTAGCTGGGCAGGCACGGGGCCGAGCCTGACGCTGAGTCAGGGGCAGACGTCATTCTTTGAATTGAATGGCAACACGCTGGGACAACAAGGGCCGGGACCAATACAACGCGTGCAAGTCCGGCCGGTGCTTACGCAAACGAGCGGGGCCGGAACCTGTTCTGCCTCGACCGAAGTCTATGAACAGATCACCGGCAGAACCCTGGTGAACCTCAACGAGGTGAGCACGCAATGACCGCAACCGTTCATCGAGATGGCTGCCCGTCGTCTCGACAACGATGCCTTGTTGTTACTTAATAACGCCCGGCCCAGGAGCTGATTGTTGCAGGGCCGGCGTGCCGAATTTCGGATAAGGAGAATCAACGTGCGTAAATCCAAAAGTTCAGTCCTCTGCAGTCCCTGGTTGTGCAGTCTCACCCTTCTCACGCTCCTGCTCACCCTGGCCGCCATGGGACAGCAGGCCAGCGTTGTGCCGACCCTGGTGAACTTCAAAGGAATCCTCACCGATGTCAACGGCAAGCCTTTGACCGGCACCGTGGGCGTCACCTTCTTCCTCTACGAGGCTTCCGAAGGCGGAGTCCCGCTGTGGATGGAGACGCAGAACGTCCAACCCGACAAGAGCGGCCGCTATTCCGTCTCCCTGGGCGCCACGACGAGCACCGGCTTGCCCACCGACGTTTTCGTCTCTGGCGAAGCCCGCTGGCTGGGAGTGCAGCCCGAAGGCCAGGCCGAACAGCCGCGCGTGCTGCTGCTCAGCGTTCCTTACGCCTTGAAGGCCGGCGACGCCGAAACCGTTGGCGGGCTTCCCGCCTCCGCCTTTGTGCTGGCGAATGGCACGCAGGGGACGGGAACGGGCACGAAGACCGTAGCTACACCGGCCGCTGCCGCAACGGCGAAGACTGCTCCTCCGCCCGCCAATCCGAATGTCACCGGCAAGGGCGTGGTGGACTTCATTCCCATGTGGGATACCACCAGCGACATCGTGGACTCGGTGATCTTCCAGAAGACTTCGGAAATCGGCATCGGCACGACGGCTCCCGCAGCGACGCTCGACGTCAACGGCAAGACCGACGTGCGCGACACGCTGACGCTGTTTCCCAAGGGCACCGATTCCACTCTGGCCATCAACGGCACCACCTTCAAGGTTGACCAGACGGGCAAAGTAACGTTCATTACCGGGCAGACCTTCCCCGGAGCGGGCACGATCACCGGCATCACGACCGCGGCAGGCAGCGGACTGTCGGGTGGAGGCACCAAGGGCACGCTCAGCTTGAAAGTGCCCGCGGCCGGAATCACCAACGCCATGCTGCAGAAATCAACGATCACGTTGAACGCCAACACCGCCGGCGGACTTACCACTCCTGGGGCAATGACGCTGGGCAGTACCTACACCATGGGTCTGAAGCCGTGCACGGCCAACCAGATCCTGCAATACAGCGGCACGGCCTGGAACTGCGCTGCCGCCGCGGGCACGGGCACGATCACTGGAGTCACCGCCGGCACCGATCTCACCGGCGGCGGAACTTCAGGTACGGTCACGTTAAATGTGGACACCACCAAAGTACCGCAACTGAAGGCAGCTAACAGCTTCACGGGAAATCAGAACATTACGGGGAATCTGGTCGCGACGGGTTCGATCGCCGGCCAGACGGCAAACTTCGCCGCGAACAACACCACTCAAGTCGTCAGCGTGACCCAATCTGGCACCGGCGCTGGGATTGTCGCCAGCACGAGTGCTAACTCCTCCACACCTGCGATATTGGGAGACGCAACCAACTCTTCCGGTGGGGTGGGCGTGGAGGGAATCACCGCAGGGTCGGGGGCTGGACGGGGCGTGTTCGGGTGGGCGACGAACACCACCTCCGGTGCCAACGGTTATGGCATCTTTGGGCAAACTGACAGCTACGCTGGTGCGGCGGTAGCCGGTCTGGCCACCTCAAGTCAGTCCGGTGCCACCGCGGTTGGCGTGCTTGGTCAATCAAGCACGTCCAATGGCATCGGCGTGTGGGGGGCCCAATTTGGTACCAATGGCATAGGCGTGCGAGGGAGTTCAATTGGCAACCCTGGAATGGGCGTGTACGGAATTTGGGAGTCCCAGAGCACCCTCGGTCAAGGTCTAGGGATAGTGACAGGCGTC
>Ga0316363_10000917_pt1 | contig 30048 bp, 22 predicted proteins | sample Sb_taG_3_FD_200459 | JGI IMG/M metagenome (GOLD analysis project Ga0316363, IMG submission 200459) | Peat soil microbial communities from Weissenstadt, Germany - Sb_50d_a_PC metaG (v2) (version 2) | ecosystem: Environmental > Terrestrial > Soil > Wetlands > Peat | place: Germany: Weissenstadt...
ACTCCTGAGCTGGACATCAGCGACACGAATGAATGTCGCAGCTCCCGTGGCGTCCAGTTCCCGCCGATCTTGGCGGCCGTGCAGACCGTCCTGAACTCCCGCCGGACATTAGCGGCGTCCAGGGCAGCGCCCGTCCGGGTGGAAAAGACGAGATCACTCTCGCTCCAGGTCAGGCCGGCGGCGCCTCGTTCGCCGGCTTGCTGCTTCTGATGGGCCCAGAGCGCGTTCACCGCCATCTCGGGCAGGGCAAGTGTCCTGCGCGACTTCTCGGTCTTGGTATCCCCGTGAGACCGGACCGATCGCCACACGGCCGCGCTGGCCGGCACGGGCGGATTGGCCACCGGATCGCCGAAGTCCACGTGCTCCCAGCGCAGCGCCCGGGCCTCTTCGGTGCGGATGCCGGTCGCCAGGCACAGGGCGATATATGCGTGCATCCTGGTGCCCTCAGCGGCCGCCAGGAGTGCCGACGCCTGCTCCAGGCTCAGGCTCTTGCTCGGCCGCCCGGCCTGGCCCTTCGGGGTGTCGACCAGCAGGGCGACGTTGCGCCCCACGAGATCCCGGGCCTCGGCGTGCCGGATCGCCCGCGTCAGCGCGTTGTGGCCCATGACCACGGCGGCACTGGAGTACCGCAGTGCCATCGCCGTCAGCGCCTGGTGCACCTCTCCGGCGGTCAGCTCGCGCAGCCGCCGGGCGCCGATCGCGGCCAGGATCGGGGCCAGGACGTTCTCGTTCTTCTTGATGGTCTTGGCCGACCGGCCACCGAGGCCTTCCCTCAGCCAGTCTTCGGCCGCGCGCCGGACGGTATAGCCCGGGCTCGCCTTGACGCCTGCGTCGAGGTCGCCGTGAAGCGTCTTCAGCCGGTCCTGGACGATCGCCTTGGTTTTGCCGGAGACCTTGCGCCGGATTCTCTTCCCGTCCGCGCCGAAGCCGAGGCTGATCACGCCACGCCACCGGCCCTCGCAGTGCCGGTGCCGCTCGCTGTCACGGCACGGGCCGTCGTGCTCGAAGAAGATCCCGTCCTGACCCCAGCCGCGTCGTGAGCTCATGGTCTCATGGTAGCAGGAATGGGGGCCAATCTTGGGGGCCATCTGCCAGCCTCGTACAGCCCCGCCGGGCTACGCCCAGCCACATATCTGCAGGTAATTCAGTAGAACTAGGTCTTGGAAGCCAGGTCAGAATGCCGTTAACTCTCTATGGTAAGGAGAAGGTCTACGGTTCGATTCCGTAACGGAGCTCCGCAGCTAGATGGTATTATTCGAAAAGAGTTCGCATGAGTCATGAGCGCGCCGGTGGGCCCTAACGGCTGCCGGCAGGGGGCATGGACAGCTCAGCCAGCGCCGCTCCCGCGAGACTCTGCCGGCAGGTCCGGGGATGCCTGGACAGTCCGTGAGATCCCAGGCCCTTTCGTACCCAAGAGAGCAGTAACGCCGGAGGACCGCTGTGTCCGAGCGGGCCGGTGAGCTGCTTGTGCGGGCTTCGGCCCGTGGCCTGGCCAGTTCGTGATCGTCGTTGACACCAACGTCTGGTGAGTGCTGGCCGATCGCCGGGATGAGCACCACGCCGGGTGCACCAGGTGGTTCCGCGGGACGATGAGGTCCTGCTCGTGCCGCCCACGGTGGCGGCCGGGGCCTGCTACCTGACCGGCAGGTACCCCGGGCCTGCGGCAGAGGCCGCTTTCCTGGACGGCGCGGGCATCGGCGACAATAACGCTTTCCAGCTGGCCGGATTGGCCGACTCAGACCTCGCCGCATAGCTAAGCTCGCGCGACGCTACGCCGACCGGCACCTCGGCGGGACCGGCGCTGCTGTGATCGCGGTGTGCGAGCGGTCGGCGATTGTCACGGTCGGCACCGTCAACCCCCGCCGCTTCGCCCATGTCCGTCCCCGTCACATGGCGGCGTTGGCCGCAGTCCCTCAGGACCCTCTGGCGGTGTGTGACGGACACCGACGATGTGCAGTAAAAGGCCTGCCGGAGCACCGATTCCGACCATGCTTTCCTTCACGGAACGACGCAGCGTCGGGCCTGACCGCTACCGAGAACAAGCAAACGGCAGCATCCGGGGCGCAACATGCTGACCTGTCTGGCAGGGACACGAAGGCGACCGCACATGGCCGATGAGCGGGTGTTCTCAGGGCAGCACGAGGCGCGCGATGACCTCGCCGTTCATGTCGAGCTGGCCGGAAGGTACGAACCCGAGCCGTTCATAGAACGCGGCTGGGCCGCCGTCCTCCGGCACGTAGCTGGTCAGCAGCTCGGTAGCGCCCTCGGCCCGGACGAGTTCCGCGACCTGCCGGACGACCTGCGAGCCGTAGCCGCGGCCCTGGTGCCGCGCGTCTATGAGCAGCTTCCACAAGAACCACGGCCCGATGATCTCCGGCGGCTGCGGCTCCACGTCCCAGCTCACCATCACGAACCCGACCGGTTCGCCGCCCGCGCAGACCGCCCGGTACCACGGCTTGGCGTGGGGGTACCCGGCCGCTTCCGCCAGCGCGCTTCGCACTGACCCGACGAACCGCTCCTGCCCGGGGGCGACGCGCAGCGCCACCGCCTCGCGGTTCCGGTCGGTGATCTCGCCGAGGGTCACGGCCACGGCGGTCAGCCTATCCGCGCGGCGCCGGCCTCGGCGGCGTCATGGAGGTCGATATTCCTGTCCATAGCGGGAGACCTGCCGAGCGTCCGAACGCACTCTCTTCTGACCCCGTGAGTTGCTTCAAGAACCGATCCGCTCATAGCCGCTGTGGGGGAGTTTGGCGAGCCGCCGCGCCCTGTACCGAGACTCGTCCGCGGGAGCAGCTGGGCTATTCGCGCGTTTCTCCATGGCGGCTACGTTGGCGTGGTGAACGTTCGTCCGCGGGAGACCGCCGACCAGGCGGCGGCCCAGGCGTTTCTTGCCCAGCACAGCAGTCTGCGGGTGGCCCGGCTGGGGGAGGTGGTCCATCCGCTGAATTATCCGGCTTTGGGCTCTCCATTTAGCCGGAGTAAGATCTGCGATCGACATTACAGAACCCGCACGTCCGGCCCGGATCCGGCCCCTGCCACGCCGACTCTGGTGGCAGGGCGCTGACCTGCGTAGCTCCGGTTAAGTGGAGACCCCATATCCGGCTTTTGTCGCCGAGACCGCCGGCGGGCAGCTGCTGGGCATGCTCACGTATGTGCCGGGGCAGGACTGGCGGCAGTGCGAGATTCTCACCCTTCACGCGGGGGAGCAGTGGCACGGGGCGGGGACGGCCTTGATCGAGGCGGCAGGGCAGCTGGCCAGGCGGCAGGGGTGCAGCCGCCTGTGGGTCATTACCACCAATGACAACGTTGATGCGCTGCGTTTCTACCAGCGCCGCGGCTTCTGCCTGGTAAGGGTGCATCGCGGTGCCGTTGATCGCAGCCGTGCCAGCCTCAAGCCCGAGATCCCCACGGTGGGCGCCTACGGGATCCCGCTGCGCGACGAGATCGAGCTCGAAAAGCAACCATGAGCCGTTGATGTCATCGGACCAAAGACCCCCGCACCAGCCGGAGGCTTCCGACAACGCGGGAACGTCCGCACATGCGTGCCGATGAGAGGAAGTGTGGTGCTTTGGTCTCGGCAGACCCAGGTACGGCTGGTCAGACTCTTTGCGGTACCAGGATGTTTGTGCACCAGGAGCCGATGATTTAACTTCTCGCGAATTTCTTCGTTCCGGCCGGGCGCTCTCTGCTCGAGGTTCTGTTGCAGAGGTCAGCAGCCCATCAGCCAGGACCTACGGCCCTAGCCGCGGATGTCCATGCGCTGGAAGATGTCCTCGTCTTCTGACCGAAACGACGCCTCGGAGCTGCGCGCGGGTTATTAAGGCTATCCGCAGACGGGTATTCCGGGCAGAGATTGTCAGCTAGGAGGCAGATAGGGGAGGTCTGATCACCATGGTTCATAGGCTACTGCCGACAATTAACTTGGCCATCGCGCTCGGTGCCACGCTTGCGTCCATTGCGCTGACTGTCCTCTCTGCGGCAGGCTCGCTGGGAACCGCACAGGCTCTCAGCGCCATCCTTGGTGTGATGTCGGTGCTCCTGTTGACTACCGTGGCTGATAGAGCTCTGGTGCTGGTGGGGCCTCCAGCAGCGAGTCGATCAAGTTTATGAAGCGCTTCACAAGCCATTCTCGCTTAAGCCGTGGTCACGTGTGACACCTTTCGATGACTTCGTTCGCGACGCCGACGCCGTGCTTATTGTCGGGCTGACCAAAGCCGGCGCGCTAACCGAGGGGACAGATCGACTGAGCCGGTTGGTAAAGTCGGGCTGTCACGTGCGGCTGGCGGTGCTAGATAAGACTACCCCATCCCTTTACGAGCTAGTTGCCCCTGCGACCACGCATACAGCAGCGCGCTTCAAGGGCGACTATGACCGTTTTGAAGAAACGATAAAGACCATCCGCGTCGGCTTGTCAGGCGAAGAGAATCAAAGGCTCGAAGTCAGGGCCTACCCTTTTGCCCCTACAGCAGGTGTGATACTCGTCTACCGCGGTAGGTCCGCGTCGGCGCAAGTCTACTTCTATCCCTACAGGACGGACCCAGCAGAGAGGCCAACTTTCGAGCTTAATGACGGAGAAGGAAGCGAGTGGCTGTCATTCTTCCGGGAGAAGTACGAACTGCTTTGGAGAAACGTCACCGAGACGTCACCCGATCCCTCCCTATGACTGCCCACCGGACATCTGCACCGCAATTTAGTAGGGGCGCAAGCAGCCTTGCTCTGACTTAGAGCCAGATATCAAGCGCATGCCTCGCTCAGACTATGACAATCGGTATCGCCTACAATTATCGACCTGAATAGAGGATTTGGAACAGGCCAACTTTGGATGGACGCCACGAGCGAACTCGCACTCATTTGCCGCTGGGAGTACGATGAGATCTCACGCGACCTGCATCAGGGCTTGCTGGCGCGTATCAGTACCGCTGTTGCGGCTGGAACGGTGTCTCGTCGGCACGGCGGCTGCGGCAGAATACCGGTCATGCCGCGTTGCTATCCGCTTGAGCCCGGGTTCGGCCCTGGCCGCATGGCCGAGCGGCAGGTCTGGGAGGTTCTGCGCGACCAGCTCCCCGCTGACGCAGCGCTGCTGTACTCGGTGACGATGATCGAGCGTGCCGCCGAGTATGAGGCCGACCTTGTCGTCGGCTGGCCGGGCGTCGGCGTTGCGGTCATCGAGGTGAAGGGCGGGCACATCAGCCGCGACCAGGGCCAGTGGTACCAGTCGTCCGGCGGCGAAACCCATCCGGTTAAGGATCCCGTCGCGCAGGCCCAGGACTGCAGGCATGTCCTGCTGCGGCTGCTGGCCCAGTACGGCAGCGAAGCTGCCACCGCCCGCTTTGCGCACCTGGTCGCGTTCCCTTTTACCGGCATCGGCCCCGGCTGGTCTTACGCCGGGTGCACCCGGGACATGATCCTCGCCGACAGCGACCTCCCGGCGGCCGCTGAGCGGATCCGCGCCGCGATCGGCCGGCGCGGTGCGGGCTACGCCCCGCTCACCGGCGCAGGGCTGGAGTCGCTGGTAGAGGTCCTGGAAGGCCAGCTGCCCGGGCAGACGTCGCTGCTGTCGTGGGCGGAGGAGAATGAGGCCTACGTCGACCAGCTCACCCGCGACCAAGCCAAGGTGGCCCGGATCCTGCGCGAGCAGCGGCGGCTGAAGGTCATCGGCAGCGCGGGGACCGGCAAGACCTGGCTGGCGCTGGAACACGCCCGCCTCCTCGCCGCCGCCGGCGAGCGGGCCGCCCTGGTCTGCTACTCCCGCGGCCTAGCCCGGTTCCTGCAGCGGATGACCGCGCAGTGGCCGCCGGCGCACCGGCCGGCATATGTCGGCTTGTTCCACGCCCTGCCGCTGGCCTGGGGAGCGGACCCGCCGCCACAGGATCCGGATCCGGCGGCGGCCAGCACCTACTACGAGGAACGGCTGCCCGCCCAGATGCGCGAGCTCGCGGCGCACCTGGGCGAGGAGCAGAAGTTCGACGCGATCATCGTCGACGAGGCGCAGGACTTCGGCGCCGCCTGGTGGCCGCCGACGCTGGCGTGCCTGCGCGACCAGGAAACCGGCAGGCTGTACGCGTTCCTGGACGAGGCGCAGCGGGTGTTCGAACGCCACGGCGAGGTGCCGATCCCGCTGCCGCCGATCGTGCTGGATGAGAACATCCGCAACACCAAGCAGATCGCCCAGGTGTTCGGCTCGCTCGGCGCCGGGCAGGCCAGGTACCGCGGCATGGACGGCCCGCCGGTCCGGTTCGTGCAATGCTCACCGGACGAGGCGGTCCACGAGGCTGATGCCCAGGTCGACCGGCTCCTCGGCGAAGGCTGGCAGCCGGGACAGATCGCGCTGCTGGTGACCGGCACGCGGCACCAGATGCAGAAGGAGATGCTTGACTACCACGGCTGGGACGGCTACTGGGATGCGTTCTTCGCCGGTGACGACGTGTTCTACGGCCACGTCCTTGGCTTCAAAGGACTTGAACGGCCAGTCGTGGTCCTTGCCGTAAACGGCATCCGCGACCAGAGCCGCAGCCGCGAATATCTCTACGTCGGCCTGTCCCGGGCGCGGACCTGCCTGGTCGTGTGCGGCGACCTCGACTACATCGCCGCAGTAGGCGGGGAAGGCGTACGCCGACGGCTCGGCGCCCGCCGACAGCAGAATAGCCACGCCTGAACCGCCTAAGCGCGGCCATCGGCCTCTTGGCGGCCATCAACAGAGGCGCGCAGATCAGGTCGATTGGCGCATCTCTATTTGCTGTCGGGGGCGGCTCGAAGTCGACCGATCATGCCGATGAGCGGGCGTTTTGCGTGCACTTACTCATATTCGTTGCCGAAAAGCCATTGAATAAATCAACCAGCCCCTGCTACAGGCGGGATCACAGGCCCCGTTTGCCGGATCTCGTCGAGGAGTTTGCGTCGGAGCTCGACCTCCGGGCGGCCGGGCGGAAAGTGCAGCGCGAGCTTGGTCCTCAAATAGTTCGGCAACCCGGACTGCAGGACGGCGGAGCGAACGACAGGGATGTATTTGGGTGGGGCGTCCTCGGGCCGATTTCGGTACATATCAGCATACATATCTCCCTGGACGATCATCGTCTCCCATCCCACTCCACCATGTCGGCGATCCGCCCGCGCGGCGTACTGCTCATCGCAAACCAAGATGACTCGATCGGCAAGATCGAGTTCGTTGCACATCCACTGCACTGTATCCATGCCGGGGCGCAGGAAGTAGGTATCCAGCCGAGCGTTAATGCCATTAGCGCGAAGGTAGCGGAACAGGTCGTCCACCCACTGCTGGTTGTCTGGGCTACTGCCTGTGTAGCTGATCAGGACTCGGGGCGGGACCTGGCCGAGCGTTAGGCGTTGCTCATCCTGCGAAAGGCTTGGCTGCCCCACTGCTGGCTCGGCTTGGCCCGCCACTGAGCGTCTCACAAGCCGTTCATAGACAGCTTGATCCAACACAAAGATCTTAAGCACTGAGCCAGCTTTTGATTCATCGTTGAACCCTTGGCTTAGTTCATCGACGGCCGTCTCCGCGAGCAGATGGCCGGCTCCTGTACCCAGCAGGGGGCAGTGGATCACCTGAATACTCTGTTCTTGCGTCGCGCGACCGAGCCCCTTACCGATGTGTCTGATCGCCTCGGGCGACGAGACCTCCTGCAGGACCGAGGCCGCGTAGGCTACAAATTGTGCAACGTGATCTGCCCCCGTCAGCGGCAGCAACCGCAAGTCGCCGAGCGCCATTGGTGCCGGTACTTGTGGCAATGCGAATCGCTGCATCCGCTCACGAACGAAAGCCGTTACAGACCCGCCTGTTGCGCATGGGACCACGATGAGATCCGAGGGGCCGTCGAACATGTCGCCACGAACCAGCTGTATAGCTCCGGGCACGTTCCCTCCAAACGAGACTCAATCCGCCTGCCAGAGCGGTAATGGTCACTAGAGCGGACGTTACCGCGCCGATGAGCCTCTCTTCAATCGCTCGTTGTCTACGAGGTCCTGCGTTCCGACAGAAGGTTCCCCTTGCGGCTGACCAGCGCTGGCCCGGCCAGGCGGATACGTAGGCTTGTTCATCATGACGCGCTGCGCGTACTCACATGCCGCTGACCGGGTGGTTGCGGCGGACCGGTGCTTCTTCAGCGGCGCTGCGCCTCGCCATCGAATGCCGGGGGCGGCTCGGGAGCGGTGGGAGGGTCTTTGGGCTCCTGCCGGGAGGACGGAGGGCCCGGGTATGGCGGCCGAACGCCGCTGCCGGGGCCGCGGCCGGTCCCCGATGCTGCGGGCGAGGGGTGCGAGGCGATGGGTGTCAGCTACTACGACGCGCTGTTGCCGGTACGTGAGCCCGGGGCCGGCCTCGCGAGCGTGCTGGCCGGTGTCCGGCTTCCTTACCGGGTGCTCGCGTCGATCTGCGTGCCTGCGGGCCGGATCGTTGTGGCCTTCGTTTCTGATAGTGCCCGGCTCAGTGGCATGTTCGCGGCCAACTGGGCTCCGGCGGGGGCGGATGCCGTGCCGGACGCCACGCTGTATGCGCTGGCCCGGCCGGCCGGCGCCTACGGGCTGGATGGGAGGTGGGACGGGGCGCGATGGTGGTCGCGGGATCACAAGATGATGGTGGTCTTCGGATTTGGCTCTTACCGGCTGGCCAAGGTGTGCGTCCGGGGCATTTGCTCGGCGGTCAGCGGGGACGACATAGTGTTCTTGCACGGATGCGCATTGTCGGTCAGTGCGGGAACTGACCGGCGGGGTGTGGTTATCACGGGGAGTTCGGGGGCGGGGAAGACCACGCTGGTGGCGGGGCTGCTGCGGCATCCGGAGTATGCAGCTGCGGTGCTGAACGACGACTGGGGTGCCATTTCGCTGAGTCGCGGGGATTCGGCCGGCACGGGAGAAAGGATGCTGCACATGAAGACGGGCAGCGTGCTGGCCCTTCGTCCCGGCTTCTTCACCAGCGCGCCGGCGGGCTCGTATTCGCGTGATCTGTCAGAGCGGGATCGGGCGGCCCGGATGCTGGTGTCACCGGAAAGTGTGTACGGGACGGCATGGAGCACCTCGGCGACGGTGGTGGAGCATGTGGCCGTGGTTGTGCGGGAGCCGCCGGACTGGTTGCCGCCCGGCCGGGAAGGCGAGGCGATAAGGGCGCTGGAGAGCGAGGGTGAGGTGGGTCTGGTTCACCATCACGAGGCGTTCTTTAATGGATCACTGATCCTGACGGCGGAAGATGATAAGTTGCGCGAGGAGCGGCACTACAGGCAGCTTCTTGGTCGCACGACGGTGTCTTGGATAAATAATTGCGGGACAGCCGAGGCTCTGGTGGGCAACTTCATCTCCGCAGTCATGGGATGAGGTAAATACAGCATCCGGCGGTTTCTTCGGCCGATAGCGTCAAACCGGCGGCGGCGATGCCACTCACAGGCTTCTGGGCCGCGCTCTCATGCCGAGAGTGGTGCGCGTATCTGCCGATGAGGGCGCAATGCGGGGTCTCAGGTGAACGGGGACAGGACTGTTCTGGCCAGGTGGTGGCGTCAGCTGCCCTGTACGGCGGCCAGTATGAGATCGGTGGTCTCCTGCGGGTGGCTGATGAAGGCAACGTGGGAGCTGCTGACCTCGACCGTGTGCGCGCCGGCCCGGGCTGCCATCGCCCGCTCCGCCACCGGCGGGATCGCGTTGTCGTTGCGGGCGACCATGTACCAGCTCGGCAGCGTCTTCCAGCCCGCCGGACCTGACGGCGTGCCGAGGCACGACAACGTCACGGGCCGCTGGCTCACGGCCATCACGGCCGCCAGCGCATCCGGCAGGTCGGCGCAGAACTGCTCGTGGAAGAACTCGGGGTTGATATAGGCGTCGCCGTCTCCGTCGGGCATGCCGGGGTAGGGACGCACGAGGAGGTGGCCGGCCAGGTCGTTCGATGCTCCGTCGAGCGCGCCGGCGGCGGCCAGCGTCTCGCCCTCGTCGGGCGCGTACGCTGCGATATAGACCAGGGCCCGGACGTTCGGCGCGCCGACGCTCGCGTTGGTGATCACCGAGCCGCCGTAGGAGTGCCCGGCGAGCACGACCGGGCCCTGGATCGTGCTGAGGAATGTGCGCACGTAGTCGCCGTCGCTGATCACGCCCCGCAGAGGATTCGCCGGCGCGTACGCGCGGTAGCCCAGCGCGGACAAGCGCTGGATGACTTCTGACCATCCGGAGGCATCGGCGAACGCACCGTGAATCAAGACGATGGCCGGCTTTGCGTCTGGCTCCATCATGGCCCCCGTCAGTAGGCAATCGGCCATGGACAGCATCGCGCCTGCGCGCACTGGATGTCCATACCGGCCCTTCTCGCGCGGCAGCCTGAATAGGCGATCTCCGCACGATCCCCCGCCGCATGCCGCGACAACGCGTCACAAGTGTCGAACGTACGCTTCTGCAGCAAAAGTGTGCGCGCCATGTCAGGCGCGATCTAGTCAGGGGCGGCCGACCCGTTTGTGCCCAGCATCGGCGGCCACCTCGCCCGGCGGCGACCTCCAGGCAGGCCACTCGGTCCCGACTCGACTCGGCTGGCACCAGGTTACGCCGACAGATGGCATCACGCTGAGTGATGGAGAAGGTCGGGGAGAACGCACACAGTCCCGCCCTGCGCGTCTCTCATGCGCTCATTCTCAGTCGGTGCAGTCACACATAAATGGGCATTCTGTGCCCGTGCGGTACGCAGGTGATCGAAGGTCACCCAGATGATGCGGCGATCGGGATGCGCATCGCGCCGGTAGTGGCTGCCGCTTGGCGGTGCCCTGTCATCGGCGGCAGATTTTGGGCAGTATGTCAGGTGAGCAGCCTATGAATCGGGACGGGCGATGAGTACGCACCAGGCAGAACGTGGCCGGCGGGTCGGCGAGCGCGAGGCACGTCAGATAGCGGAGGAAGCCCGGGAGACCGGGTGGGATCAGCCGAGCTTTGGTAAGCAGCTGTTCCTGGGGGACTTCCGGCTGGACCTGATCCATCCGCATCCGCGTCCCGATGAGGAGTCCAGCCGCCGCGGCGAGGAGTTCTGCGCCCGGTTGCGGGAATTCTGCGAGGCCTCGGTGGACGGCGCGCAGATCGAGCGCGATGCCCGCATACCCGATGAGGTGGTCCGCGGACTGGCCTCGGTGGGCGCGTTCGGCATGAAAGTAGCGCCGGAATACGGCGGGGTTGGCCTCAGCAACCTGTATTACAACCGGGCGCTGATGATCGCCGGGTCCGTCTCGCCGGCACTGGCCGCGATGTTGTCGGCGCACCAGTCGATTGGCGTGCCGCAGCCGGTGGCGCTGTTCGGGACCGAGGAGCAGAAGCAGCGTTACCTGCCGCGGTGCGCGCGAGGCGAGATCAGCGCGTTCTTGCTCACCGAGCCCGATGTCGGCTCCGATCCGGCCAGGCTGAACACGACGGCGACGCCGTCGGCTGACGGGTCGGAGTATGTGCTCAACGGGGTCAAGCTCTGGACCACGAACGGGGTGGTCGCTGACCTGCTGGTGGTGATGGCCCGGGTGCCGAAGGGCGACAGGCACCGCGGCGGGATTACCGCGTTCGTCGTGGAGGCCGCTACGGCCGGGATCACCGTCGAGCGGCGGAACGCGTTCATGGGCCTGCGTGGCCTGGAAAACGGGGTGACCAGATTCCACGGGGTCCGGGTTCCGGCCGCCAGCCGCATCGGCGAGGAGGGCCAGGGCCTGAAGATCGCCTTGACCACGCTGAACACCGGCAGGCTGGCGCTGCCCGCTAGCTGTGCCGCCACCGGCAAGCTGGCGTTGAAGATCGCCAGGGACTGGTCGCGGGAACGGGTGCAGTGGGGACGGCCGATCGGCGAGCACGAGGCGGTGGCCAAGCAGATCTCGTTCATCGCCGCGACCACCTATGCCATGGAGGCGGTGCTCGAGCTGTCCAGCCAGCTCGCCGACGACAAGCGTAACGACATCCGCATCGAGGCGGCACTGGCCAAGCTGTACTGCTCGGAAATGGCCAGCAAGATCGCAGATGAGCTGGTGCAGGTCCGTGGTGGCCGCGGCTATGAGACCGCCTCGTCCCTGGCTGCGCGCGGCGAGCGTGGTGTGCCCGCCGAGCAGATGCTGCGGGACATGCGCATCAATCGCATCTTCGAGGGATCCTCGGAGATCATGCGGCTGATCGTCGCGCGCGAGGCGGTGGACGCGCACCTGTCCGCGGCCGGCGAGCTAATCGATCCCGGGCTGCCGCCAGCCCGCCGCGCCCGTGCGGCTGCCCAGGCGGGCGGGTTCTACGCCAGGTGGCTGCCCACACTGGTGACGGGCGAGGGGCAGCGGCCCGGGGCCTACAGCGAGTTCGGCCCGCTGGCCGCGCACCTGCGGTACGCGGAACGAGCAAGCCGGAAGCTGGCCCGGGCCACCTTCTACGGCATGGCGCGCTGGCAAGGGCGGCTTGAGCACAAACAGGGCTTCCTGGGCCGGATCGTAGACATCGGGGCGGAGCTGTTCGCCATGAGCGCCGCCTGCGTCCGGGCGCAGCTAGATGCGACCGCTGGCAGCGGGACCGAGCGGGGCGCTGCGGCGCCTGAGCTGGCCGGCCTGTTCTGCGCCCAGGCGCGGCTGCGGGCCGAGGAGCTGTTCAGCCAGCTGTGGAGCAACACCGACACCGCCGACTCGGCGTTGGCGCGGCGCGTGCTGACCGGCCGTTATTCCTGGCTGGAGGACGGCATCATCGACCCGTCGATACCCGGGCCCTGGATCGCCCCCGCCGAGCCAGGGCCATCCAAGGCGGAAAATGTCCACCGCCACATCAGATGAAGCGCGTTAGCAGGCCAGCACCATCACGAACGCCCAGATCGTCACCGGCTTCCCGCCCGCCGGGTCCAGCCAGCGGCCCAGCCGCCCGTAGTCGATCTGCGCCTCCGCGCCCGGCTCGGCCGGATAGGGGCGCAGCACCTTCACCTGCGACCGGCGCGTCTCCTCCGGCAGGTTCGCCGCCACATAACGGCGCAGGCTTGCGAGCCGGGTCTGCCGGGCTGATGGCCGGGGCAGCCTTACCGCCGGCGCGGCGTGCTGTCAAGAGGACAAACGTCCCGCCCCAATCAGGCCGGTCGACTCTACGGATGCCCAGGTCGCCGTGTTCCGGTGAACCAGCAACGATGGCTGGCTCCAGTCGGCGCCTTGTCTCGCCGGAGTATGGCCATTTTCACATGGTGGACGTTAAGGACGTGATCACCGTGGCGGCTGCAACGCCTACCGACGCGACCAGGAACACTACGCGCACGGCCGGGGAGTCGGCGGACACCGGCGGCGCTGAGTCAGCCGGCGCCGGCGCGCTGGATCTGCTCCTGCCCCAGGCTACTGTGGGCGTGCTGCGCAGGTTCCGGCCGGATGCCAGCATGGCGCGCTACGCGTTCCGGCTGGCCCGCCGTCCGGGGACCGTGGCCGCGCGGTCCGCCAAGCTGGGCGCGGAGCTCGCCGGCATCGCGGCGGGCCGTTCGGCGATCGCTCCGCAGCCCCGCGACCGCCGGTTCTCCGATCCCGCGTGGAGCGGGAACCCGTGGCTCAAGCGCACCCTTCAGACCTACCTGGCCGTCGGGCAGGCCGCCGAGAAGCTGCTGGCTGACGCCGAGCTGGACTGGCGGGACAATACGCGCCTGAAGTTCGTGCTGACCAATCTCATCGCCGCGTCCGCGCCGAGCAACAACCTGCTGATCAGCCCGGCCGCGTGGAAGGCGTTCATTGACACGGGCGGGCTGAGCGTCGTCCGGGGTAGCCGTGCCTTCGTCTCCGATATGGCCTCTTCCCCGCGCATCCCGACGATGGTGGCACCCGACGCGTTCGAGATCGGCACGGACCTCGCGGTGACGCCCGGGGCGATGGTGGCCCGCACCGACGTCTACGAGCTCATCCAGTACCAGCCGGCCACGCCCACCGTGCACCAGTTCCCGCTGCTCATGGTCCCGCCGATGATCAACAAGTACTACATCGCCGACCTCGCGCCCGGCCGCAGCATGCTCGAATTCTTTGTCGCACAGGGATATCAGGTCTTCGTGATCTCCTGGCGCAATCCCGGCAAGCATGCCCGGGACTGGGATCTGAACACCTACGGCAATGCCGTCATCGAGTCGGTGAGCGCGGCGCGCGAGATCACCAAGGCCCCCAAGATCAACATCATCGGCCTGTGCGCCGGCGGCATCCTCTCCTCGATGGTCGGCGCGCACCTGAGCGCGACCGGGCAGCTCGATCAGGTCGCCAGCCTGTGCCTGGGCGTGACGCTGCTGGACATGACCGAGGCGGGCACGACCGTCTCGATGATGGACGAGGGGACTGCCAAGGCGTCTATGCTCGCCTCCCGCGCCCGCGGCTACATGGACGGGCGCACCCTCGCCGAGGTGTTCGCCTGGCTCCGGCCCGATGACCTGATCTGGAACTACTGGGTCAACAATTACCTGCAGGGAAAGGCCCCGCCGCCGTTCGACATCCTGTACTGGAACGCCGACACCACCAGGATGCCCGCGGCACTGCACCGCAACTTCATCGAGATCGCCATGAGCAACGCGCTGACCAAGCCGGGTGCCGCCAGCATGCTCGGTTCCCCCGTCGATCTCTCCAGGATCGATGTCGACAGCTACGTCGTGGCGGGCATCGACGACCATATCTCGCCCTGGCCGTCGGCCTATCGCGCCACCCAGCTGCTCGGCAGCCGCAACATCCGGTTCGTGCTGTCCAACAGCGGGCACATCGCCGCCATGGTCAATCCGCCGTCGAACCCGAAGGCGACCTACCGGCTCGCGCCCGGTAACCCGCCCGATCACCGCGAGTGGCTGGCCCAGGCCGAGACGGTGCAGGGCAGCTGGTGGCCTGACTACACCACGTGGCTGGCCGACCGCAGCGGCGGCATGAAGCAAGCCCCGCGCACGCTGGGCAACGCGAAATTCCGGCCACTGGGTCCCGCACCAGGCACCTACGTCCTTCAGCGGTAAGTGATGCAGCCCGGCACCGGGCGCTACCCTTCGCGGAACTGGACACCGAACCCGCCGCGAGGGTAGCGCCATTTCAAGGCGCCGGGGGCGGCGACAGCGAGGCAGGTTCCACACTCCAGGCAGGCGGCGTACTCTACCTGTCGTCGCACGGTGACGACCCCGGAGCAGGCACCGACCTGGCCGGTGCCGCGCGGCTCGCCGCGGCGGCTGGCTATTCAACAGGGGTCGGTCATGCTCGCCGCGCTATAGGGCAGGCGGCACTAAACCTGGCCCGGAACTCGGCCGCTGCGCCGTCCCTGCTGAAGTCCGGCGTCCTTCCGCTCTGGGCGACCGAACAGATCCCGCAAGCGGTCATCGAATATGCCGACGAATGGATCAGCCGCGACTCGGTAGCGGAACGGGCCGACCTGATGCGGCGTTCCGCCCCGTATCTGCTCACGCAGCAGGCGCAGGCGGCACTCGCCGCCGCCTATGCGCTCAACTCCGGGACCACGACTTCGGCGAGTTGCTGGACCTGCTCGCTGCTGCCCAGGACAGGGCATCGAAGAGGCATTCAGCCGATGGGCCGTCCGAGCTCAGGCCGGCGCGTTTTGCTGTCCTGCGGCCGCTATCCGATCGGTGGCCTGGCTCGCGGTGCCAGCCCGGAGGCTGGCGGCGGCTGATTCGGGGTATCCGCAGCCGGGTCCGGCGATGTCCTGGCTTGCCGGATGTCATCTGGGCCTGCCGACGGGGTGACTTTCGCCTCTGCCGGGGTGCTGGAGGGCCAGTGCACCGTTGGCGTGGGAACTGGCGGGAGGTGGGGCATCGTGGCTGAGGATACCGGCGGCGTGCTGGTGGGGTTGGCTCGGCGGCAGGGCATCAGCGAGATGCTGCATCGCACCGCGTCGCGGGTGCCGGGCAGGCTGGCCATCATCGGTGGTGAGACCCGGCTGACGTTCGCGGAGCTGGAGGCGGCGGTGTCGCGGACGGCGGCTGCGCTGGCGGCCGAGGGCCTGAGGAAGGGCGACCGGCTGGCGCTGCTGTCGCACAATTGCTGGCAGTTCCCGGTCTTGTCGTTCGCGACGGCCCGGCTGGGGGTGGTCTTGGTGCCGGTCAATTTCATGCTCGGCCCGGGCGAGATTGCCTACATCCTGGGCCACAGCCGGGCGTCGGCGTTCGTGGCCGAGGATGGGCTGGCCGCCACGGCCGGCAAGGCGATCGAGGCGGCCGGGCTGGATGTCCCGGTGCGCGCGGTGATCCGGCTGCGCGGGGATGGTGTGTCGGCCGGGTGGGCTGATGTCCAGCAATGGATCGACCGCGAGGGCACGCCGCCGCAGGTCAATGTCGGTGACGATGACCCGCTGCGGCTGATGTATACCTCCGGCACCGAGTCCCGGCCCAAGGGCGCGATGCTGTCGAGCCGCTCGCTGATGTGGCAGTACGTTTCCTGCGTCGTTGACGGCGGCATGGACGGCGAGGACGTCGAGGTGCACGCCATGCCGCTATACCACTGCGCGCAGCTGGACTGCTTCCTCGGGCCGGACATTTACCTGGGTGCCACCAGCATCGTGCTGCCGGCGCCCGACCCGGCCGCGATCTTGAGGACGATCGAGTCGGAGCGCGCGACGAAGCTGTTCTGCCCGCCGACGGTGTGGATCGCTCTGCTGCGGTCCCCGCAGTTCGGCCAGGCAGACCTCAGCTCGCTGCGCAAGGGCTACTACGGCGCCTCGGCGATGCCGGTCGAGGTGCTTCGTGAACTGCGGCAGCGGCTGCCCGGCATCCGGCTGTGGAACTTCTACGGCCAGACGGAGATGGCCCCGCTCGCCACGATCCTCGGGCCGGACGAGCAGGTCAGCCGGGCTGGCTCGGCGGGCCGGGCCGCGCTCAACGTGGAAACCAGGCTGGTCGACGACGATGACGTGCCGGTGCCGCCCGGCACAGTCGGCGAGATCGTGCACCGCGGCCCGCACGCCACGCTGGGCTATTACAAGGATGAGGCGATGACCGCCGCGGCGTTCCGTAACGGCTGGTTCCATTCCGGCGACCTGGGCGTCATGAGCGAGGACGGCTACCTCACCGTGGTGGACCGCAAGAAGGACATGATCAAGACCGGCGGGGAGAACGTGGCCAGCCGCGAGGTGGAAGAGGCCATCTACCAGATGGGCGGCGTGGCCGAAGTCGCCGTCTTCGGCGTGGCCCACCCGCGGTGGGTGGAGGCGGTCGTCGCCGTGGTCGTCCCCAAGCCAGGCGCCTCGCTCACCGAGGAAGCGGTGATCACGCACACGCGCAGGCTGCTGGCGGGGTATAAGACCCCCAAGCGCGTCGTCATCGCCGACGCCGTGCCGAAAAACCCCAGCGGCAAGATCCTCAAGCGGCAACTCCGGGAAGAGCACAAGAACCTCGCCGCAGACGCGTGATTCCCGCCAGCCGGGGCGGGCTCACCTGGCCGCCTGCGAGCAGGTTTGCGATCCCGCCGGTGGCACGGTGGGGGCAGGTATGGGCTGTGCCTGAGTTGGCCAGGGCAGGCGTTGCCACGGTGATGATCGTCCCCCCGGGTGCTGTCCAGCTGGACTGCTGTCCGGCTGGACCAAGATCGCCGCTGAGTGACGCTTGCGATTGCCCCGGCTGCACCCTTCAGCGGTACGTCGCGCGGCTGAACTACCGCGTGCTGCCGGTACCGCGCCACCTCGAGCCAGTGCGCCGGATTGGTGTACAAGGAAGTCATGGACAGACGCGCGCTTATTCTGGGCGGCGGCGGCGGTGTCACCGGCATTGCCTGGGAGACCGGCGTGATCGCCGGGCTGGCCGACCTGGGCATCGACCTGGCCGCAGCTGACGTGATCATCGGGACATCGGCCGGCTCGCTTGCCGGCACCGACATAGCCTCCGGGCAGGAGCTTGAGGCGCTGTACCAGGCCCAGCTCGCGCCGCCTGATCCTGAGCCCGCCGCCCGGATGGGCTGGGGCGTCATCGGCAGGCTGCTGTGGGTCATGAGCACCAGCCGGGACCCGGTGCGGGCGCGGGCGCGGATCGGCCACTGGGCGCTGGCCGCGCGCACCATGCCCGAGGCCGGCCGGCGCAAGGTGTTCGAGGCGCGGCTGCCCGTCAGCGACTGGCCCGCCAAGGTGCTCAAGGTGACCGCCGTGGACGCGCGGACCGGCGAGTTCGTGGTGTTTGATTCCGCGGGTGACGCCGGCCTGGTGGATGCGGTCGGCGCCAGTTGCCGGGCCCAGGCCGCGGCCGGCCGCGGCGCAGGGCAGCACGCACCGCGATGCCGTACGGCCGGCCCCGGGCCGATGCCCAGCCACCTCGCCGCCAGCACGGCAGCACCCCCGTGCCCGGTCAGGCGCGATCTAGCCAGCGGCCGGCAGGGCCGTTCGTTCGCAGCATCGGCGGCCACCTCGCCTGGCGACCTCCAGACCGGTCATGCCACACCGACTCGAATCCGCTGGCAACAGGTTACGTCCACAGATAGCATCACGCTGAGTGATGGAATAGGCCAGGAAGAACGCGCGCCGAGCTGATCTGTGCGTCGATGCCGACGAGTTGCTTGCCGCGGAGTTTGCGCAGATCGTAGGCGGCCTGGCGGGTGTTGTAGGTGGCGTGGGTCTGCCCGGTCATGGCGTGGACTTTGGCGGTCATGCCGGCCACGGTGAACCCGTCGGGAGATGCGGCGAGGGCGAGCACGGCGGCCAGCGCGGCGCGGATCCGGGGCTTGTTCACGTCGATGCCGCCGACCCGGCTGGCGCCCAGTTGCGCGGGCAGCGGCAGCTGATCCAGCGTACCGTCGGGGAGGAAGCCGGTATCGGCGCAGTCCAGCGCGGTGCAGGACCGCTGGCACATGCCGGCCAGCCGGGCGACGATCTGGGGGAAGCGCTCCAGGGCCCGGCCGCAGCCCGGCTGCCTGGTGTTGCAGTTGATCGCTTCGAACCGGAGGACGTGCGCGCCTTTGGCGCAGCCCTTGAGTGTCAGCAGCCCGAAGCAGACTTTGAACACCGTCAGGTCCCGCGCAGGTGTCTCGGGCACGACCCCGGCCCGGGGCGAGGGGCGCGTGCCGTACTCGCCGGGACGGCGGCGGGCCCCGGACAAGGTCCGCAAGGCCGGGATGTCCAGCCGGGACCGGGTCCGGAACCCGCCCGCCGTGTTCCCCATCGGGTAGCAGGCATTCAGCACGATCCGGTCCGCGCAGTCATAAGAGCCGGTCAGCAGGCCCGCATAGCGCGCCGCGAAGTCATCAGCCACCCGCCGACCGCAGAGCTCCGGCATCCCTCACGTCAGCCGGACTGCCCCGAAGGGGCCATTCCTTCCCCGGCAACGCCCCTGCCAGGAGCCTAGGCTGACAGGAAACGCCGCGGGACCCGGTTCCGCGGCTGAACGGGCTTACGCAGCGCTCACCGCTCCAGGACGTATGTACCTGGCGCGGGCTCCAGCGGCGGGAACTTCGCACTGCCGAGCTTGCGCGGAGCATCCTTCATCTCGCCGCTGCGGTCCGCCAGCCAGGCGGTGTAGTCACTCCACCAGCTGCCTTGCACCGTCTCGGCCTGGGCCAGCCACTCGCGGTGATCGGGCGGGTTACCGGGCGCGAGCCGGAAGGTGGCCTTCGGGTTGGATGGCGGGTTGACCATGGCGGCGATGTGCCCGCTGTTGGACAGCACGAACCGGATGTTGCGGCTGCCGAGCAGCTGGGTGGCGCGATAGGCCGACGGCCAGGGCGAGATATGGTCCTCGGCGCCTGCCACCAGGTAGCTGTCGACGTCGATCGTGGACAGATCGACGGGGGAGCCGAGCATGCTGGCGGCACCGGGCTTGGTCAGCGCGTTGCTCATGGCGATCTCGATGAAGTTGCGGTGCAGCCCGGCGGGCATCCTGGTGGTGTCGGCGTTCCAGTACAGGATGTCGAACGGGGGCGGGGGCTTCCCCTGCAGGTAGTTGTTGACCCAGTAATTCCAGATCAGGTCATCGGGCCGGAGCCAGGCGAACACCTCGGCGAGGGTGCGCCCGTCCATGTAGCCGCGGGCGCGGGAGGCCAGGATGGACGCCTTGGCGGCGGTCTCGTCCATAAACGAAACCGTCGTGCCCGCCTCCGTCATGTCCAGCAGCGTCACGCCCAGGCACAGGCTGGCGACCTGATCGAGCCGCCCGGTCGCGCTCAGATGCGCGCTGACCATGGAGGACAGGATGCCGCCGGCGCACAGGCCGATGATGTTCACCTTGGGCGCCTTGGTGATCTCGTGGGCCGCGCCGATCGAAGCCACCACCGCATCGCCGTAGGTGTTCAGGTCCCAGCCCCTGGCCCGCCGGCCGGGGTTGCGCCAGGAGATCGCGAATACCTGGTATCCCTGCGAGACGAAGTACTCGATCATGCTGCGGCCGGGCGCGAGGTCGGTGATGTAGTACTTGTTGATCATCGGCGGGACCATGAGCAGCGGGAACTGGTGCACGGTGGGCGTGGCCGGCTTGTACTGGAGGAGCTCGAAGACCTCGGTGCGGGCCACCACCGACCCCGGGGTCACCGCGAGGTCCTTACCGACCTGGAACGCGTCGGGTGCCACCATGGTGGGGATGTGCGGGGCAGAGGCCATGTCGGAGGCCAAGGCGCGCATCCCACGGACGAGGCTCAGGCCGCCGGTGTCGATGTAGGCCTTCCATGCCGCCGGGTTGAGGTACGGGTTGTTACTCGGCGCGGCCGCGGCGATCAGATTGGTCAGCACGAACTTCAGCCGCGTGTTGTCGCGCCAGCCCAGCTCGGCGTCGGCGAGCAGGTCCTGGGCGCTCCAGCCCAGGGCCAGGTAGGTCTGGACAGTGCGCCTGAGCAGCGGATTCGTATTCCACGCGGGGTCTGAGAACCGGCGGTCACGCGGCTGCGGGGCGATCTGCGAGCTGCCCTTGGCGATGCCGGCGAGTTCGGCGGCCAGCTGGCCAGCCCGCCGTGTCACCGTCCGCGGGCGGCCTGCCAGCCGGGCCGCGTACCGCACCATGCTGCTTTCCGGCCAGAACCGGCGCACCATACCGAGGGCGCCGGGCTCATAGAAATCGAGCATGCCTGCCGCATCGGTAGCGCCCGGCTCTGTCGGCTCACCGGGCGTGAGCGTGATGGTAGTTGTGTCTGCACTCGTTGGGGTTGCCACGAGTAATCACTCCCTCAGCCGGTCCGCAGTGCGGAACTACCCCCATCTCGCGAGCCAGCCACCGGCCGGAGCCAGCCATCACTATTGAGGGAATCCAGCCATCATTAATGAGGGAATCAGGTAGCCAGCCGGGCCCGCAGAGTCGAATGGCCTTGCCAGGCATGACATTCGGCCTCTTGTGCCAGGAAACGGCACCGGCTACCTGCCTGTGGGTTTCCAAAACGGGTATGGGTGGCTGACCTGCTGGTTCGCTGGCGGTGGACCTATCCCGCCCGGTGCGGTGATGCGGTCGACGGCAGGCACGCGACGGGACCGCAGGCGGTCAGGTGAGCCTGCCGGGGCTGGCGGGGATCACGTGCCTGCGGCGAGCTCGTTGTGCTCTTGCCGGAGTTGCCGCTTGATCTTGCCGCTGGGGTTTTCCGGTACTGCGTCGGCGATGACGACGCGCTTGGGGGTCTTGTAGCCGGCTAGTCGCAAGGCCGTGTGGTTAGGGGCTGGTGCTGGCTGTCAAGGCGTCGGGGCCAGGATGTCGATACTGACTGTGGCCTTGTAGCTGGTCCGGCCGATCCCGGGGCCGCGGGCCTGGTATTTGGAGATGGCGCGTTTGACGATGCGAGGGCTTACCCGCAGCCGCCGGGCGGGCATCAGGCCGGCTAGCACGTGCCTGCCGATGGTCCCGATCAGGTCGATGACGGTGCTGGCGATGATGCCGGCGGCCTGGATGAGCTGGTCGCGGGCGGTTTGCCAGGCGATGGTGAAGCTGGCGCGGTCCGGGCCGGTGCCGGGCACACAGGCGGTGGCACATCGGCCATCGCGGTGCGCAGGATCTGGTAGGTGACCAGCAGGGCGTAGATCTCCTGGTCGATTCCGGCGGGGGTGCGGGCACGCAGGACCCGGCCGCCGGGGAGGGTGGATTTCAGTTCCAGGTAGGCGGTCTCGATCTCCCACCGCTGGTGGTACAGCATGATCAGCTCGGCTGCCGGGCAGGCGCGGTGATCGAGCAGGGTAGTGGCCAGCCGGTAGGTTCCGGTGCGGCGGCCGGCGCTGGTGGCGATAGTGATCTGAGCCTCGATGACCGCGGACCTGGATGGCGCCCATCCGGGACAGGTACGAGCCGTCACGATAGCGGCGCAGCGCCGGGAGCTTGCGGCCGTTCTTGACCCGGACCAGGACATCAGCTTCGGTGCGGGCGATCGCCGCGATCAGGGCGGCGGCCGCGAAGTTGCGGTCGGCCAGCACCACCATGCCAGCACGCAGGCTGCGCAGCAGGCCGGGCGCGTAGGTGGTCTCCCCGCTGGTGGTGGGGCCGGACACCGCATCGATGAGGGTGCGGGTACCGCACGCCACCAGCGCCAGCAGGCGGGCCTGGGGATAGCCGGTGCCGCCGTGGCTGCCGCCCCCTCTGGTGAACCGGGTCAGGTTGGCCGCGCTGTCCGGCACGGTCAAGGTGGTGCCGTCGATCGCGCATACCAGCATGCCGCGCCACCGGGTGCCGCAGCCGCGCGGAATAGCGGCCGCGCCGCGCAGCAGATCGAACAGGAACCGCAGCGGCGCGACGCCGACCCGGCGGCGTGCCTGCGCCAGCGCGCCAGCCGTGGGTGCCGCCACCGGCAGGCCGGACAGGCCCGCGGTGAGCTTGGCCCACGCCCCCGGGTACCCCAGCTCCGGGAACAAGCACGCGGTCAGCAGCAGGTACACCACCACCCGCGACGGCAGATCCCTGATCAGCGACTGCACCGTCCTGGTCTGCGCTAATGCCTATCAACCATCTCAAACGGCACAAGCTGGGTCAGCTCGCCCAGGTGACCAGGTGCGAACCGGCCTTCGGCCACCGTGATGACACGGGTAATGACAGACTGGATGCCCAACGGAGTCCCCTGCCAGACAGCGATCTTGGTCGACGCAGTTCTAGCAAGGACTCCGTTGCACGTCTCACCAGCTTGACAGCCGTATCCGAACCTTAACTACACGGCCTTGAGGCTAGCCCGGGACCGCGAGCAGGACCTCGGCGGTCTAGCTGGCCTTTCGGGCCTGGAGACGGTCGCCAGGCAACTCGGGGAAAGGATCGCCGTCCTGCGGGCGGAACAGGCCCGCCGCCAGGTCGGCCTGGCGATCACGCGGCCCGCGTGGAAGAACCTCGTCTTCACCGGCGGCCCGGGCGCGGGCAAGTCCCGGGCGGCCAGGGCTGTCGCCCGCGTCTACGCCGAGCTCGGGCTGCTGTCGTCCGGGCACCTGGATGAGGTGGCCGCCGCGAGCGTGGTCGGCACCACCCCCCGGGAGACCGGGGTCCTGGTGGGCGAGACGGTCCGGCGCGCTACTGGGGGGGATCGTGATGATCCCGATGCGCACGCCTGGCACCGCCCGCCCGATCGCGGCCAGCAGGTGCTCCGCCGCCTGTACCAGGAGCTGACCGAGTGGCGCGATGACCTGGCCGTGATCCTGGCCGGGCAGGCAGGCCCGCTCCGCGGCCTGCTCCGCGCCAGCCCGCCGCTGGCCGCCCGCTTCCCCGCGGTCATCGACTTCCCCGGCTACACCGCCGGGCAGTTCGCCGCCATCTTCGCCACCCTGGCCGGCGAGGCCGGGTTCACCCTCACCCCCGATGCCGCGTCCAAGGCCGCCGCCGTGCTCGCCCACGCCGAAGGCGACCACGGCCCCGGCAACGCCCGGCTCGCTGCCCGGCTGCTGGACCAGGCCACCGCTAGCCAGGCCCGCCGGGTCACAGCCGCCGCCCAGACGCCGGATCCGGCCACGTTGAGCATGATCCGCCCGCGGACATAACCCGGGCAGATCCATCCCGGCGACCCGCCCGCAGACGACCAATGGCCAGGCCAGTACCTCTAGTGGCCATGTCGTGGCAGGGAGGGGGAACCAGCCGCCAGCGCATGCTCCTGATCCGGAAGGCAGGTGGCCTGTTCGACGCCACTCTTCGTGGACACGTCAGAGGGGGTTGGCAGCTCTTGGCTTGCGTATGTCGATCGGCAGCCGGCGGGTGGTGTCCGGTCCTGGTGCTCGACGACACCGTGAGCATCAGGCGGGCCCGCGGAACTGGAGATCGCTGGCTAGCTGCGCCGCGCCTCAGCGAAGCGCGCTCCTGTCCAAGCACGGCGAGCAGCAGCTTCTCGTAGCCCTCGGTGCGCGGAGGAGTGGTGAGCACGACTCGGGGACGAGCAGGTCGTCCTGGTCGGCGATGTCGACCGGGGTCAGCGCCACCGTCTGACCGTACGGGAAACGGCATTGCCGGAGTTGTCAAGACACCCCGGATTCTCAACACCTTTCTCGTACGGGTCGCCGCCTGCCGGGAATCAAGGCCGGGGCCCGTCCGGGCGGTGTCTGAGAATCGTTCGATTCTCAACAGGCCGGATACGGCGACCGCCAGTGAATGATCTTGCGGGCGGGATCCTGGAAGCATGAACGCCGCCGTCCCGCGAGGCGGCGGGCTTCCGCCGCTGGCCGGACTGTGCGGAGCTGGGCGGGTCTGGGGCTGGCGGCCGGGAACGCCGTACCGGGCACCGGGTACGGGGCCGGATCGCTGCCTTAACTTGCGCCGGAGCCACGACGTTTGGCCTGTGCATGCCGGGGCTTTCGGCCCTAGGCGCCCGTCATGGGCGCCATGCAGCGTGAATATCGTCTGCGAGGTGATCGAGGGAGCCGGACCGAATGGAGTGCCGGGGAGACCCGGAGCCGGGAGGAAAGGCTGAGAGGCCGGGGACAGCTCAGAGGCTGAACGGCGACCCCCAGGACCTGATCCGGGCAATACCGGCGAAGGGAGACCGCCCCGCAGGCCATTTTTTTTGACCGGCCGACCATTGGTCATGGCCCGGCCCTACCGGAAGGGAACCAGGTACGAGGCGCCGGGGCCAGGGGTGGCTGCCGTACCGGGATCGGCTCTGTACGATCATTACGGAACGCATTTTGTAGAACGATTTCCGGAACGGCCTGCGGGTGGTACCGGGGTCAGGCCGACCGGGCCGGAGACCCGTTCCACTTCCAAGGTTGCGGAACGGTGACCTGTTCGTCGCGGTCGCAGCTGGCGCCCGACAGTAGCCGTCCCGGCGGCCAGGGTGATCCTCGCCGGGTCCACGCCGACGCCGAACGCTGTTGTCTCGGCCATGAGCAGCTCGCGCAACTCCATCCCCAGCTGGCCAAGGTGGCGGCGAACTCGCCCGGGCCCGCGGCCGCACCAGCCGGGCAGACTCCCCCGAGCTCACCCCGCGCCAGGGCCGCATCGGCTGCTGCCTGCGAGGCTGACCGGCAAACGCAGGCGCGGGGCCTTCGCCTTCACCCCTGAGGACTTTCGCCACCACGGGCCATCCTCCGGCCGGGCTAGCACTTGAAGTGATGGGTCAGGCTCAAACGAGACGTGGATGCCTGATGAGGAAGCACCGGCAAGGTGGGTTACCAGCGATCCGGAGATAAAGTAGATGTTCAGGCAGTTGACCCAGGCAATGTCTGGCGCGACCACGCTGAGTGCGCGTGTCATGGCCAAGGCCATAGCGGTGCCGGTGGACACGGCGCTGTGGGCCCACGAGACCACCAACCGTAAGCCCCCGCAGTGGCACAGCCGCAATGAGGTCGTGCTCGCCTCGCCGTTCGCGCTGCTGCGTGACTTCAGCGTCGGTGACGATGACGCCGTTTCCACGCTGCTGTTCCCGCCGCTGGCCGGGCACGCCTCGTGCATCATCGACAAGAGGGGCCAGAGCAAGGTCCAGCTCTGCGTCAAGATGGGCCTGACCAAGGTCTACTCATTCGACTGGCTGAGCTGCACCACCGCCACCAAGGACACCACCGAGGCTGACCGCCTCGACTTCATCACCCGCGCGGTGGATCTCATCGCCGGGCCCGAGGGCACGGTCAACATCGTCGGGGACTGCCAGGGTGGCTGGGAAGCCGCGCTGTGGGCGGCCATGCACCCCGAGCGCGTCAACACGCTCATCGTGGCCGGTGCGCCGATCGACACCAGCGCCGGGAATGGTCCGGCCCAGAAGCTGATGCCCATCCTGATCCCGCGTGGCAACATGGCGCTGTACAAGGCCATGGTCAAGGCCTACGGCGGCATCGTGCCCGGCATCAACAACGTCATGGGGTCCATCGCGATGGACGCGGCCACCCACGTGGCCGAGCACCTCAAGCTCTTCTGGCACGTGCACGACCGCGAGTACCTCGACCACTTCAGTGACTTCTACGACTGGTACCTCTACCCGATCAACCTGCCGGGCAAGCTGTACCTGTGGGCCGTGGAGCACCTGTTCGTCAAGAACGAGATGTTCAAGGGCGAGCTGGAGGTCGCGGGCCAGACCGTGAGCCTGCGCAGCATTACCTGCCCGGTGTTCCTGCTCGGTGGCGAAGAGGATGACATCACGCCGTGGCAGCAGGTCCACAACATGCGGTACGCGGTCGGCTCTTGGCTGGTCCGCTGGTACCTCGCACCGGGTGGGCACATTGGCCTGTTCATCGGCCAGCAGTCGCAGGCTGAGTACTGGACGCCGATCCTGGCTCAGGTCCGCGAGCTCTCACGACCAGGGGGTTACCTTCGCCAATGCCAGTGCCAGCAACGACCAAGCCCGCGTACTGCCAGTCGGCCGGGTCCACCGACCACGGCCAGATGACCATGTTGCCCTGGGCGCAGACCCGCTCGGTGCGATGCTTTCTGGGATACCGGGTCCAGGCGCCGAAAAACCCAACGGATATGAGGCCTCTCGGTAGTTCTCGGGGTCCGGGGACTATCCGGCCGGAGGTTAGCTCCAACGGCGACGCCGAAGACCCGGGTCCCTGTTCTCGGAAGCGCTGAGCTGGCCGTATGGGACGTCCGGGCCCGCGTTCCCGGAAGTCCTGGCCGCCAGGACTTCCCCGAACCAGTTGCAGTTCGTCTAGTAGCGCCCGATCATCAGCGAGCTCAATCAGCTGCACCGGACACGCCGGTCGTGATGACCGGATGCCGAAGGGCGCGCCGATCGTGGGCGCCGCCCGCGCCGGGCTGCGCCGCCGGAATTTCAGTCAGATGACGCAAGCGCGAGCAGGGGGCCGCAGGAAAGCCTTAACAAGCGCCTGTCAGGTCACCGCACGAGGGCAAGAGGAGAAGTCATGACGAGCCAAGCTGAGCTGGAAACCAGCGAGCGGTACATGCAGGTTGCCCGGCAGTGGTTCACCGAGGGATGGGCAGGAAACCTCGCGATGGCCGACGGCATCTTCAGCGAAGAACTCCGCACCAACGGTGTCCATGCCGGCGTGGCCGGACCGGTCGGCAGGATTCGCGACCGGCTGACCGGCTTCCCTGATGTGAGCACGAGCATCCAGGACATGTTCGTCTCGGGAGACAAGCTCGCCGTGACTCTCATCTGGCGCGGGACGCATACCGGCCCGTATGGCGGCGTGGCGGCGACCGGCAAGCCCGTCGAGGTCCGTGACACGGCGATCTGGCACTTCCTGGACGGCAAGGTCACCGAGATCCTGACACTCCAGGACCAGTTCGCGATCTTGAAGCAGACCGGGTATCTCCCGGAGAGCATCTACGCCGCCTGACAGCCAAGGCTGGGGTTACCGGCGGAAAGAAGGGGCATCATGGATCTTCGCCTGAACGGGCAGACCGCGATCGTCACGGGTGCCAGCCGGGGAATCGGGCTGGCGGTCACGCGCGGGCTCGTCGCCGAGGGCGTGCGCGTCACCGCCGGGGCGCGGAAGTCCTCCGCTGAGCTTGACGAGCTGGCGGGAGCCGGCCTGGTGCAGGTTGTCGAGGTTGACCTGGCCGAACCCGGCGGGCCGGCCAGGCTGGTCGCGGCGGCAGGCGACCGGATCGACATCCTGGTCAACAACGTCGGTGCCGCTCCGGCTAGGACGGGCGGGTTCGGCGAGATCACCGACGAGGACTGGCAGGCGTCGCTCACTCTCAACCTGATGGCGGCGGTGCGCACCACCCGCGCCGCGCTGCCCGTCATGCTCGCCGCCGGGAAGGGGGCGATCGTGAACATCAGCTCAGCCAACGCGTTCCTGCCCGACCCGGCCGTGATGGACTACAGCGCGGCCAAGGCCGCGCTGGCCAACTTCTCCAAATCCCTGTCCAAGCAGGCCGGCCCGCACGGCATCCGGTCAACACGATAAGCCCAGGCCCGGTCGCCACCGACCTGTGGCTCGGCGACCACGGGGTGGCGGCGACGGTCAGCCGTGCGACCGGTGCCAGGATGTCCAGAGTCAGGCGAGGCGATTTTAGAGGCGGATGACGGCCTTGCCGCGCAGGCCGCCACGGCGGAGCTGTTCCAGAACCTGCCCCGCGGCGTCCAGGTCGACGGTGGAACGGATGCGCGCGGTGATCGTACCGTCGGCAAGCATCTGCGCGACCGTGGTCAGCCCCTGGGGCGAGATCAGCGGATTCGCGCTGGAGGCATGGTTGCGCGCGGTGATCTGCCGCTGCGCAAACCAGCCTTCGTCCGCCGCGAAGATGGTCGAGACCAGGCGTCCTCCGCGCCGGATGACCTCGGCGTCACGGCGGATGGCGTCCGGGCCGCTGACCAGATCAAGGACGGCATCAACGCCGTCCGGGTGATCGGCGCCCAGCGCATCGATCACGTCTGTGGCCTGGCTGTCGTACACCTCCTCGGCCCCCAGACGGCGAGCCTCGCCGGCGTCGCCGCGGACGGTCGCGATGACGTGCGCGCCGCGGGAGCGCGCCATCTGCACCGCGTAGCCGCCGACCCCGCCGGTCGCGCCCATCACCACGACGTGCTGGCCCGCGGTGACCTCGAGCAGATCAACAGTCCTGAGCGCAGTGACCGCCGGAATGGGCAGCGCGGCGGCCTGATCGTCGGCCACGCCGTCGGGGATACGGGCCACCGGCTCCATCGTGGCCGCCGGGGCGACCGCGGTGTACTCGGCATACGAGCCGTGCGTCCGCGCCATGCCGAAGACACGGTCCCCGGCCCGCACGCCGTGTTCTCCCGCCGGGACGCGTTCGGCCACGCCGGCGAAGTCAATGCCGACGACAAACGGATATGACGAGGCGGCGGTCAGGCGCCCGAGAAGGTTGATGTCGAGCGGGTTGACTCCCGCGAACCGCACGCGCAGGAAAAACGCGCCATCGGCAGCGGGAACGGGTAGGTCATGGACCGACGCAGGCTCGCCGAAGCTCCGCACGGCGAATGCGCGCATCCTGACCTCCCTGCATCAGCCCCGTACCGAAAATACCGCTGCCGCCCGGGACAGATCCCAGGTGGCATCTGGTCGGGCCCGGACAACCTGCCGACAGCAGCCCTGGCGGCTGCTCCGAGCTGCCGGCCCAATGTCGCATACACCTGGCCGCTGCGGCTGTCGATCACACTTCGTTATAGCGCCTGCGTGCGATATCCGTGCTGAATTGCATCCGATGCAACAATCCGGGGAATCTGCAGAAGACTGAACAGCCGACGGGACAATCGTTCCTGGCCAGGCGGCACGCCGCAGCGTGAATAGTCGCTGCGGCTGCCCTCGGCGTCCGCAACAATGTTGCTCCTGATGCAACGGGGGATGCGGTGCGCGGGGAGAGCCTGCCGGGGGCCGCGCACCTTGAGCTTGTTCCCGGTGTGGTGCACCTGGATAAGGTGTAGATCGCGCGCAGCTCCCTGGCGACCTCGCCGGCGTCGCGGTGGGCCAGCGGGTCATGGGCTGGCGCGAGGCCCTCAATGAGCTCGACAGCGCCTACCCCGGCCGCCTAGGACACCGGCAGGGTATTCACCACGGCCGCCGGTACACCGCTGGGTGCGAGGCACATCCGGAGAATGTTCCAGGACGTTTGCGAGAGGGCCGGGTTGGGCAGGGACTGGGCGCCTCGGGACCTGCGGCACACGTTCGTCTCGCTGCTGTCCGACGATGGCATGGCGATCGAGAAGATCGCACGGCTTGCTGGCCACGCCAGCAGCCATGTCACCGAGACCGTGTACCGGCAAGAGCTCCGGCCGGTCCTGCAGGAGGGCGCCGAGGTAATGGACCGGCTCTTCGGCGCCGTCAACGGTGACCTGGCAGAGCAGCACCGAGGGACCAGCGACACCAAACCTA
>Ga0316363_10000918_pt1 | contig 30023 bp, 33 predicted proteins | sample Sb_taG_3_FD_200459 | JGI IMG/M metagenome (GOLD analysis project Ga0316363, IMG submission 200459) | Peat soil microbial communities from Weissenstadt, Germany - Sb_50d_a_PC metaG (v2) (version 2) | ecosystem: Environmental > Terrestrial > Soil > Wetlands > Peat | place: Germany: Weissenstadt...
TCCGCCAACTGGAATTGCTGGAGCATGCCGTGGCCGCGGCCCTTACTGCGGTGAATTCAGAACACGCAACAGCCCATTTTCGCCACTGCGGCTATGGTCTATAAATACTCAGAAAATGGTCTAAGCACGCGGTCTGCGTTCCGCACTAAAATGAGAGTGCACTGCGAAAGTTCGCCATGAGCACCCGCGAGCACGCCCACGACCTGATCGATCAGCTCCCCGAAGCCCAGCTTTCGGCGTTGGTCGGCTTGTTGGAAACCATACTCGATCCAATAGCCCCGACTCTTGAAAACGCTCCCCTCGACGACGAACTGGAAACCGAAGCCGAGCGCCAAGCCGTAGCCGAAGCGCGCGGTTGGCTCAAGAAAAACGGCGGCAAGGGCGTTCCGCACGACCAAGCCATGCGCCGTTTAGTCTTGGATTGAAGCCAATCGAATAGACCGAGCCCGCGAGATCCAGGACATGCCGGCGCTCGATAAAGGCGCGGCCCGCCGGGTCAAAGCCGCCGTCGAGCGCCTAGCCGAAACTGGCGCCGGCAAGTCCAGGGCATCGACCCGCCCGGGCGTGATTATTTACTTGACACATGGTTGATTCAGTCGTACCTCGATGAGTTTGAATGGCGGTTAAACCAGCGCGACAATCCGTACATATTCCGCGATACGCCGGTGCGCCTGCTAAACACGCCGAAGATGGAGTTTAAGGAACTCATTGAGAAGAGCGCTTGAGCTCTCCAATGCGGCGGATTGTAAGGTTCCGGGTTTTCAGCGTCTCTCTTTGTTTCCCTTTGTCCGTTATATATGAAATAGGCAAGAAGACAAGATCAAATGATGTTTCAAACGCTGCATCATTAACATCTCTGTATGTTATATTCATCGGCCTAACGAACTCGACTGATATTTCGCCAGCCGCGTCCCACTCTGTTAGTAATACGTTTCTAATATCGCGAGCTTGAAGGACTCCCAAGGATTGGCCAGCACGTTTCAAGTCTGGGACTAGGGACTTGTATTTGCCTGATGATATCGTATCAACCTCTTCGAACTCTGCACTCCCGGTCGTCATCTTCAGGGGAGCGACCTGAACGCGGTGGGCTACGCTGCCGCCACGATTACAAAGGATAAATGGAAACCCGGCAAATACGTCTCTTCGGTCGAAGTCGAACTCTACATAAATGCACGGATCTTCGTTGTGGATTGATAAATCCGTTAATGGGCTTGGTCGATCCCGTGCGGTAAGTGATCCAGACAATCTTTCAAGGGTGTGTTGTACTATCTTGTCTCTTTCATCCCGTTCTCGTTCTAATCGATCACGTCGCTTATCCTCACGCCACTGAAGTATCGCTTGAATCACTAGCGCTACGAAGCAAACCAGACCCAGGGCCGGAATTAACAGTGGATACCGTTGGAGCCACATCGGATTGAGACTAACCGGCAAGACGGTACAGGCCAAGGCGAATGTGGCCGCAATGAGATAACAGAGATTCTTCATGATGGCAAGCCATGACTTCGGATTGGGTTGCCCACAGCCACCACTCTACCAAAAGCCCTGCGTGAAGTAGGCGATCACGCGCCCGAGTTCCGCCTGCGCGTCGGCGATTGGCGTCCGGTTTGAACTGGATAGCAAAACCCTTCGTGTCCTGCGTGTTCGAAATCGAAAGGACACCTACCGCTAAACCGGGGTCACGGGGATAATTGCGTCGCCATCCTCGAACGCGCCACGCCTGATAACCCAGCAGAGCGTGTCCTCTACCGAGTTCAATATCTTAAGCGTTTCGTAGTGCGCCATTCCTGTCCATCCGTGGCCAAAAGCCTTTTTCAAATGGCCATTCACACCCCAAAACCCAAAATCTCGCCCACCAATCCAACCACTTCCCCGCATCCCTCCGAGCCCATCCAAATCCCCCTGGTACCGATAGTGTGAGGTACGAACAATGTCTTCCAGAAAGAAATCCGATTCCGCGCGCATCAACGGCGCAAAATCCAAAGGCCCGGTAACCCCGGAAGGCCGAGCCCGTTCTTCCCAGAACGCCCTCCGTCACGGCCTGTCCGCGGCAGTAGTGGTGTTGCCCCACGAAGACCGCAACCAATTCGAACAACTCCGCGACTCCTACATGGAGTCCTTCCAACCCGTCGACCAACCCCAGCACGACCTGATAGAAACCATGGCCGCAGCCCGCTGGCGTCTGAACCGCCTCCAGGAAATCGAAGCCAACCTGTTCGAAAAAGAAATGGTCCTCCGCGCCTCCGAAATGGCGAAGGAACTCAAAGAAATGACCGAGGGGGAAAAGCTAGCCTGGGTCTTCGACCGCATGGCCAACCAAGGCAAATCCCTAGCGATGCAGATCCGCTACGAAGGCCAGCTAAACCGCTCTTACGAGCGCGCCTTCAAGCAGTTACAGCAACTCCAAAGCAAGCAACAAAACGAACCCACCCCCGAGCCCGGCCCCTCTCTTCCGCCGCCCACCCCACCGCCGCCAACCGTGGCGCAGGCACTCGTGCCTGCCGCGCCGGCACTCATGCCGGCGCCCGCCCCCGAAAAAACCCCCCGCCCGACCCCACCGGAACCCCCGGCAACAGACCCTGCGCCCGATCTTCCCCGCGAATCTCCCGACTAAGGAGCCAAGCCCGTCCAAAAGCACCTCTCCAACCAGCTCGCTTCGTCCAGCACCACACGACAAATCCGCCCGCGCCCCAGTGGTAAAATAGGCGCGTCCAACCCGGAGCGGGCAGCCGCACCGGCGTTGCCCGCGGCTCCAAGTGCCCGCGGTTCCAAGTGCCCGCGGTTCCAGGTGATGGAGGGTCCCATGAAACACGTGCTGTTCTTCGCCAGCCTCTTCGGTCTGGCCCTGCTGGTTCACGCTCAGGACGAGCCCACGCCCGCGCCCGACACTCCCGCTCCCGCAGCGGCCCCGGCAGCCACCAACGGTCCAGGCGGCGGCCGCGGAGGCCAAAACAACAACAACGAACCCCGCCCCTACGACCGCGTAATCACCAAGGAAGCCAAAACCCAGAAGGGTGTGTTTCAAGTCCACCAGGTCGGCCAGCGTTACTATTTCGAAATCCCCACCGCCGAGCTAGGCCGCGACTTCCTGTGGGTCAGCGAGATCGCCCGCAACACCATCGGCGCCGGCAACGGCGGACAGCCCACCGCCACCCGCGTGGTCCGCTGGGAGCGCCGCGAAAACCGCGTTCTCCTCCGTGAGCTGAACTTCGAAGTCACCGCCGATCCCACCCAGCCCATCGCCCGAGCCGTAGAGGCCTCCAAGAACCCGGCCATCATCATGTCCTTCAACGTGGACGCCAACGGTCCCGACAACGCCCCCGTGATCGACGTCACGCGCCTCTACTCCACCGACGTTCCCGAGTTCAGCGCCCGCACCCGCCTGCGCGCCCGCGCCCTAGACGCCAGCCGCACTTTCATCGAGCACATCACCGCATTCCCCAGCAACATCGAAGTGGAAGCCACCCACACCTACACCTCGCCCACCGACCCGACTCCCGGTCAAGGCGGCGGACGCGGCGGGCCGACCGTCGGCGGTAACGCCATGCGCCCCGGCACCGGAACCGTGCTGATGCACTTCAGCATGGTCAAGCTCCCCGAGCATCCCATGACCCCGCGCCTCTACGACGCCCGCGTGGGCTTCTTCACCACCTCCACCACCGACTACAGCCGACCCGAGCACCGCGCCGAGCGCCGCACCTTCATCGCGCGCTGGCGTCTGGAAAAGAAGGACCCCACCGCCGCCGTCTCCGAGCCCGTCCAACCCATCGTCTACTACCTCGACCCCGCTACGCCCAAACAGTGGATCCCATATCTGAAGCGCGGCATCGAAAGCTGGCAGCCCGCGTTTGAGGCCGCCGGATTCAAGAACGCCATCATCGCCAAGGAAGCCCCCACGCCCGAAGAAGACCCGCAATGGAGCCCCGACGACATTCGCTACTCGGTGGTCCGCTGGCTGCCGTCCACCATCGAAAACGCGATGGGGCCGCACATCTCCGATCCGCGCACCGGCGAGATCCTGAACGCGGACATTGAGGTCTATCACAACGTCATGCAGTTGGCGCAGGACTGGTACTTCATCCAGGCCGGCCCGCTCGATCCGCGCGCGAGCAAACTCCCTCTGCCCGATACGTTGATGGGCGACTTGCTCACCTACGTGCTGGCCCACGAAGTCGGCCACACGCTAGGCTTGCAGCACGACATGAAGGGCAGCTCGCTTTACCCGGTCGACAAGCTGCGCGATCCGGCGTGGCTCAAGACCATGGGCCACACGCCCAGCATCATGGATTACTCGCGCTTCAACTACGTAGCCCAGCCGGAAGACAAGATCGATCCGAAGGATCTGATCCCCAAAGTCGGTCCGTACGACACTTTCGCCATTCAGTGGGGTTACACGCCGATCGACGGCGTCAAAACCCCAGATGACGAGAAGAAGACTCTGGACACGTGGGCGCGCCGCCAGGACAAAGAGCCCTGGCTGCGCTTCAACACCGAAAACTCGCGCGGCGCCGACGCGGGTGAGAACACCGAAGCCGTAGGCGACGCCGACGCCGTCTATTCGACCGGCCTGGGCCTCAAGAACCTGCAGCGCGTGATGGACAACCTGCTGGCCGCCACCACGCACGACGGCGAGGACTGGCGTGAACTGAACGAAGTCTACGGCCGAGTGCTAGGGCAGTGGTCCAACGAGATGGGTCACGTAGCCCAAATCATAGGCAGCTTCGATTCGCAGGAGAAACACGGCGGACAGGGCTCGGTTACGGATGGCGTCCGCTTCACGCCGCTCTCCCGCGGGCGCCAGTTCGCCGCGATGAAATTCCTGAATGAGAACGCCTTCGCCACGCCCAACATGTTCCTGCGTCCCGAGATTCTGCGGCGCATCGAACCGGTCGGCGCGCTAGACCGCATCCGCACAGCGCAGTTGCGCGTCTTAACTTCACTAATGTCGCCCCAACGCTTCGGCCGCCTGGTGGAGCAGGAAGCCATCGACGGCGCCGCCGCCTACAAGCCCAGCGAGTTTCTAACCGATGTCCGCAAAGGCGTCTTCAGCGAGATGTACGGACCGCAAGTGAGGATCGACGCCTACCGCCGCAACCTGCAGCGCGGCTATCTCGACCTGATGGCCACGCGGCTCAACGGGCCGCAGCGCGCGACCGACGATCAGCGCCCCATGTTCCGCGGCGAACTCCGCACCATCGCGGCCGACGCGGCGACAGCTCTAGCCCGCACCACCGACCGCGACACGCGCCTGCATCTGGAAGACCTGCGCGACCAGGTAGCCAAGATCCTAGACCCGAAGTTCCAGCAATCGGCCCCAACGATCAACCCAGCAATCGCGCAGCAAACCACCGCCGACGACGAGGATGCCCCAGCCGAAGAAATCTGCTTCCCCGACTACGCCATCCGCTGAAGTTTCTTTTGTGGGGCAGGCTGCCAGCCTGCGGCGGGTTGTCAACCCGCCCCACAAACGACTCACTTATCCACAACCACATCAAACAACAGCTTCCGCAACTCCGGCACCTGCTGCGCCTTCGCCGCAGCGCTCAGCGGATTCCCAGCCACCGAAACAATCCGAGCCATGCCGAGGCCTTCCGCTCTCTCGCCGCCCTGACGCGCGCCGTTCACCAAAGACGCCAGATCGCTAACCTTGTTCTGATCCAAATACAAATACCGCCAAGCCGGCAGCCCCGCAAGCGGCCCCACATCGGCGACCTGATTCTTCCGCACGTCCACGGTAGCCAGCGCCTTCAAACCTCCCAGCGGCTTCAAGTCCGCGATCTGGTTCCCGTCCAAGTGCACCGTCTCCAGCGCCGTCAGACTGGCGAGCGGCGTCAGATCCTTGATCTGATTGTTCGACACATGCAGCGTCTTCAGCTTCGTGAGGCCGGCCAGCGGCCCCAGATCCGCGATCTGGTTATCCGACAGGTCCAGATACTCCAGATTGCTCAACCCGGCCAGCGGCTTCAGGTCCCGAATCTTCCCGCCCTTGATGGTAATGGTCTGCAAGTTGGTGAGCTGCGCCAGCGGCGCGAGATCGCTAACCGGCCCCGTAATGAACAGGAACGTCAGCTTCTTGCATTTCTCCAGACCCGCGATGTCGCCGATCGGCATGGTGCTCGAAACGATGGCCAACTGCGCCAGCCGCGCGTCCGTCAGCGGCTCGCCCGGTTTGGCGTCGGGCAGAAACTTTCGGATCGTGGCTTCCAGGTTGGAATCCTTGAACGCAGTCCCCTGGCCGTAAACCGCGCTCGCGGCCAACCCGGAGAGCATCAAAAACCCGGTCCCAAAAAACTTGGCCCTAAAACACTTGGCGATGTTTGGCGTCATCGCGCACCTCCCGCATAATATTATGAACAAACCCGAAAGGTTTGCAAATCCAGTGCGCAGAGGAAGCCGGGTCTGTCTTTTGGTCTCGCGAACGCGCCCACAGACTCAGCGGATGCTGACCGCTTGACCAGGCTTGATCCAGTCGAGCGCATCGAGCGCGGCAGGAACAAGCCCCTTTAGATCAGCGAGCCGGTTGGTGGGTCCACAGAGGATAAGGAGAGAAATCCGGCGGACGCTCAGATCCTGTTGATCGGGAATGCTCTGGTCCACGGTGACGATGGCCTCGAAGCCGGCGGCTTCGGCGGCCGACAATAGCGCCCCATTCTTGAGACCGGCGAGGCCGGCGTATCGGGCGGATTGGCATTCATGTCCGGCAAACAGGTGGCGCAATCCCACATCGATGCATTCGTCGAGAAGCAGACGCATCAGGCGCGCGCGAGGAGTAGGTCCTTGGCTTCCTCGAGCGCCTGGATGGCCAGCTCGCGGCTCACCGTCGGGAATCCTTCGAGGAAGTCCTCAAGGGTGTCGCCACCTTCCAGATACTCAAACAGAGTTTTTACGGGCACGCGCGTGCCCCGGAAGACGGGGGTTCCGTGCATGATCTCGGGGTCGCGGGTGATCGCGGGGGTCATGATTTCATTGTCGCCTACCGCGATCCGTTCTGGCTCGGCATGCTGCCGAGCATCGCTCGGCAGCCAGGATTTCGGGGGGGGGTCCTTCGTTAAAGACCGGAAGGCGTCCTTCGGCCAGCCCCGCAGCCGCGTTATGCTACACTGCCGCGGGAGGCTTCATGCGCGTCGTTCTCGCTTCTGCATTCCTGATTTCATCCTTAGCTTGGGGAGCCGATTCGGGGCCTGGAAGTTGCAGCGGGCCGGCGAAGCCGTTCGCTCCCGGCGCGGGGGACTGGAATGGGTGGGGCGTGGACTCCTCCAATTCCCGCTATCAGCAGCAGCCAGGTTTGGCCGCGGCGGACGTGCCCAAATTGAAGGTCAAATGGGCGCTGGGATTCGGCGGAATGGGCGACACTCGCAACCAGGCGCAGCCCGTGCTAGTGGGCGGGCGCGTGTTCGTGGGCAGCTACAGCGGCAAGGTGTACTCGCTCGACGCGGCGACCGGCTGCATCTACTGGACCTATGACGCGGGCGTGTTCGTGCGCGGGGCGATCAATATTCAGCGCCTCCCCGGCGAGGGGCTGAGGACGCCGGGTGGCGGCCGCGCGCCCTGGATCGCGTTCTTCGGCGATGGCAAAGGCGCGGTTCACGCGGTCAATGCGGAGACTGGAGAGTTGGTCTGGAAGATGCAAGTGGACGACTTCCCGGTGGCTCGCGTCAGCGGTACGCCCACCTTCTACAACGGGCGCCTGTATGTGCCGATGGCGTCGGGTGAGGAGATCGCGTCGGGCCAGCCCAAGTACGAGTGCTGCAAGTTTCGCGGGAGTCTGTCCGCGCTGGATGCCAAGACGGGGCGCGTCATCTGGAAGAGCTACACCATCACCGACCCGCCCAAGCCGTACAAAGTCAACTCCGAGGGCACGCAGCTCTACGGACCGGCGGGTGGCGGCGTGTGGTCCTCGCCCACCGTCGATGAGAAACGCAAGCGCGTGTACGTGGGCACGGGCAATTCGTTCAGCGGAATTTCGCTGCCCACCAGCGATGCGATTCTGGCGTTCGATCTCGACAGCGGCAGCTTGCTGTGGTCCAGCCAGGCTAGCCCCGGCGACAACTGGATTCCGGGGTGCCCCAAGAGCGCGAGTTGTCCGGACGATCCGGGGCAAGATTACGATTTCGGTTCGTCGCCCATGTTGAAATCGCTGGGCGGCGGCAAGCAGGTGATCGTGGCCACGCAGAAGTCGGGCGTGGTGTTCGGGCTCGATCCGGATCAGCGCGGCAAGGTGCTGTGGAAGACTCGCGTGGGGGCGGGCGGAGCGATGTTCGGCGGGTTCGTGTGGGGAGCGGCGTCGGCGGATGGCGCTGTGTACGCGGCCTTTGGTGAGAACGCGCAAGGAACCGCGGGTTCACCGGGACTATACGCCTTGAACATCGCTAACGGCGCTCCACTGAGGGTGCCTGCGTCGGCGACCGCCACATCGAAGGACGGCACATCGGGACCCGCGCCGCTGATGCCGCAGGCGCTGACCGCGATTCCGGGCGTGGTGTTTTCGGGATCGCTCAACGGGCGGCTGAGCGCGTATTCCACGAGGTCCGGCGAGATTCTGTGGGACTTCGACGCCATGCGCGACTTCGACACTGTGAACAAAGTTCCGGGCAAGGGCGGATCGTTCAACGGGGGCGGCGCGGCGGTGGCTCATGGCATGGTCGTGATCAACAGCGGATTTGGATTCGGCGGTGCCAAACCGGGGAATGTGCTGCTGGCGTTTACGGTGGACGGGAAGTAACGGCGCCGGGAATCCCCGCTCTTATGAGCGGGGCTGTAAACTCCCGAGGTGATACGATGTCCTTTTGACGAGGACTGCTCATGCCGACTACAACTGCCGCGCCGCACTTCATCTACACCCCATACGACGACCGCACCCAACTGGCGCGGGAGATTTCGCGGTATCACCGGAGTTTCACGCGCAATCCATCGCGGCCTTTGGTGCCGCGTCCCGTCACTTTGTCTGAGATGACCGGACCCACCGGTCTGGCCGAGAAGTTCGGAGCCGGCGAGCTGGACCTGTCGCACGCGGTCTCAGGAGGGCCGCGGGCGATCGGCCAATTGATCACCTTGAGCGGACGCGTCACTGACGAAGACGGGCGTCCGCTCGCCGGATCGGTCATCGAGCTGTGGCAAGCCAACGCGTGCGGCAAGTACGTTCACAAGCTGGACCGCTACAATGCTCCGTTGGACCCGAATTTTATTGGGCAGGGCCGCATCGTCACCGACGCCGAAGGCCTGTTCAATCTGGTGACGATCAAGCCGGGGTGCTACCCGGTGATGGAATCGGACTGGTGGCGCGCGCCGCACATTCACTTCTCGATCTTCGGGCCGAGCTGGATGAACCGCTACATGACGCAGATCTTTTTCCCGGGCGAGCCGCTCAATCAAACCGATCTGCTGCTCAACGGGGTCGCCGATGAGGAGGCGCGCCAGCGATTGATCCTGAAGCCTTGCGACGCGGTGGGCCTGGATTACTATACGGCGCTCGGGTTCCGGGTCGACTTCGTGCTCCGGGGCAGGCGCGCGACGCCGGCATTGAGCGATTAGTCATGCCCACGTCTATACCGACGCCAATGACGACGCCATTGTTGGTTCCGACGCCTTACGTCACTATCGGACCGTTCTTCCCGTGGGAGTTCTCCGACCTGCACTACGATCTGACCGAGTGCAACGGCCAGCGGGCGCGTGGAGAACGGATTTTGCTGACGGGCCGCGTGCTGGAGCTGGGCGGAAAGCCGACCGTGAATACCATCGTCGAGATCTGGCAGCCCGACGCCAACGGCATCTTTCGCAATCCGCTGGACCCGCGGTTTACGCAGGCCGATCCGGGGTTCTTCGGCTGGGGCCGGGCGCGCACCAATGGCGAGGCCTGGTATCGATTCATCACCGTGAAGCCGGGCGCGTCGCGCGAGGAAGACGGGACCGTGCGCTGCCCGCACGCCAATGTGATGATCCTGGCCGTCGGCATCACTCGGAATCTGGTTACCGCGGTGTTCTTTTCGGACACGCCGGATTCGGTTTCCGATCCGGTATTGAACTGCGTCGCAGCGCCTGACCGGCGGAAGCTGTTCGCGGTAAGGGACGCGTCGCTCGATGCCGAGGGTTTGCCCGCGTATCGTTTCGACCTGATTTTGCGGGGCGAGAACGAGACGCCCTTCTTTCTGGATTGATCGTGCGCCGGTTTCCCACGTACCGGATCGGGATGAACTACTTCATCTTCGACCTTATGGACCATAATTCTCGGTAATAGAACCCTGTTCAATTGCACCTCTTCTGTCGATCCTATCCAATAGCGATGCCTAGATAGACATCAAAAGGAGCGATTCGTGCAGAAATTCATCGCCGCTGCCCTTTTTGTCGCTTACGCGGTTGTCGCTTTTGCCGGCGGCAGTGGTCCTCGTGGTTCTTCGTCTAGTTCGCCAGTTCATGTGCACAAATACAAACGCCAGAATGGGCCTGTAGTTCACGCGCACGATCGTGCCGCTCCGCGTACGGCAAAGCATCCAACGTCTCCGAAAACACCCGCGCCTGGTCCTGTTCCCCGCTCTGGCCCTACCTCCAACAGGCAGCCTGCCGCGCCGCAGCCTGCCACGCCACAGCCTGCACACTGACGCCATTCACTGGGATGGCCGTTCCTCTTGACGCATGGGCTTCTTTTTCCGCAAGAGTCTAAGGGTTGGGCCGATGCGGCTCAACTTTTCAAAATCAGGGATTGGTGCGTCAATTGGTGTCAAGGGCGCACGTATTACCGCCTCGTCGAGGGGTTCGACATACGTCACTGTAGGCAGGCATGGCGCCGCCCAGCATGCGGAAAGAAAATGCCAAACGAACCCAGTTCGCCGTCGGAACACTGCTCCCTAAGGACTTCCTCAAAACGAACGCACTAAAGCCGGGAGGCCTCCGGACCTCCCGGCATTCGAGCGCCGCTCCCTTTCACGGGCGCGGCTCGGAGATGTTCACTGTTAGCGGGACACTGGGAGTTCCAGTTTATCGTTCAGGTACTCGAACCGCTCCTTATTCTTCCCGTATTTGACGAAGTCGGAGATCATCGCGGCCAGATCGCCGGAATAATCGACGTTGGCCTCGAGATAATCCTTATATTCCGGAGTGTTCAGCTTTCTCGGAGACGCGTTGATGTGCTCGATGACCGCTGATGTATAGCCCCCCAGTTCATCCAGATACGGCATTATGCGATCGATGGCGATCTTCTGCCAGGGCGACGCATTCGCGCGCGCGTCCTTCAGCTTCATCTCCTGCTTGTAGAGATCGTTGACGTGCTCCTTGATAAAGGTGATCTGCACGGCGTGGGTTTCCCAGCTGGCCGTGGATCGGGTGAAGCTCTCCATGACGTCGGCGTCCTCCTTCAACTGAAACGCCATCGTCTTGGCATCGGAGAGCAGTTTGTTAACGTGATCGGAATCCGGCAGATCGGCGGCCCGCAGAGCGGGTCCGAAGATCAGGAAGCCGGCGGCCGCAAGCGGCGCTGCCCATGTAACGTAGAAATACTTTTTCATGGCTCGCTCCTATCTACACACACCTGTGCAAGCGGGGTACCAATCGGGCGAGCGGTCCATCGCAAGATCGCGACGGGCGGAATGCTCGTGCTACTATGGCCGGGCGGAGGACACGGCGCTGCGCAAACTAATCGGTGGCCTGTTGGTGTTGATGCTTGCCATGCCGGTGCACGCCCGCGAGCTCACCGTCGTGGAACAAGCCGGGAAGATCAAGCTCGGCGCGAAGATGGAAGTGACCCTTCAAACCAACGAGGTGCTCACGGGGCGCATGGGTCCCCTTTCGAGCACCGGGTTTTCGCTGGAACCGGTGAAGGCAGGCCAAGGGACGGCCCGGGCCATGGAGTTCCAGGACGTCAAACGCGTTCGCCGGACGGGAATGAACACGGCCGAAAAAGTCGCTATCATTTCCGTTGCCGCGGTGGGCGCGCTGGCATTGAGCGTGTACCTCTGGGCCAAAGCGTCGGGGTGCTGAGCCGGGCGAATCTCTCTGGGGTGTGCGGATTCACGCAGCTCTGCCATTTGGCAGAGCGATAGCACCCATTTTCGGTACTCTGATCACGATTTCCCAGGTACGCCGCCGGGTTCAACCAGGGTGTTAACATATCCAAAGGTAGGTGATTTGCCTCCGGCGCCTTTCGCCACTGTCCTCCTGCTGCTCGGCTCTCTCACGCGGGTCTCCTGTTCGGAGGGTGGATGGGAAGGCTCACGTTTGCCTTCGGCCCACCCATCATGCGGTTCCGCGACGGAGAGGAGCGCACAGGCGTAGGCCGTTGTGCCGAGTAAGAAAAGGAGTTCTCAGCCTTGCCAGCTCATGAAAATGTTCGGATCGCGCCTGCCGATGGCAAGCTCGGTGTCCTGATTCCCGGCATCGGGGCGGTCACCACGACCTTCATCGCGGGCGTGGAAGCGGTGCGGCGCGGGATGGCCCAGCCCATCGGTTCGCTCACGCAACTGTCCACGATTCGCCTGGGAAAACGCACCGACGGCCGCAGTCCCAAAATCAACGAGTTCGTGCCGCTGGCGGGCTTGAACGATCTGGTCTTCGGAGGCTGGGACATTTTCGAAGACACGGCTTACGAATCGGCGGTCAACGCCAAGGTCCTGGAGCGGACGCTGCTCGACGACTTGAAGGAGCCGCTCTCGAAGATCCGCCCGATGAAGGCGGTTTTCGATCCGGAATATGTACGCCGCATCAACGGCCCCAACGTCAAACAGGGCAAGACCAAGATGGACAAAGCGGAAATGCTGATGGAGGACATCGAGCAATTCCGCAAAACCAACGACGCGTCGCGGCTGGTGATGATCTGGTGCGGGTCGACCGAAGTGTTTCACCGGCCCTCGGCGGTGCATCAGACGCTGAAGGACTTCGAGTGCGGGCTGATGAAGAACGATCCGGAGATTGCGCCGAGCCAGATCTACGCGTACGCGGCGCTGAAGAGCGGCGTGCCGTATGCGAACGGAGCTCCCAACCTGACAACGGACACGCCGGCACTGCTGGAACTGGCGCGGGAGCGCAACATTCCCATCTGCGGCAAGGATTTCAAGACCGGCCAGACGTTCATGAAGACGCTGATCGCGCCGGGCTTGAAAGCGCGCATGCTGGGGATCTCGGGGTGGTTTTCGACCAATATTCTGGGGAATCGCGACGGCGAAGTGCTGGAAGATCCGGGTTCGTTCAAGACCAAGGAAGAAACCAAGCTGAGTTCGCTGGAGCAGATCCTGCAGCCCAAGCTCTATCCGCAGTTGTACAAAGATCTGTATCACGCCGTGCGCATCAACTACTATCCGCCACGCGGCGACTCCAAGGAAGGCTGGGACAACATCGACATTTTCGGATGGCTGGGCTATCCCATGCAGATCAAGATCGATTTTCTGTGCCGCGATTCGATTCTCGCAGCGCCGCTGGTATTGGACCTGGTGTTGTTCCTGGATCTGGCCCAGCGCACCGGCATGCGCGGCATTCAAGAGTGGCTGTCGTTCTACTTCAAAGCGCCCATGACGGCGCCGGGCCTGTATCCCGAGCACGATATCTTCATCCAGCTCATGAAACTGAAGAACACGCTCCGCTGGATGCGCGGCGAAGACCTCATTACGCACCTGGGACTGGAGTATTACGACTGATTCTCGCCCGTTCACTGCGTCAGAGCGCGCAGGCGCGGCGTGCCCTAAGGACGCCGTTGTGCGCTAGTTGATATGAACGCACTCGTCATCGGAGGAACTGGATTCATCGGCCGGACGCTGATTGCCGAGCTGCTGAAGTGCGGGCACGCGGTTTCCATCCTGCATCGCAAGCCGGCACACGACCTGGGCCGCCGCGTTAAGAACATCGTCGCGGACCGGAACGACGCGCAGGCCGTCAAAGGGGCGCTGGCCGGCAAGAAATTCGACCTGGTGTTCGACAACGCCTACGATTGGGAGCGCGGCACCACGGCGGGCCACATCGAAGCGGCGGCGCGGGCGTCCGGAGACAACCTGCATCGTTATGTGTTTCTTTCAAGCGTCGCCGCCTATGGCGACGGCTTGAACCACCACGAGGGCGACGCCCTGGCGCCCGACGACGCTCCCGAATTGTACGTGCGCAACAAAGCCATGAGCGAGCGGGCGCTGTTCCGCCTGCACCAGCGCATCGGACTGCCGGTGGTGACGCTGCGTCCGCCGTTTATCTACGGTCCGGGCCGCGGGAATGCGTATTATCGCGAGGCGTTTTTCTGGGATCGGCTGCGCGCCGGCCGGAAAATCATTCTCCCCGGCGACGGGCGCCGCCTGATGCAGTTCATTTACGTGAAGGACCTGGTGCGAGCCATGTTGCGTGCGGTGGAAGAACCGGCGGCGATGGGACACGCGTTCAATATCGCCAATCCGCGGCCGATCTCGCAGGCCGAGGCGGTGGAGGCCTTTGCCCTGGCGTGCCGGAAGCCGGCGCACTTCGTGCGCATTCCGCGCGAATACATCCTGCGCATGGGCGGGCACCCCATGGGACCGCGGCTGTACTTTGGCCAGTATTTCGACGTTCCACCGATCACGCAGGTGACCGCGAAAGTCCAGCGCGTGCTGAAGTTCAAGCCCACCGAGTTCCATGCGGCCCTCAAGGACACCTACAAGTGGTACCTGCGCCACAACCATTTCCCTAAACCGGATTTCGGATTTGAGGATCAGTTGCTGGCCAGCGCTCCGGTGCTGGCGCTGGCGAAGGGATAGAGCTTTTGATGCCTAGACATCAAAATGGAGACGGCGTATGATGTGTTTATGCGCACCACGCTTACGCTCGATCCCGATGTCGCCAGGACCCTGAAGGCGAAGACCGCCGAGCACGGCGCGACGCTCAAGAAGGTCGTGAACGACGCGCTGCGCCTCGGCTTGAGCGTGCCGCCAAAAGAGAAGCGCAAGCCGTTCCGCGTCACGGCGCGTCCACTTGGTCTTCGGCCCGGGATTGATCCGCGCAAAATGAACCAACTGGCGGATGAGTTGGAAACGCAGGCGATTCTGGCGGCGATGAAAAGGTTCGAGCGGTCCAGGCGCGAATGATCCTACCGGACGTAAACGTTCTCCTTTACGCCCACGACACCCTCTCCCCAGATCATCGCGCCGCACGCCTGTGGTGGGAGCAGGTTTTGAGCCAAAAGGATCCTCCCATCGGTCTTGATTGGACGGTGATCCTGGGCTTTTTGCGGATTTCCACGAACCGCCGGGCCGTCGCCCAACCGTTCACCGCAACGGAGGCCACGGCGATCGTCCGGGGCTGGCTGGCGCAGCCTGCTGTGCGGGTGGTCGTTCCCGGCGAGAGGCACGCGGACATTCTCTTCGGGTTGCTCGATGAATTGGGAGTCGCGGGGAACCTGACGACGGACGCTCACCTTGCGGCGTTGGCCATCGAGTACCGCGCTGAGATCGCGACGGCTGACACCGATTTCGGCCGGTTTCGCGGCTTGCGTTGGTTCAACCCGCTGAAGGCTGGACGGCGGCGGTAGGGCCGGCCGAGTCCATCAGAGCCTCCGCAGCCGCGTGCGCGGTGTTGCAATGGATCGTCACGGTGTCCTCGAGGCGCATCGCGTAACCGCCCGCCAGGGCCACGGCGACGACGGCCCCGCGTTTGAGCGCCAGATCGAACACCAGGCGGTCGCGGGCTTTCAGACCTTCGATCGATAACGACAGCCCGCCCAGCTTGTCTTGCGCATACGGATCGCCACCGGCGACGTACATCACCAGTTGCGGCTTGGACGCGTCCATGCCTTTGCGGCAACCCTCTTCGAGACGCTCCAGGTACTCTTCGTCGCCGGTGCCATCCGGCAAATGAATGTCGATATTCGAAGGCGGCTTCTCGTCCGGATAGTTGTGGAGCTGATGGATCGACAGCGTGAATACGCTGGCATCGCGGGCGAAGATCGCCGCGGTGCCGTTGCCGTGATGGACATCGGTGTCCACCACCATCACCTGCTCCACCAGTTTTTCCTGCTGGAGTTTGCGGATCGCTATCGCCACGTCGTGAATGGCGCAGAAGCCTTCGCCATGCGCTGGAAAGGCGTGATGAAATCCGCCGCCGATGTTGAAACCCACGCGATCGCGCAACGCCAGCCGCGCCGCGAGGATCGATCCGCCTGCACACAGCCAGAACGCCTCCATGGTTTCGGGCGAGTAGGGGATCTCCAGCCGCAGCGCCTCGGTCGGATTCAGCGTGCCGGTCTTCAGGCGCTTCACCCAGCCGCGATCGTGGACCAGCAACAGGTCGGCGTCGGAGGCCGGGTCCGGCGCGATGAAATCGGACGGCTCGGCGAAGCCCTCGGCTAGCAGGCGCTCCTTGATTAGCCGGTATTTTTCGGACGGGAAGACGTGCGCGCCCAGATGCAGATCGTAGCCGTCGTGGTACACGAGTTTGAACGGCAACATAGTCACGACACTTGGCTTGTCACCATACTTCGCCGGTCACCATACTTCGCCTTGTAGCGCCGTCCCGATGGCCGTACCGTAGATGTCTTCGACCGAGCAGCCCCGCGACAAATCGTTCACCGGTTTGGCCAGCCCCTGCAGGAACGGCCCGAAAGCCGCCGCTCCGCCGAGCCGCTCCACCAGCTTGTACGCGATATTCGCGCTGCCGAGATCCGGGAAGATCAGCGTGTTGGCGCGGCCCGCGACTGGCGATCCCGGCGCTTTCGACGCGGCCACGGATTCGACCAGCGCCGCGTCGGCTTGCAGCTCGCCATCCACGGCCAAGGCCGGAGCGCGCTCGCGGAGAATGCGCAGCGCCTCGATCATTTTCTCCGCGAAGGGATGCTCGGCGCTTCCCTTGGTGGAGAACGACAGCAGCGCCACTCGCGGTTCAGCGCCCAGAATCGCCCGCAGGGACTGCGCCGTGGCCATGGCGATCTCGGCAATCTGCACCGCCGTGGGATCGGGGACCAAGGCGCAATCGGCGAAGGCCAGCACGCCGTCGTGGCCCCAGTGCCGGTCCTGCACGCACATGAAGAAGACGCCCGACACGGTGTGTACTCCGGGCGCGGTCCCGATGGAGAGCAGCGCTGACCGCACCGTTTCCGCTGTCGTGTTCACCGATCCGCCGACGGCTCCGTGGGCGTGCCCGGCGGCCACCATCAACGCCGCGAAATACAACGGCTGCCGCGCTATCGCGGCGGCTTCCACTTCCGTGACACCCTTCGACCGGCGGCGCTCCCAGAAGATCGCGGCATAGCGCGCGGCGTCTTGGCAAGTTGCCGGATTCACCGCGCGCACGCCCTGCGGCGCTTCCGGGTTGGCGCTGATCAGGACGGGATCGAGGAGGCGTTCCTCGGCCAGGCGTGCCGCAGCCGCGCGCACGCGAGCGTCGTCGCCCTCCGGAAAGACGATCCGTTTGCGCTGGGGAAGAGCACGCAGCCGTTCCGTCTGACGCGCCAGGAATCGACGCGCGGATTCAGGCTCGGGCATAAGACTCGATTGTAAGGCAGCACCGGCAGAAGAACGCGGCGCGGGGCGTTAAGACACAACGACGGATGTTCGATCGCGTGTGATCCCCGGGCTCACGCCCGGGGCTGTAGCGCCGCTTGCATACTTCTGTCGTTGTGTTCAGTTGCGAGCGGCGGTGAGTCCTTCGCGTCTGTCGGTAAGCTCTTCGCGCATGATGCGCACGCCCTCCGCCATGGCCTTCATCTTCCCGAAAGCCACCGGGCGCGGCAGATACTTCAGGCCGCAATCGGGCGCGGCGATGATCCGGTCCGGACTAATGAAGGGCAGAGCGCGGCGGATGCGCGCGGCCACTACCTGTGGCGTTTCTATTTCGTTGGTGGACAGGTCCAGCACGCCAAGCAGGATGGTCTTGTCGGGCAGCCGCTCCAGCACGGAACAATCCAGTTTGGATTGCGCGGTTTCAATCGAGATCTGGCACACCGGGGTTTCCGTGAGTTCCTCCAGGAACGAGTAGGCGTGCGGGCGGGTGCGCACCAACGCCGCATAGCCGAAACATAGGTGCACGGCAGTGGTGCCGGTGACGCCGTCCAGCGCGCGGTTGAGCGCTTTCACTCCGAACTCGCGCGCCTTGTCGGGAATGGCCTGCATCCAGGGTTCGTCGATCTGCACCACATCCGCGCCGGCGGCGAACAGGTCGCGGATTTCTTCGTTCACCGCGGCGGCGTAGTCCAGAGCCATCTCTTCGTCGGTTTTGTAAAACTCGTTCTGCGCCTGCTGGGACATGGTGTAGGGGCCGGGCACGGTGGCCTTGATCGGGCGGTCCGTGTTGGCGCGCAGGTACTGAACGTCGCGCACCTCCACCGGGTGCTTGCGGCGGATCTTCCCGACCACGCGCGGCACCAGGCTGGATTTTCCGGAGCGCGCGATAATCTCGCCGGGGTTGTCGATGTCCACACCTTCGAGCGCCGTCGCGAAACGGTTGGAATAGCTTTCACGGCGGATTTCGCCGTCGGTGATGATGTCGAGGCCGGCGCGTTCCTGGTCCCGAATCGCGAGCAGAGTTGCGTCGTCCTGGGCTTGCTCCAGAAACTCCGGCGCAACGCGCCACAACTCTTTGGCGCGCACACGCGGGGGAAGCCGCGCGCTTAATTTATCACGGTCAATCAGCCAGTCCGGTTGCGGATACGATCCCACCAGACAGGATGGTAAAAGCATGTGCGCGCTCCGCGTTCAAATCTCGTAAGCGATCTTAGACGGTCCGCCTTGCTTCTGGCGGGCCTGATCCACTCTTCGGCACACCGAGGCCAGCGTGGTGCGTTCGAGCACCCCGGCCATGGCGTCGCGCACCTCGCGCATCACGATGCGGGTTCCGCAGGTTTCCACGTCCGGGCATTCGTCGCATTTACGGAAACGGGTTTCGCTGGCGCAAGGCAGCGGCGCGATGGGACCCTCGATCAGCCGGATCACGTTAGCCAGCGTCACCTGGTCGGGCGGCTGAGCCAACATGTACCCTCCGCCTTTGCCTTTCTTGCTAGTCACCAGGCCGGTTTGTTTCAGGGCCAGAAGAATCTGCTCCAGGAACTTCTTGGGGATGACCTCTTCTTCGGCCATGGTTTGGATCAAGACCGGGCGGTTCGTTCCGAAGTTGCGCGTCAGGTTATACAAAGCCCGCAGACTGTATTGGGTGCGTTTGGACAACTGGCGCATGGGCGATGATCTACTCGCAGCGGCTTGGATGCAGGTGGCGTCCAGTTGCCAGTTTCGCACGGAAACCAAATCAACAGAAACCAGCCCACAGAAACCAGGCGGCGTGTGTATACTGTCCCCATGATGTCATATCGATCTCGCTTCGCGGTATTCGCGGCAGTGATTTGTTGTTGGGCCGCGTACGCACAACCATCCGCCCCGTCGCGCCTCGACGCCGCGTTCCAGAAGTTCTGGGCGGCAAGCTCACCGGCCGAAGCCACCAAGCTCTCCGATGAAATCCTCAAGGCCGGTGCGACCTTCGACGACACTCTGCGGCGCTTGAAGGCGGGCCGTGTGTACACCGCGCAAAAGACCGGCGTGATCCAGCTCAGCAATCGCACTAGCGACGGCGTCGAACACTTCTATTCCGTGAACGTTCCCGCGTCGTACGACCCGGCGCGGCGCTATCAGATGCGGTTCCAGCTTCACGGCGGAATCGGCGGACGGAACGACAACAAGCCCCGCGGCACCGGTGAAATCGGCGCGCTGGCCGGAGCCGAGCAGTTTTACGTCCTGCCGTATTCCTGGAACGACGCGCCCTGGTGGAGCGACGATCAGATCCTCAACCTGGATGCGATCGTGGACGCCTTGAAGCGAACCTACAATATCGACGAGAACCGCGTGGTTCTCTCGGGCGTCTCCGACGGCGCGACCGGCGCTTACTACATCGCTATGCGTCTGACCACGCCGTTTGCCAGCTTCCTTCCGCTGAACGGCTTCATCATGGTGCTGGCCGACGATTCGATCGACGACCACCGCGTCTTTCCCAGCAATCTGCGCAACAAGCCGCTGTTCGTAGTCAACGGTGGGAAAGACCGCCTCTATCCGATCTGGGCCGTCGAACCGTACACCAAGCATCTGATGAGCAACGGAGTGCAGATCGAGTATCATCCGCAGCCCGAAGGCGAGCACAACACTCGCTGGTGGCCGGAGATTAAGGACCCGTACGAGCAGTTTGTTTCGGCCCATCCCAGAAACCCCGATCCCGATAAGTTGAGCTGGCAGGCTGCAGATGCGGATCACAATCGGGCGCACTGGCTGGTGATCGATCAGGTCGCCGGCGGCGGCGCCGACGCTAAAGGATTGGTGGATGTCAACGTCGTGAAGCCCGACGAATTTCCGCTCTACGACCAATCCGAAGGCGGCGTGCTGTTCGCCGGACAGAACGAGTCGGGGCGAGTGGACCTGGTGCGCACCGGCAACACCGTTCAGGCGGCGACCAAGGGGGTCACGGCGTTCACGCTGCTGCTATCTCCGGACAAATTCGATTTCAGCCAAGCGGTGAAAGTGATCGCCAACGGCCGCGAGGTGTTCAACGCAAAGGTGACGCCGACCGTGAAGACGCTGCTGAAGTGGGCCGCCCGCGATAACGACCGCACCATGCTCTACGCGGCCGAAGTGCAGATCCGGCTGGCTGGGCCGAAACAGGTCGCGCAGAAACAGCCCGTCGTGCATCGCGCCGCGCAGTAGCAGCCCGTCCCGGCATCACCACAGCACGCGGGCCGCGTACTGCGCGATCGCATCGTCTGGCGTGAGGATCGCCATTCCGTGCACGATGGCCTGTGCCACCAGAATCCGGTCGAATGGATCGGCGTGGAGCTTGGGCAGCCGCGCTGCGTACAGAGCCGAGTCTTCATCGACCGGTAGTGTTTCGATACCGCTTTTTTCTCGAAGCTGCCGGATGTAGATCTCCGGTTTCCCTGGCAGGGGCAACCGTCCCAGCGCGTGCTTGATCGCGATCTCCCAGGCCGAAGCCGCGCTCAGGTAACTCTCATTATCCCGGTTGAGAAAGAGGGCCGCCGCCGTCTTGCTGATCTTCCCCGAACCGGAACCCAGCCAGAGAAACGTGCAAGTGTCGATGAGTAGTTTCACAGGCTTTATCGCATCGGGCTCATCCCCCACCGAAGGCTTTTAGAAGTTCATCCGGCAGAGGCTTGAAGAAAGAATCCGGCACGACGAACTCGCCTTTGGCGACGCCGATCCGAGGTTTGCGGGCCTTGCTGGCGACCAGACGCACCTCCGCCACAGGTTGGTTGCGGTTGCAAAGGACCAGCGTTTCCCCCGGCGCCAACTCCGCCACGTAGCGCGACAAGTGGGTCTTGGCGTCGTGCATGTTCACTCGCTTCATAGTTCAATTATAGACTAGGAAGTGAACTAAGCCAAAGCCCAGCCTACCAGATGTAGTCCTTGGCTTCCCCGCGGCGCGCGTAGCTGTCGAGCACGTGCACCACGCGCACGCGCTTGATCTTGGTGGGCGATAGCGCGCCGATCGGCACGTACATGATCTTGCGGCCCAGGTGCGCGGCGATGGAGCGGAAAATGGAACGCGGCGGGTGCGCGGCGACGTACACGACAAAGCGCTCGACCGAGTAGTCCAGCGCGGCCATCAGCAGGCGTTCGGGTTTGGATTCGGCGAAATCGTAATCCGTATCCGACCACACGTCGAACAAACGGCGCGGCGGCAGCGTCATCAGCAGGCCTCCGTATTCCGCGCGGCCGATGCCGGGGCCCACGATGTTGTCGAACGGGTAGGTGGAATAGAACGCCATGTCGGATTCGTTCTGATGCTCGCCCAGCCAGGTGGTCAGATACTGGTAGCGGTCCTCGCGGTCTTCGTCGAAGATCACCACCAGCGCGCCTACCTCCCCGGCCAGACGATCGGCTTGGCGGACGAAGATTTTGTGGCGGTGCCAGTTGCGAATGGTTTCGCGGATGTCGATGCCGTCCAGAATCGAGGTGGTGAAGGGCTCCACGCGCACGCGCTCTTCCGACAGCAGCGCCTTGGCCTTCTGCTTCAGGAAGCGGCCGTAGTCTTCGATCACCAGATCCTCGGGCGGATAGGAGCAGATGGCGTCGCCGGTGGTCTGGCGGGCCCATTCGCCGGGGACTGTTTCGCGTTTGCGGGGCTTGAGTCCGGCGGGCTTCAAGCGCTGCTTGGGACGCGGAAGGCGGCGGCGGATGCGCAGCTTCTTGGTGTTGATCCAGATTTCGCCCGCCGACAGGCGGACTGTCTCCAGCGGAGAAGAAGCGCTCTGCGCCAGATAGCGGTTGGCCATCTGCCACACTTCCCAGCCATAGTTGTCATCCACGACGGAGCGCGCGGCCACGGCCAGATCGTAGACGCCCGCCATCAGATCGCCCGACACGTGCGCCAGGTTGCGGGTAAACCGCGCGATCATGCGGCGTTGCCAGTGGGCCAGTTTCTCGCCCGTCGATTCGGTGTATTTCGATTCGGCCTCGCGCAGCAGATCCAACTGCACTCGAGGTTTATCGATACGTTTTACCGTTTCCGGATCTTGTAATCCCAGGCGGAAGAACTCGTAGCGGTCCTGCAAATATGGATACTCGACGGTGATCTCGGCCAGACAGTCCGGATGCGGATTGAGCAGCCGGACATCCTCGCGGAACAAACGCCCGGCGCCGCGAGCGGCGGGCTGTTCCTGGGGAGACTCCATGGCGTCCAGCAGTGGGTCGAGCAGGTTGAGCGAAACCACGACGACAACCTGCACTTCTGGATCGGCGCCCTGAAGCTTCCACGCCATGCCCGCGGCGTGCGCCTGCACTTCTTCATTACGCAACTGGGGCCACACTCGATAGGCCTCGATGTAACGTTCCAGGCCGACGCGGTTGACCGCATAGGAATCAGGGTAGGCGTCATGTAGATGCGGACGCTCGTTGGTGTCGGGTTCGAGGAACAACACCTCGGAGCCGATCTCTTCCGCGGTCCTCAGGGCTTCGGTAAACGGGTCGGCGGGTTCGACGGGGACATAAATGGCGCGGTCTTCATCGTCTTTAGAGCCGCTTTCGTCGCTATATAAAATGACTGAAATTTCCGGCAAACGGGCCACGGCCTGACGGTAGGCGGCTTCCAGGAACCCGGGCAGCTCAAGGGCTACGATACGCGGGCGATGCTCCAGCAGGTAGCGGCGCACTGCCGCGGCGAACTCGACGCGGCCGGGAACGACAGGGAAGTATTGCAGCCGCCCGCGCTCCAGCCCGCCCAGCTTAATGTCAGCTTCCAGGGACATAGCGCAGCGCTTCTTCGCCCAACGTTTGCACGATCGCCGTGTGGAGAATCGACTTCCCCACCCCGCCGGAGCCCGGGGTTGCCTGGGCCAACTTCATGGCGAAACGGGCGATGTTGATGCCGTCGCGCGCGGTGTAGCGCTCGTCGGCGGCGTGGGCTTGCTGGAGGAAATCCGTCACATAATTTAATATATGATCGTCGCCAAAAGGTAAATTCTCGCGCAATATGGCGAATTCCTCGTGCCGTTCCGGAAAATCGATCGTGATTTGCGGCTGCAGGCGCGAGTGAATGTATTCCGGGAGATCGAAGGTGCTGGCATCGTCGTTCATAGTGGCCACCAGCCGGAACAGCGGGTGAGCCCGGATCTTGATGCCGGCGACGATGGATTCGACATAGCGGCGATTGTCCAGAAGCGGTGCGAGACTGGCCCAGCTTTTCTCGCTCATGCGGTTGCCTTCGTCCAGAATGACGATGCCTCCGCGAAGCATGGCGGTGACCAGCGACGAGGCTACATAGCGCAGCTTGGATTCGCCCTCGATGACCGGGGTGACGAGAAGATCTTCGGGCCGCGTGTCGACGGTGGCCTGCATGATGTAGACGTCGCGGCCCAGGCGCTTGGCGGCGGCGTAGGCCAGCGTGGTTTTCCCCACGCCGGGCTTGCCCAGCAGGCGCGGATTCATGGGCAGGTCTTGCGGGTCTACTACCAGCCAGGCAGCCAAGAGTTGCCGCATGACCTCCTCTTGGCCGACCCAGTTCACGGGCAGCTCATCCGGATGGGCCAAGTGTAGCGGAACGCCTTCGATTTCCACGATCATCGTTTCCCACTGTAGCAAAGCCCCGCTCCGAAGCCACCTTAGGGCGGCACTACGGCTAATAGCGCGCGTTGAATTGCAGGCCCGAGCAATTGAAGACCGACCGGCGACCACTATCGACTAACGCCAGCTTCCCCTGGACAACCAGTTCGACGCCCGACCCGCCGATCGCGTAGTGGCATATTTGTCTCGCCACATTGCGGTAGATCCTCGTCTCGGGATACGTGGGGACGTTCATCTCGCCCAGTGACCACTCGTCGAGGTTCAGCCGATTGCGGTCCGGCTGGTCTTCATGCACGTAATCCTCGATGGTGTCCGGAAGGCGGTCGAATACGGCATCGCTCACATAAACGGATCCAGTGGTTCTGTTCCCCGAATAAAGCGCGGAGGAAAGATAGTGATCCCATAGGTTGAAGAAACTCAGCGCGGGCATGAACCCAAACAGAACCAGTACGACTTTCTGAAAGGCGAATCCCCGGCCCCACACAATGTCCCGCGGCGTGGGCTCCCCGGCGCGCCTTAAGAAGAGGATCGGCAAGAATGCGACCATCGCCAGATTCCACGGCCACACCACGGAGTTGGCGCGGAGCCCCAGCGGACCGATCGCGACCAGAACGAAGACGTGCATCGCGATGGCGCCGAACACCGCTGCAGTACGCCAACGTCTGAAGAGGAGTCCTACGCCGAGGCCGCACTCGACCAGTGGCGCCACGAACGCTAGACGAAGGATGAACCCTCCCACCGACGACGGCAGCGCACTCACCAGGGGGCTCGCAAGGTGTGGAAAAGTGCCCCCCGTAAAGTTTGGATTGAACTTTGCCAATCCACTCCACAAATAGGTGGCGGCAACGACCAGGCAGCAAGTATTGAGGGCCGCGGATTCGCGCTCCGGCCCGGCCAGCGCGATGGCCAGCAGCATGACCACATACTGGTAGAACCACGGTTGCCATCGCGACTGATCCTGCAAGGCCACCAGCGCGAGCAGCGCGAACAGGGCGATCAGGATTTCCCGGCGCGGCGAAAGGCTAGCCGCAATCAGCAAGGCGATCAGAGTGAAAAAGACGATCGAATCGCCAGGCGCGCGGAGCGGCCCGATGAATGACCATACCGGTGTTAGCGGATAGAATCGCGAACTCAGCCACAGTTTCGGAGACAACGCGAATCCAGCCAGCAATCCCGCGATCACGCTGAGTCTCAGCAAAGTAAGTCTGTTGAGCCACGCAGCTGGAAACCGCGCTAACACATTTACTTCCGGCCGGCGTCTAGAAACTCGCGCGCGTAAGCTACGATTTTCTTCGGATCAAAACTAGGGTCCACCACCACTCCAAAGAATGGAATCATCATTTCTTCCCAGGTTTGATCGCCCCAAAAGACATCGCGGTTCGGATTCGGATTAAATCTGTTATTCGCAGAGTTGTCGAAGTGGGCCGTCACTTGCAGCCTGGTGCCTTTGGGTACCGGGATCGGCTTTTCAAGCTCATAGCCGAACTGCCAGCCGAAGTCATACTTCACATTTAAGACAATCTCGGATTTCCCGCCTGGATAAATCAGGCGGTACATCATGTCCTTTCCTCGAAGGTGCATGTGGGGCAGGAACCATACCAACTCGGCGTCTTGTTGGAAGACGACTTCCGTGCCGGTCTCCCAGTTGGGATCCCCGGCGGGAATGTGGAACTCCTGTTCATCTCGAGCCGCGGTGGGGACGATGGTCAGGAACCTGCGCCTCGGTTTCTCCTTGGCCACCGTGAATCCAACTTCGGTTCGGTCGGTGGTTGCGGTACCGTTGGGCGTGTAATGCACCTGAATCACGAAATCGGAGCCGGCCGGAATCAACTTCGCGCCTCCGTGCAAGCCGTAGTTCGCGGGCGGTGTGCCCGGAACATAAACTGCTTCGATGCCCTGAAGAGCCCGCAGGCGGTCGTCGTTCTGGACTCTTTCGATCGCGACTCCTTCAGCGTCGCGCTCCTTCGCCTGCGCTTGCGGCACGCCATACTTCACGCCGCGTTTATGCGGCACCAGAAACAGGTCCGCATGATGCACGACCGAGCGATTCCCCGGCCGGACCTCAATCGCGGTGACCCACGTATCTTTCTTGAAGCAATTGGGCACCGTGACTTCCGTCAACTCCAGCACACCTTTGGCGGGGACCGGGAATGGCTCCGGCATCGATACGATGGCGTCCGGTTGGATGGTCCAGCCCTCGCGCCAGGTAACTGGAGCTGGTTGATCCCGCGCGTCCCCCTCTGGAGCGCCGGCGTCGACCCAAGCCACGAGAGTGTCGACCTCGCTCCGAAGCAAGCTGGGGTCGTTAAGAAACCTGCTGTAGCGCGGGTCCGCGGACCAGGGCGGCATCTTCCCGCCGAGTACCGCCGTCTTGATGGCCTTCGCCCAGGGCCGGGTGTTTTGGTAGGTTAGCAACGACATGGGCGCGACTTGACCCGGCCGATGACAGCTCTGACAGTGCTTTTGCAGGATCGGAAGCACGTCGCGATGGAACGTGGCGGGAGAAGCATCGCCGGCCGCGAAGGCAACGCCCATTGTCAACGCAGCGATTAGAATGCGTAACATCTTCCGCGGCACCCGCCGGACTCCACTCGATTCTATAGATTTCGAAGTCGCGGGGCAAGCTTCAAGACGGGGGACGGGGCCGCTGGATCCCTTTCAGCAACGTCGCGAAGCCCCTGCACCGTTGTACACTCTAATCGTGCGGATACTGGTGGTCGAAGACGAAAAACGCATTGCCGACTTTTTGTCGCGGGGCCTGGAGAGCGCCGGCTATGCCGTGGACGTGGCGTCCACTGGCGGCGCGGCCGTCGACATGGTCCACGCGACACAATACGATCTCGCCATTCTGGACCTGGGTTTGCCTGATATGGACGGGCTTTCGGTGCTGGCTAAAATCCGCAACCGCAAGGTCAGCCCCCCGGTGTTGATTCTGAGCGCGCGCGACGCCGTCGACGACCGCGTGAAGGGCCTGGAAGGCGGCGCCGACGATTATCTGGTGAAGCCCTTCGCCTTTGTCGAGCTGCTGGCGCGGGTGCGTGTGCTGCTGCGCCGCGGACAGCCCACGCCGGAGCGGCTGCAGGTGGGCGATCTCTCGCTCGATTGCATCCGGCGCCGCGTGGCGCGCGCGGGCGAAAACATCGAGCTGGCGCCCAAGGAGTTCAGTATCCTCGAATACCTGATGCGCAACCGCGGCCGCCCGCTCAGCCGCACCATGATCGTCGAGCATGTGTGGGATATGGACTACGACGGCCTCACCAACATCGTGGATGTGTATATCCGCCACCTGCGCAGCAAGATCGACGACAAGTGGCCCGCCAAAATGATCCAGACCGTGCGCGGCATCGGCTATATGCTGGATACTCCGGAAAAAGCCGCCGCCGACAGAAACTAAGCTATGCCCATCGCCCGGCTCACGCGCGTTTTTGGCGTCCGCAAGCTGCGCCCCCGGCTCGTACGCGGGTTGCGCTTCCGCCTCGCGTTCAGCTATTTCGTATTCTTCACGCTGCTGCTGGTGATCATCGGCTTGGTCTACCGCCAGAATCTGAAGACCCAAATGGAAGGCGACGTGAAAGACGCGCTTGAAGAAGAATGGGACGGCGCCAAAGGCTATATCAAGATTGAAAACTACCGGCCGGTCTGGACGGCCGACAAGGACGATCCGGAAGAGGAGCACATCATGGAACGCCTCCAATACGTGCACCTGCTGACTGATTCGAACGGCAACGTGCTGTCGGATTCGCCAACCTACGAATCGATTGGCGTGGATTCGCCTCAGGAGATTCTCCGGGTGCTGACCCTGCCCGAGCCGGTGATCAAGATCCGCTCCGACTCCGACGGCGTACCCTACATGATCAAGGCCGGCGTGATGATGGGCGAGCACGGCAGGAAGTATTTCTTCGCCATCGGGAGGTCGCTCGAAGAAAGCCGCCGCACGGTGTACTATTTCACGCGCACCTATTTTCTGGCTCTTCCGGTGATGATGCTGGTGACAAGCGTGCTGGGCTGGTTGCTGGCGGGGCGCGCGCTGCAACCGGTGGTTTCCGTGGCCCAGGCGGCGCAGAACATCACCGGGTCAAACCTCTCGATGCAGATTCCCATGCGCGGGGCGGGCGACGAACTGGATTACCTGATCGCCAGCTTCAACCGCATGACCGACCGCTTGCAGCAATCCTTCGAGCAGATCCGGCGCTTCTCCACCGACGTTTCGCATGAGCTGCGCACGCCGCTGACGGCGATCCGCGGGCAACTCGAAGTCGCTTTGTTCACCGCCAAAACCCCCGAGCAGTACCAGGAAGCCATGGTCAACGCGCTCGAAGACGTGGAACAGCTTTCGAGCATCGTGCGCGCGCTGCTGCTGTTGAGCCAGGCCGAGTCGGGACAACTGGTGTTGCAGAAAGCGCCGCTGGATTTGAGCGAAGTCGCCGTGGATGTGGTGGATCAATTCCAGATTCCGGCCGAAGAAAAGCACCTGATCCTCAAGGCCAAAACCGAGCCTGGCGTGATGGTTCACGCCGACCGGACGCAGATCGAGCGGCTGCTCTCCAACCTGGTCTCGAATGCCGTCAAATACACCCCGGCCAACGGGACGGTGCGCGTCGATGTTGGCCCCGATCCGTCCTATGGACCCACCGCGGGCTGGGCCAGAATTCAAGTGGAAGACTCGGGCGTGGGCATTCCGGCCGAAAATTTGCCGCATATTTTCGACCGCTTTTACCGGGTTCGCAATCCGGAAACCAGCCGCGTGCAGGGATTGGGGCTGGGCTTGAGCTTCGTTTCCTGGATCGTGGAAGCGCACGGCGGGCGGATCGACGTGACAAGTACGGTGGGAGAAGGAACGCGCTTCACGGTGCTGCTGCCTCCGGGCGCGCAAGCCCCGCCGCAGCCGGTTCCCGAGCCGGACGCGGTCACGGCTCCGGGCGCGTGACCTCGCGCGTGCGCCGCGGGCCCGGGGGCGGGCCCGGGCCGCGCCGCGGAGTTCGGTACACTGAAGGCACTCCCTATGGGCCCCTTATGAGTTTGGACATTCAGGAAAGCTCTCGCGAAGACATTTCTATCCTCACGCTGAAGGGCCGGTTGGCGGTCGGCGAATCCAGTTTGGTGCGGGAAGCGGTTCAAGCGCTGACCACCGCCGGCAAGATCAAGGTGGTGCTGGATCTAACGGGCGTGGATTACATCGATTCTACCGGCCTGGGCGCGCTGGTGATCTGCTACACGTCCCTGAAGCGGCTGAACGGCGCTTTGAAGCTGGTGAATCCGAACAAGCGCAACGTGGAGCTGTTGCTGTTGACCAAGCTGCACACGATTTTCGAAGTGTTCACGGAAGTGCAGGACGCCATCAACAGTTTCTTTCCGGACCGGCAGATTAAGCACTTCGACATTCTGAGTTTCGTTAAACAGCAGGAGGCGGAAGAATAGCGGGGTGCTGTCGTGGAGCACGCACTCGTGCGTGCCATGTCGAGACTCGTCTCGACACGCGGTGCCAAGAACGACCAGGCGTCGGCAGGAGTGCCGACGTGGCACGCAGGAGTGCGTGCTCCACATCAGTCCGGGCAGCGGCGGTAGATGGTGATGTTGCGCGCGCGCAGGGCCACACAGTAGTGGGCCAGCCACGAAGACAATTCCGGGTAATTGTGGATGTCGAGCTGTGGATTATACGCGCTCAGTCCGTCGAGAATGATGGACGGTGCCGTGCGCGCTAGTTCTAAGCGATTTTCGCGCGCCCACTCCGGCGCCACTGGGCGCGAGTCGGTTAGATGGCGGTCGGCTGGAACACCGGTCACGGGCTGCGAATCCCACAATTTCGACGCCACGGGTAAGCCGGTGTAGACGATCAAGTTTGGCCGGTAGCCCCAGATGAACACTGTGTCGCCCGGCCGGCGGAACGCGCGCAGCAGAATCGCGGCGGTGCGGCTCTCCTGGTCCAGCGCTACATCGGACCAGGTGAACCGCACGTCCATCAAGCTGTCGCCGGCCAGCGTGAAATAGCGCGGGCCGAAACGCACTATGGGGATCACCAGGGCCACCGCGATCGCGGTGGCCCTG
>Ga0316363_10000922_pt1 | contig 29971 bp, 29 predicted proteins | sample Sb_taG_3_FD_200459 | JGI IMG/M metagenome (GOLD analysis project Ga0316363, IMG submission 200459) | Peat soil microbial communities from Weissenstadt, Germany - Sb_50d_a_PC metaG (v2) (version 2) | ecosystem: Environmental > Terrestrial > Soil > Wetlands > Peat | place: Germany: Weissenstadt...
CACAGCCGCCGAAGGTGGTTTGAAACCTGCTCCTGTAAGCCGGTTCCGAGGGGCCTACCCTCATCGATTAAGCAGTTACACACATTGGGCCCTCTTCGGCCCTTTGCGCTCGTGGCGCACGATCGTCAGCGTACCGGAAGACAATGACGATCGAGAAGTTCGCATTTCCTTCAGCAAGTGACGTCCAGTGCAGGGACAGGCGACGGTTGGATCCTTCAATGCGCATTGTTCCGGGAACCGATTGCGCAGCATTGCGGTACGAAACAAAAAGCCCCCGGCCTGTGCCGGGGGCTCTTGCTCGTGCAGCAGGGTTGCTGCTTACCGGCTGGCCTGGAGGCTGGCTCCGCCACTAGGGCCGCTGTTAGGGCCGCTGCCAAGGACGTCACCGGTGGAGACAAGCTTGACCCAAAGCGAACCGTTGCCTTTGTAGTACGAGGTGGCACTGGCCTTGCGAAGTGCATCCAGGCTGCTCTGCTCCGTACCCGACGCTGCAGTGGCGAATCCCGGCAGCTCGAAGATCACCCACGAGCCGCTATCCAGTTCCTTCACGCTAAGGGACAGGGACGGCCTTTCGGTGGTCACCTTGATCTCGGTACCCGCTCGTACGTTGGTTTCTCCGGTGACGGGAAAATCCTTGCCATTGCGGCTGAGAACGACTGGCGGCTGCGCAGGTGCACCGGCGCCTCCGGCGGTGGGCGATCCGATGAAGTTTACGACTCAGGGCAAGGAGTACGCCACGTGGGTCAAGGTGAAGGGCCAGTGGCTCTACAAGACCCGCCAGATCGCGAGCGGCAGCAACCCACCCGAAGGCTGGAAGTAATAATTCTGGCGTCCGAACCGCAGCGTCCAGATCTGTTTAGCACCCGATGCGCGAGCCTATGCTGGGATGTTCGATCCTGGCACGAGCTTGGGGAAGTCGGTGGGAATGTTCCCGAAGAGGTCAATGGCACGCACTAAATCATTCAGTGCGGCTTCATGGACGAGCGGTACTCGTGGCCTGTTGGACCGCAGGGTGCCCCACTGATCCTGAACGCCAGGGTAGCCATCCCCGTAGCGTTGCGGGAAGTTCGAGTATACGAGCAGGTTATAGGGGTCGACGCCGCGATGGTGCGCTTGCACAAGCCGCGCAAGTCGCAACATGGGTTCGGACATGATTGTGGGGTCCCCGCACCGTGACCGGTAGAACGCGTCAGCCCGATCGGGAGGCAGGTTCGTATCGACGAAGAGGGCCATTGGGTTCCGGGGATCTTTGGCTGCTGCGTTATTGATGAGCCCACCGAATCGCGTATCAGGGCGTGCTGCTTGGATACCGGGCCAGCCCATGACCCCTGGTCGGTGCTTGCTCTTCGCCTCCACCGCGATATGTTGCTGGGTAGCTTTGTGGACGGCGATAAACTCCGGGTTCTTCGGTTTTGGACCCGTGTAGACCTGGCGCATGATCGTGAAGCCAGCCCGGAGGCATGTGGCCTCTACGAACAGTTCATGACGGGCACCTTGGAATTGCTCGTGGTTCCTGAGTCGATGGAGCAACTCTTCTTGCAGAGCGTTGTTGTCGTCAACAGTATAAAGATCGTAGTAGAACCGTTCGCAGAAGGAGAGCGCGGCGTTGGGCTTTACGGTCACGTAGCCTTCCGGCTGCAGCGGCTGCTGGTTCACGAAATCCATTGCTTGTCGGTGTAGAAGGTAGAGTGGATGACGTTCCTCTTGCCGAAGATTCTCTTGCTCCGCCACCCATTCCTCGCCCAAGAGGAAGAGCCCATGATAGAAGAGGAAATTCGTGAAGGTGCTTTTCTCTGGGGCTTCATAAATCTTTCCGCGCACCACGACAAGCTGTTTTTCCCAAACGTGGGTATGCATGATCGGCCGTACTTGCCCAAATGTTTTTACACGCTGCTCCTCATTCCTGCGCTGCTTTTGAAACTGCGCTGCAGCGCGCCGCAGAAGATCTACGGGCACGGAACGCGGGGGTGTTACGGGCTTCGCTATTAGCAGAGGGAGAGCCGCTCCTCGATGACACTTCTTAAACTTCAATCCACTACCACATGGGCACGGATCGTTCACTCCGACCTTCATGTTTCTTAGTTTAAACCTCTGATAGTTACGGCAGGTTCACGCCGAACCCGCTTCGAGCGCGAGTGCACTCTGCTGCGCAACGACCTTGCGAAGCACGTTTTTTACGATCTTGCGTGCCTCTTTTTTTAGCAAGAGTGAGATCGTGCTGGCCAAGAATGGGTTGACCGGAGGCGATTCCGGGAACCGATTGCGCAGCATTGCGGTACGAAACAAAAAGCCCCCGGCTTGCGCCGGGGGCTCATGCTCAAACAGCAGGGTTCAGCTTACCGGCTGGCCTGGAGGCTGGCTCCGCCACTAGGGCCGCTGGCAGGGCCGCTGCCAAGGACGTCACCGGTGGAGACAAGCTTGACCCAAAGCGAACCATTGCCTTTGTAGTACGAGGTGGTGTTGGCCTTGCGCAGCGCATCCAGGCTGTCCTGCGCCGTACCCGAGGCTGCGGTGGTGAATCCCGGCAGCTCAAACATCACCCACGAACCGGCATCCAGTTCCGTCACGCTGAGGGAAAGGGATGGCCTTTCGGTGGTTACCTTGTACTCGGTGCCCGCTCGTACGTTGGTTGCACCAGTGACCGGGAATTCCTTGCCGTTGCGGCTGAGAACGGCTAGCGGCTGCGCAGGCGCGCCTCCGATGCGACCAAGCCTTGCACCAACAACGATGCCAGGGCCGCGACCTCCGGCTCCTGCGGGAGCGGCACCGGGCGCACCGCCGCGACCAGCCGGTCCGCCAGGACCTGCGCCACGACCGCCACCACCGCCCGCGGCGGCGCCAATAGTCATCCGCCCGATGTCGCCTTTACACACCGCAGCGTTCCAGGTGGGCTTCACCTCGCAGCCTTCGTCGCTAGCGATCCCGCCGTTAATGACAATGTAGGAATTGGGAACGCCGCTGACCGAGCCGTCCTTGTCATTGAACACCGAGGACTTATAGCTCCCATTGCCGTAATCATCGTTGCTCCACTTATACTCCATCGGCGGGAAATACACCGGCTTCGCGTTGACGAATTTCGCGCGCTGTATGGTGTTGTTGGAGCTCATCCCGAAGCTGGTATACAGCAGGTAAGAGATCGCTCCCGTCTTGCGGGTGGCGTTGTCCTGGAAATTCACGAAGGTGACATTGTCCAGTTCATGACGGTAATCGTAGAACTCATAGCCGCGGATCGGGAAATCCGCAAGTTCGGGCTCCGGCAAGCTGCGGCCATAAGCTTTTTCCGCCGGCGCCTTGGGGTTGCCGATGTTGTCGGTTTCGCCCACGAACAGCGAGTCAACCACCCGTGAGGTAAAGGCGGAACGACCCAAGTTGCCGGACGCATGCGTGTAGCCAATTGCGTTGTCGGCCAGCTTCAGGTTCTTGAATGTGTGCATCTCACCGCGGGTCCAGATGCCGCCATTGCGGTTCTTGTAGGCGGTGTAATCCTCGATGACCGACTCCACTTGAGGGCCGTTCGCGTCAGCGGGATTGGCAAGGGAAATATGCCCACCGGTGGCGAAATGGCCATCGGGCCTGGGGCCGCGGTCGAACAGGAAACTGTCAAAGTTCGAATGGGCGGTGTTGCCCTTGAACTCCCGCACCCGGGTTCGACGCGGCCAGGTCATCGCACTGATCTCCGTGCCTTCGAACTTACCCGTCGGATGCTCCGGCAAGGCGAACCAGAAACCTGTCGAGTCGGAACCCGCGGCCACGTTGTCCCGGTAAATATTGTCCGGATTGGTGATCCAGAAAGTCGACGCCGTGTTGTCGGAAGGGATCAGGATGTCCTTGGCGTTCTGGCCGGCCGTATCGAAGTTCTTGCCGCCCTCCGATCCGAACGGGCCGAGGTTTGTCGGGACGCACGGCGCGTCAGGATGGCACTTGGTCAGGATCCCCAGGTTGTGCACGAACTGGTTGCCGTGCTCCACGGCGTCTTCGAGGAAGAAGCAGTGACCAATGTTGTTGTAGGTCACGTTGTTTTCAACGTTCAAGTAATTTGTGCCATGCACGGTCACGCAGCGGCTGTAGGTGTCGTGAATCGCCGAGTTCTTGATGTACTGCCCCTGCGCATCGCCGATCAAATGCCAATGGATCGGATACCGGGCAAGATGCATGTTCTGACCCATGCGATTGAGCTCGACGCCCTCGACAAACATCTTGCTCCCGGCCATCGCCATAATGTGGCCGCCAAAGAGCGTCTGGTCTGCGTCAGCCGAAGCCTGGATCACGATATTGCGCGACAGCATGCCGACTTCGCCGCGTTCATCCACGTCGAAGGTAATCTTGCCGAAGTGCATGTAGTCCAGTTTCTTGTCGAGCGTGATCCTATTGCCGCTGATGGCGGCAATGGTTCGCCGCTCTGCCTGATGGGGATCGAAATCCGTGGACGCGAGGACAATCGCGTCGCCAGCCCGCCAGCCAGCGGCGTTCAGGACTTCAATCGAGTTGCTGCCTGCCTCGGCCGTCTTGGACAGCTTCGTCCAGGAGTTCGTGCGGTTACCGTGCAGGTTCAGGGTTCCACCCATCATCATGATCCCGCGGTCACTGCGGTCATTCGTTCCACCGATTCCGCTCATATCTTCGTCTTTGACGTTGTCGGTGAGGGTAATTGTGGCCTTGCGCGTATGGGGCCTGGCTTCGGTGCCGATTTCCAGTTCCCCGTGCACCATAACCCATTCGGTGGACAGTTCCAGATCTTTATTGTCCGCAAAGCTCAGTTTGCCGTTGATCGTCAAACTGCGCAGCGGTGGCGGAGAGACGTCGAGGACGACGTTCATATCCTTTTCAATGGTGACCACAGCATCTTTGGTCGGCACCTTTTTGTCAGGCCAGGTGGCTGGATCAGACCAGCGCTTCGCGCTGGCCGTCGAAGTCTTTTGCTGCGCTTTGAGGACGGCATATCCGCCGAGGCCTAAAAAGGCTGGAACCAGCAACGAAAGGAACAAGAGAGAACGTTTTCGCATCGTTAAATCTCCGTGATCGATCATGTTACGCTACTTTCTCCCGCGAGGATCGAAGGACGTGTAGCAAAGGACAATTGTACACCTATCGTCGGCCGGACAATATCCGGTAGTGCGCAACCAGAATTTAGCGGACTACCCAATATCCTCTGGTTTCAACGTATTCGCCAGCGGATGGGTTTTGCGGAGCGCAAGGCTGAAGGGATCTGGGCACGGCGGTTCGGACGCCAGAGCATCCAACGCGCCGGGTGCTTATTCCTTCCAGTCACGATCTGGCGTGTCTTGTAGAGCCACTGGCCATTCACCTTGACCCAACAGAACCTTCCGGAGACATGGATTACACTTTTTCGCTCCGCAGAACGCGGCGACTGAGAGCGGCAATGCGGGGATAGAGATTGTCCTGGGCGAGCGCTTCCCTAGCGTGACGGTCTTCGGCCTTTTTCTTGCGCGTGGCGGCCATCAAACGATGAAACGTTCGATCTCGATCTATCATTGACACTCCAAGCGAACCGGTCTAACAGCTGGTTAACGAAGCACGGAGGCACCAACGACTGTGTCGAAGAGCTCTCTGCGGGTGAGTCGTCGGCGACTCGGACGGAGCGAACGTTCGAGGGCCGGATAGGAAACGGGAAGTCGCCAGGGTCCGGTAATCCAGGCGCGCGACAGATACGGAACTACAACGCCAAAACCGACGGCCTGCGTTAGTAGCGCGCGATTCCTATTGCGAAATCCCCTATACCACCACCGAAACGCTTAAGATGTCGGGTTCTTGGAAGGCGACCCGTTCACGTGGCCGGATCGGCATCCGTCGATTTAGGGCATTGACGCCCTTCCGACCGTTGCGCCTGAATCACGGCGCATCCTTCGCTATCTGCGCCCGCCCTCAATCAGCCTCAATTCCGCGGACCAGTCGGATAACGCCAGGCAAAGACCTGCAACATCCGGGTGCCCCGCGAGCAGCAATGCTTCGATGGCCGCTATCTCGGCACGGCAGCGTTCGACTTCAGCATTCCGCTCGACATCTTCGGATCGCGGTTGAAGTTCCACGCCCACCTCACCAATTGAGTTTGCTTCGGTCCGTGGTGCTGAGTAGGTAACCGCGGATCGGACGCTGAGGCGGTCCTGGTGGCTGTGGAGGTCGCGGCGCCTGCCCTACCGGCTTCGAAAGATCCGCGAGTCGCCCTTCCAACGTTTGCCAGTGTGCATCTGTGAATCGATCCATTCCGTAAACAGCGGCGGCCGCACGGGAATAGCAACGCGCGTCAAGTGCGTCGTTGCGATCCCGCATCTTCTGCCATTCCGTGCGCCGGTAACCCTTCACGATCTTGGTGACCAGTTGCTCGGCCGTGATCTGTTTGAAGTACTCCTCGCTGTACATCGGGAAGTGGCAGTAACCGGGCGGATATGGTTCGCCGCTCTCCTCGGTCGGACGATCCAGGCGTAACCAGCGGTACAGTTCCTCCTTGATCATCGAGCCGTTCACGGGCCAGACTCTTACGCCCCAGCGCATGTGCTTTCCTTGTGGCCCGACATCAACCGGCGACGGCTGGCTGATCGGAGCAGCCGCGCGGGAGTCCCCTTTGATCACAACCGCCCGTGCGCCGCCGTACTTGCGCGCCCAGGCGTACACTTCGGGGGTCGCGTAGCCGGAATCGATCGCGAATTTGACAATCGGAAGTGCCGCGCCCGATTCAGTTGGGTAATAGGCATTGAGAGCGGCTGTTAGCTTCTGCCAGACCGCACCTTCCGCCGTCCGGCCTTCGAGCACTTGGTAGTCAACCGACCACGACTCTTTCCCGCGTCCCCAGGCTACGACTTCCAACTCAATGCGATCCTTCTGGATGTCCACGCCGGCTGTCAGGAACGGCCCGCCCTTGGGAACCGTTCCAATCCTGTAGTCCTCCCGCCGGTCGTACAGCCGCTGCCAGTCCGGCGCCTCGCCCTGCAGCGCCCAGGTTTCGCCCAGCACCGTGTTGACGAACACCTGGAGCAGGGCGGGATTCTTCTGCGCCTCCGCGAACATCGCCGCGGCGTCCGCCCAGCTGAACCAGCCCACCGGGCTGTACAGGCTCGAAAGGTGAAACCCGGCGGCTTTCCCAGGTCCTGGTTCGGCCGGCCGCCACTCGCCGCGAGACAGCATCCAATGCTTCTCGTGATTCTCGATCTCGCCCTCGCAGTGCTCGCAGATGTAGACCGCTTGTTCGGGTTGCGCCTTGGGCCAGCGGAGCTGGGCGAACTTGAGAATCTGATGCTCGTTGCAACTGGGGCACGGAACCCAGTAGTAGCGCTGATCGCTGTCTTCAAAGCTCGCTTCGATGTGGCTACGGCCCGTGACCTTCGGCGTCGAGATCATGAACACCTTCCGCCGAGCGAACGTGCGAGTTCTGGCCAGAGCAAGGTTCACCGGGTCGCCTTCGCCGTCCACGTCGCCTGGATACGCGTCCACTTCATCAAGGAACAGATAGCGTGCCGCCATGGAACGTAACCCCACGGCTGAATTGGCTCCAGTCATGACCAGGATGCCGCCGGGAAACTCCTTGGCGAGCATCGTGTTTCCGGAGTCGCGGGAACGGGGATCGCTCACCAGTCCGCGGAGCACGGCGCTTTCCTCAATGAGCGGATCGATACGCTGTTTCGAGTTGCGCTTGGCCATTTCGACCGTTGGCTGGACGGAGAGCATCGGACCGGGCGCCTGGTGGACGACGTAGCCGATCCAGTTGTTGCCACATTCCGTGCCGCCGATCTGGGCGCCCTTCATCAGTACCACCGTTTCGACGGGCGATGACGGCGACAGGCAGTCCATGATCTCGCGGAGGTACGGCGTCCGTTCGGTCCGCCACGGCCCAGGTTCGGCGGAGGCCCGTTGCGACAGCGTCCGATACCGGTCCGCCCATTCCGAAACCGTGAGCAGTGGATCGGGCAGCGCACCTTCCGCGGCGGCAAGCGAGTAGATCTCTTCAGCGGTTTGCATCCGAGAACTCCACCAGCGCCTTGCGGATCTCGGCGGCGAGCAACTCGTGAACCTGCCGGGGATTGCTCTCGGCGGCCAGGACTGCGGCCAGCCGGTCGGGAATGTTCAGCATGCCGTCGCGGAACTGGCGAAACCGGTTGAAGGAGGCGACGCGGACCTCGTCGGCGCTCACCAGCTTTTCGGTGCGCTCTTCAAAGTCGATCTTGGCCAGCCGGGCCAGGGTAGCTCTCGCGGACGGCGCGGGCTTTCGAATACTCAAGACCGGATTCGAGTCGCGGCGGTTCGTTTGGCTCCCGCGACGGAGTGGCGGAGTGATGGTGAGCACTCTGAGGCGATACGGCCGGCTTCGCAGGCTTAGCGGCTGCCTTAGTTGGCTTCGAGGCAGGCAGCGGGCGTGGTGCCGTGTTGCGTGCCCAATTCGCGTCGGCAACGGCGGCATCAAGACGGCCGTCCTCCCTCGTGGTGATACGACCGGACGCCAGCGCCTTCTGAACCGCCCGCAAGCTGACGCCACGGTGCCGGGCATACGCCCGGAGGCTCATGGGCTCCTTACTCACGCCACCCGCTCCGCCGCCACCTCGTCGAAGGTGCGGTCGTCGTCCGCGAGAACCGCCTGCTGGCCGGTATATTCCTGCTACCGCCGAACGATCACGTCCGTGTACTTCGGGTCCAGTTCCATGAGCCTGGCATTCCGATTCCGCCGCTCGCAGGCGATTAGTGTCGAGCCCGAGCCGCCGAACAGATCCAGCACGCAGTCGCCGCCCTTGCTGCTGTTCGCCAGCGCCCGCTCGATCAGTTCGACTGGCTTCATGGTCGGGTGCAGGCGATTGGCCGACGGCTTCTTTTCCTGCCACAACGTGGACTGCGATTTGTTGCCATACCAGGCGTCGCTCTGGCGCGCGACGTGGCAGTAGAAGATGGGCTCGTGCTGGAACTTATACCGGCCGTGCCCCCAGGCGAACGTGTTCTTGGCCCAGATGATCTGGCATCGCACCTCGAACCCCGCCTTCTCCAGAGCGTTCTGAAACTCCCGCTGGACCGAAGAGGCGTGACAGACGTAGAGCGACGCGCCGGGTTTCACCGTGGCTCGGTAACTGGCGAAGGCGCCGCGCAGGAACCGGTCGAACTCCGCCGGCTTCATCCGGTCGCCTTTGATAGTTAGCTTGTCCGCCGTGTAGCCTTCGTACTCCACGTTGTACGGCGGATCGGTGAACACGAGGTCGGCTTGCTCGCCGTCGATCAAACGCCGGACGGCTTCCAGGTCCGTCGCATCGCCGCATAACACCCGGTGGTTGCCCATTACCCAGACATCGCCCGTTCGGCTCACCGGACACTCCGGCGCCTCCGGGGCCGCGTCCTCATCCGTCAGGCCGGGAGCAACCTCGTCGTCATCCGCCAGCAGGTCGCGCAATTCCTCGTCGCTGAACCCGATCACGCCGAGGTCGAACTCCTGAAGCTCCAGTTCCTTCAACTCCAGCCGCAGTAGCTTTTCGTCCCAGCCGGCCAACTCGGCCAATTTGTTATCGGCGAGCAAGTAGGCTCTACGTTGCGCCGGTGTCAGGTGGTCCAACGGGATCACCGGCACTTCCTTGAGCTGGAGGGCCTGCTCGCCGAGCAGGCGGCCGTGGCCCGCGAGGATGCCAGCGTCGCTATCGACCAGGACGGGGTTCACAAAGCCGAACTCGGCGATGCTGGCAGCAATCTGCATGACCTGCGCGTCGGAGTGCGTGCGCGGGTTGCGCGCGTAGGGAATCAGCTTTTCGATCGGCCAGATTTCGATCCGCCGGGCCATTGCTTCTGAGAACATCGCAACACTCCTTATTTATTGATTGACTACCCGACTACCGACTACCCGATCTGACTACCCGGCGATCTGACGACCTCGGTGACGACCTCCTCACTGGCTCTGACGCTAACGCACCCGCGAACCGGGGAAACCCGCCGGCCGCTGAACGCCCAGAAGTACCTTTAAACATTTTGAGAGCCGCGTTCGCCCAGTGTTTGCAGGGCCTTGGCGATGGTGTCCTCTTGCGCCGGGTTCCTCTCGTTTGGGTGGGTTGCGGCCCGCTCTGCGATGCCACGGCAGGGCTGGCACTGCGGCGCGACGAGGCGCGGCGGCCCTGGGAACCCAGGCTTGTGGTGGCCGGGGGCGGCTCGGGTAGTCGGCTGGCACAGCACGGCCCGACGTGAGCGTTGCCCCGGCTTGTGCGCCGAAAGCGACCTTGTGCCCCGACGGCGACCGTGACCTTCGAGGCTCGCGGCATCGGCAGGTAGAATCCGGGAGTGACGCTGCCGCCGATCCGTGCAACTTGGGTGCTGCAGACCGTTTGGAGTTCTTCGCGTACGGAATTAGCTAGCCGGGTGTTCGCAGCCCGGCGGACTTCGCCCACCGATAGGGAGAACATGCTTCACCTCTCAAAACTTGCACTCAGTTGTGTTGAGGGTACTTTCGGAGGGTGCGCTTTGCGCTGGCCTGTCGAACCGGCCCTTGATTACTTTATACGCGATTTGAGGCGGGTTGTACAGCGGGGAGTGCCTTTCCGTCAAAGGGAAGCGACTATTAGTGCCGCGCAGCAGCCGCATCCGCGGCTAACGCATTTTTGCGCGCGCATAATTTCCGCCAACACCGTATCACGGGAGTTTGAGCAGCGAGGCACTTCTACGTGTCGCCGACGATACGACCGAGTGGACATGACGATGGATTATGGGGTCGAGGGATCTATAATAAGAGAAGTTTATTCTGTAGATGTGAACCTGAAAAGCACAATCCCCTCGCGGGAAGCGTGTCACGAGGCCGGACACGCCGTGATGGCCGACCTGTGCAGCATTGAGATCTCTCGCGTCACAATTACGTCAGGTCAGGACGTGGTTGGGATGATGTCTACACCTTGCCACGCCCCGGATTCGGCTCAGGCCGTTGAGGATCGGAGGCTGCTGCAGAAACACGTCTTGATTCTTCTCGCCGGAAGGGCGGCTGAAGAGAGAGCCTGCCCGGGAATAACGAACGTCGTTTTACGTCCGATACACCTACATGACTACCACGGGCCGAATCGGGCGAACGATCTGATTTCGCGCTGGACCGTGTTAACTGGAGAAAGTGTCAGCGCAGAATTAGAATTATGGGAGCACCGGGCCGAGAGTGCCTTCGCCGACGATTGCCTCTGGGGAGCCGTGTGCCGGATCGCGTTTATGCTCGACGCCGCGGAGAAGGTCGATGGAGAACAGTACCTCACTGGAGCCGAGGTCCGCGATATTCTTGCTCGACTGATCCCGAACGAAAAGAGGGAAGCGTTCACCAAGGATGTATTCGGGTAAATTCCGACATAAGGAGGGGTGACTAGATACTCACGCGCTGCCTCTCCCGGAAAGAAGGTGCTATATTCTGCTCTGAGACAGGCGCACTGTGAAGTCTGATCGCATCGCTCTGGTTTTCGTGTTGGCGGGCAGCGCTCTTTGGGCTCAGTCTGGTGCTACCGCTAATATATCTGGAAACTGGAACATCACGGCCCATTCGACGTCGTTCGGCGATACCTTCCAAATTGCTGGCCAGATCAATCAGAGCGGAGGTTCGCTTTCCGGCCAACTGTCCGTTGCGGGCAGCATATGCGCGCAGACCGCCACGTTTACGGGAACGATCTCCGCTAACGGTTCCATAACCATCAATTTGAACGAAAGCGGGCAAGTAGTGGTTTTCTCCGGCACAGTTAGCGCCGACGGAAACTCGGCAAGTGGAACGTACAGCGCACCGTCTGGAGGCTGCACTAGCGGCGATAGTGGAACATGGGTCGGCATTCGCCCGTCGATCATCAGCTACCCCGTGGGATCACAACCCTATTACGCCGGTGGCATTGCCTTCGACGGCGCCAACATCTGGGTGACGAATGGCGCCAGCAACACCGTGACGAAGCTGCTGGCCTCTACCGGAACCATCGTGGGCACCTATCCCGCGGGATATCGACCAACACTCACCGCTCCGCTCGGTTGCCGGCAGCGCCCGCGTGGTGCGATTAATTAACGAAGCGAACAAGGCGGATTGTGGCGCGCCGCTGATACGCCGCTGCCAGTAGTAGCGCGATCTCATTGATGGCATCGTCAACGTTGGGTTCTTCGTCGCGCTGCATGTGTTCGCCTCCAAGGGCGCGCAGCCTGGCGAGGATAATGTGGGCGTGGACAAACAAAGGCATGGCCGCCGTGGTTGCTCGACCCAATGTCCAGCACCCACAACGAGTCCCGCTTGGCGGCCTGCCCGCTGTCTGGTGTTCCGGGGGCGCGTTCGCGCTCCCTGTCAACCAAACGTGCAGCCCTCGCGAGAGAGGCTGAGAGAACTGACCCGAACCGGCGCCGGCGCGGCTTTCGGGGCGAGTCAGCCCAGCAGTGCCCGCCGCCAGAGAGTTGCGTTTTGGGCAAGTATCGGCCAATTCTGCGGGTCCGGGCGGTCCCGCCGTCAACCAGAAGGTGGAGAAGGCTCGTAGCGAATTCGTTTGGCTCCGCAGAAACGGCGAAGTTCGAGGCGTGTCTCCGGAGAGAGCCGTTTTGAATTTGTCGGGTCTATAAAAAAAGGCGCTGTGGGCCGCCAAAATCTAAAGATTCGTGAAGGCTCGTTGGCTCGACTTGGGGAATTCGTCTGCGGACGCTTACCTCGCCATGGATTCATCGTCCATGACGCGCGGGTGGCGCTGGAAGCCCCCCAGGGCGCCTTTTCACTGCTCCGGGTGGGGACATCGGCGCAGATTGCCAGCGTGAGGACTGCGGCTCCGTAATCGCTCCGAATCAATCCGCAAGATCCACACGCAAACCGCATTTGATTACCGTTGAAAAAGTGTTGAAAAACGTTTGATTGTCAGCTCGCTGGCGTTCTAAATCTATGATTTTGCACCATGATCAAGAACGACCCGATCGGCTCTTCATGCGGCCGGGCTGTCAAATTCAAAGTCGGCGAGGGCGGAGTCCTGGTCTTATGTGTGCTCGCGCAATCGTTCCCGCCGCGATCGTTGCGCAAGGCGGATAGGCACACCACGCTCCCGGCAATCCGGGCAGAAATTCCTCTGCCCAGTTTTCGGTGCTCGCCCCAACGGCGTGTACGGCTGGTTGCAATAGCAGCACACTGCGAACGCATCGTGCTTCGACGCCCTCAGACAAAGCTGCAGCGCCAAATACGATAAAAGGTTAGGACCGGAGAACACGAGATTCGGCCGCGCAAGGCTTCCATCTCCCTCCCAGACCAGCCAGGGCCTGACTCTGCCGAGTTGCAGCAAAACGTTCAACAATCGCGCCCACATCTGGCGGTCTCGATCCGTGCCTTTTCGCACGAAATGAGCCATGGCTAACCATGCTTCCTCGCCGCTCCAAGAGGTAGGACTCAGCAGATCGCGATGTTTCTCTGTCTGGGGGACCAAGGACGCTGGACAAGCTCCAATTTGATGCCAGTCGGTCGGATCAGACTTGCGATCCGCATGGAAACAGGACGCGATGCGCAGCAGCGATCGCATGGACAGAGCGAAGTATCTCCATATTTCGCAGCTCTCGACGATGACCAGTTTGCCTGGCAGTATTCTCCACTTCTTGATGTCGGCAAAGACTAGGAGGGCGCCAAAACTGGAGGCGAACTTTTGGATCTGCTGGTCGGAAGCGGTTGCCAATAGGAGAAATCGTTCGAGAATCTCTGGATTGGGCCGCACGCGATTGGCGTGCGTGGGCAAGTCGCTCCAGGGTGGCTCCAGAACGAATTCCATTTCCGCCCGGTACGTCGGAGCGTTAGCGCTCTCATCGGTTCCGGCGTCCTGAGTGTTCGAAGCAACCCTGAGGTAATCGGCAGCCGCTTTTGAAAGTGGTTTGCGCATTTTACGCAGAGTGACGCGCCTGACGTTCAGCTCGACTCGATCGGGTTTGAGCCAACCCTGGACGGGGGTGCGGTCCAGCACTTTCTTGGCCTGATCGCGCAGGACGTGGTCTAAGAGGGAACGATTCTTCAGTCTGGGCATGGAAACATATCTCCGGAAACTTCAAGTACTCATAGATAGGTCATATATAACATATTGTAGTGCCGTTGTCTAGCTGGTAAACTTCGATCAGTAGATTGGAGTTGGAGTAATTATGCGTGGTGGAAAACGAGATGGAGCGGGCCGCAAGTCCGCACGAATTGATTTTGGGGAATTGGAAAAGCTATGCGCTCTGCAATGCACCGACGAAGACCTGGCCGCGTTTTTCGGTGTGACGGTACGGACGATCGAACGGCGACGGCAGAAGCCGGCCTTCGCCGCGGCGATGGAGAGCGGTCGGGCCAAGGGCCGCCTTTCGGTGCGCCGCTCGCTGTTTACGCAAGCGGCCAACGGGAATGTCGCGGCCTCCATCTTCCTGGCCAAGAACCTGTTGGGCTATCGGGATGTCCGCAGCAACCAACACAGCGGGCCGGACGGAGGTCCCATCGCGATCCACAACGGGCTGGACCTTACGCGGCTCTCGGCCGAGGAATTCGAGCAATTGCAGGTCCTGATGGACAAGGCGGAAACAACGACAGGAGAAAGCCAATGAACCTACAAGCCTCAGACCTAGAGCAGATGAAGCAGTTTCTCAATCGGAAATCGATCGACTCCGAACGGCAGCGCCGGCAGTCCCCCTTCCTGACGATGTTTGCGGACGCAGGGCCATCGCGGCGCGAGTTGTACCCCAAACAAATCGAGTTCTTCCGTGCCGGCTTGGCGTACAAAGAGCGGTTGTTCATGGCCGCCAATCGGGTCGGCAAGACCGTGGCCGGCGGGTACGAAGCGGCGTGCCATTTGACGGGCCGCTATCCGAGTTGGTGGGAGGGCCGGCGCTTTGAACAGCCTACCGATGGATGGGCCTCCGGCACCACCAGTCAGACCACGCGCGACGTGGTGCAAAGTGTGCTGCTGGGAAAGTCGACTGGCCAGGGATTGATTCCCGCCGAGGCGGTCGTGAATACGGTGGCGGGCCGCAGCGTTTCCGGTTCCGTGGAGACGGTCTGGGTGCGGCATGTCTCCGGAAAAGTTTCCAAGCTCAGCTTTAAGAGCTACGAACAGGGGCGGCGTTCCTTTGAGGGGGAAGCCAAGGACTTCATCTGGTGTGATGAAGAGCCGCCCATGGATGTATACGGCGAGATGCTGGTTCGGTTGATGACCACCAAGGGCCTGGCCTGGACCACGTTCACGCCTCTGCTGGGGATGAGCGAGGTGGTGTGCAGCTTTCTGGAAGCGGACCAGGCGGAATTGCGCGCCTCGAGATACGTGATTCAGGCCGGTTGGAAGGATGTTCCCCACCTGGACGCCGAAGAACAACTCAAGCTGATCGCCAGCACGCCGCCCTACCAGATCCAAGCTCGCAGTGAAGGGGAACCAGCGCTCGGCGCCGGCGCCATCTACCCTATTGGCGAAGCGGACATCGTGGTGCCGGATCGCGCGATCCCGGACGAGTGGCCGCGCGCCTACGGCATGGATGTGGGCTGGAATCGGAATGCCGTGGTGTGGGGCGCGAGCGATCCGGGCAGCGGCGTGATCTATCTATACAGCGAACACTATCAGGGTCAAGGCGAGCCGGCTTCGCACGCGCAAGCGATTCGTGGCCGTGGGGAGTGGATTCCGGGGGTGATCGACCCGGCCTGCCTGGGGAGCTCCCAGATCGACGGGCGCACGCTGATGCAGATGTACGGGCAGCTGGGGCTGCATCTTGCACCGGCGGAGAATGCGGTCGAGGCAGGCATCGCGGAAGTATGGCAGCTGCTCATTTCGGGGCGGCTGAAAGTGATGGAGAGCTTGACGAACTGGTTGCGGGAGTTTCGCAAGTATCACCGCGACGACAAGGGTGCGGGCAAGATCGTCAAGCGTTACGACCACCTGATGGACGCCACGCGGTACCTGATGGTCAGTGGGCGCCCCTACATGTGTACGAAACCCAAACCCCAGCCACCGCCGCGTTCTGTCCGCGTGAGTGTCTGGTCGTAAATGCGTCGCCCGCGCCGGCTAATTAGAAAGGACTAGCGCCGAGGCGATCATCCGCAGACTGGCCATTTCGATGGAACAAGAGAAGCAAAAACGGCCAATCCGTTTGTCGAACCGTTAATCCTGGGCCGCGCGCGTGCGCGGGCCTGACACGCCAAAACGTGGCGACTACCTATGCGGGACCGATTGCCAAGTTGGGCCCGTTCCTATCACGCTGTGGCTGGCCGGCGAAACCGGCAAATCTAAATCCACGGCGTACCGAGCCGGCCTTATCGCTGGCAGAAACGAGGGCATTATGATGCCACCTAAAGTATCCATGGAAATCCAGATCTGGCCCATCGACAAGTTGGTCCAGTACGCGCGCAACCCGCGCAAGAACGATGCGGCTGTGGACCGCATGTGCGGGAGCATTCGTGAATTCGGTTTCAAGATTCCGTGTCTAGTGCGCAGTGACGGCGAAGTGATTGACGGCCATCTGCGCCTCAAAGCCGCGCGCAAGCTGGGCCTTACGGACATCCCGGTCATCTTGTGCGACGAGTGGACCCCGGCGCAGGTCAAGGCCTTCCGGCTCATGGTCAATCGGTCGGCGACCTGGGCCGATTGGGATGACGAACTGCTGGCGTTGGAGCTGTTGGACCTCCAGACATCGGACTACGATCTCGCCCTGACAGGGTTCGACACCAAGGAGCTCGATGACTTCCTCTTGCATGACGACCCACAAGAGGATGCCGCGCCGCCGCTGCCGGTGGTTCCAGTCACGAAGCCCGGCGATCTATGGCTTTGCGGGTTGAACCGGGTCCTCTGCGGGAACGCGACTGACGCGGAGGTGGTGGCGCGGCTGCTGGGAGAGCGCAAACCGTTCTTGCTCGTGAGTGACCCTCCTTACGGAATTGAATTGGACACAGAGTGGCGGGACCGGGCAGGGCTGAACAAACGCGGACGTGCTGAGCCCAGCTATTTGAAACATCGGACCAAGGGGCATCGGGAAACCAGTATCTCCGGTGACACGCGCACCGACTGGTCCGAGGCATTTGCTCTGGTTCCGAGTCTGGAAGTGGGCTATGTCTGGCACGCCTCGAAGTTCACCCGCGAGGTTCTGAATGGCTTGCTGCGGATCGGATTCCTGCACCATCAGCAGATCATCTGGAACAAGGGACGCCCGGTGCTCACCAGGACGCATTATTGGTTTGCCCACGAACCCTGCTGGTACGTCCGAAAGAAGAACGCTCCTTGGTACGGGAAGCCCGGCGAGAACTCGACGATCTGGGATTCACCGTCACCGAAGTTCATCATGGGCGGCTCCGATGAGGATAAACTCGATCACCCCACACAGAAGCCAGTTGCGCTGATGCGGCGACCGATCCTGAACCACACCAAGCCGGGCGAATTGGTATACGACCCGTTTCTGGGTAGCGGCACCACACTCGCCGCGGCGGAGGTGACCCAGCGCGTGTGTTATGGCCTGGAGCTCGATCCCAAATATGTCGACGTCGTGGTTGAGCGCTGGCAGGGGTTGACCGGCCGGCAAGCAACGCTCGAAGGCGATGGCCGCACTTTTGACGCCATTCAACGGGATCGGGTACGGAGGGCGGCCTGACGGCCTGACTGAAAAAGCCGCCGGAGTTGAATCCGGCGGCAGAAGGGAAGAAACCTGCTCGTGAGTTTGACTCAGCCGTGCCGCACCTCAGGACGAATCCCCGGCTCTGTCGAGACGGTCCATGATCTTCTGAAACATCCGGCGCTGCTGGTCCCACTCGATCTGGCGGACGACGGGCCGCAGGTTTCTCTCGTTGAGGCCGTGGATGTTCGAAAGAAAGAGGATCTGTTCCTGAATGTCCGGAGCAAGATGGAGCAGCTTCATGATCTGAGTCATGCGGGCTCGCGTCACCCGGCCGCGGCGGGCTAGGTCCGCGTAATCCTGAATCTTCTTCTCCCGCAACAGTCCCTCAAACCGGATGGCCAGCGCCATGAGCCGGGCGATCCGGGGGATGGAGCAGCCCGCCACTTCGACCTCGCGCGGCTTTCGATCACATGGTTTACCCGCGCGAAAATCCAGCGCGTAGTTGACCTCCTGGTTGCCGCTCATGCCCGCGCCTCCTCGCCCGCCGCCGTGGTCGCGGCCGGATGGAACCGGATGGAGATTCGCCGGGCGACCCCGTCATAGCCGATTCGCTCGACGATGGCTCGGAGCGCCTCCACCTGCCGGGAGCGATCCATCTGTTCCCACTCGGAGGGATCTAAGTTTCCGTGCTGCGCTTCCCTGATCCACCCCAAGACCGATTCTTCGATTCCGCGCGCGGGAAGCGATTTAGCGGGACACGCCGCCCAGCCCTTGCGCTGGGCGTTCAGGCACACATAATAAGGATACTGGCGGTCGTTCTTTCCCGAGTAGGAGTACACCATCCGCGCCGCGCAGGATTCGCAATACAGCAGTCCGTTCAACAGCGCCAGGTGTTTGTTCCGCGTTTTGCCGTGCGCCAGTGCAGCAGGATGAGCGATCAGACTCTGCACGCGCTCCCGGGTGCCGGGTGCGAGGATGGCGGCGTGTTCGCCCGGATACATCTGCCCTTTATGCCGGATCGCGCCCGTATATAGGATGTTAGTCAACAGCCGCCGCAAGGAATTTAGCGCAAACGGTCCGCCCGAACGGAACTGACCCGTTTGGCGGGTCCAGCTTTTGAGCCGCCAGCCCCGCCGCTCGATCTCCGCCAGCGTCAGCCGGGCCGAACCATGCTCCTCGAACAGCGCAAAGATGGTCCGCACGCGTTCGGCTTCTTCCTCGTTTACTACCAGCCGTCCACCGGCTGGATCTACGTCATAGCCCAGCACCGGACACCCACCTACCCATTTCCCCTTGCGCCGTGCTGCCGACATCTTGTCGCGCGTGCGCTCGCCGATCAGTTCCCGCTCGAACTGCGCAAACGAAAGTAGGATGTTCAGCGTCAGCCGTCCCAACGACGTGCTGGTGTTGAACTGCTGGGTGACTGCAACGAAGCTCACCTGGTGTTTCTCGAACACGCTCAGCATGCGGGTGAAGTCCAGCAACGAGCGGCTCAGACGGTCGACTTTATACACCACCACGCAATCTAGCGCTCCCGCTTCGACCGCCTGGAGCAGCCTGGTCAGAGCGGGCCGGTCCATGTTGGCGCCGGTGAAGCCGCCGTCGTCATAGAGCTCCGGCAACGCGATCCAGCCTTCGCGCCGCTGACTTTTAATAAAAGCCTCGGCAGCTTCGCGCTGCGCATCGAGCGAGTTAAACTCCTGCTCCAGGCCTTCCTCCGTCGATTTGCGGGTGTAGATCGCGCAGCGCAGGCGAGCCGGGGATGGCTTTGGAGCGTGTTGATCATTTTTTCGCACGGGGCCGCTCCTTCCGCTGACCGCCCGCGGGTCGCGTCAGCCCGAAGAAAGATAAACCGTTCCAGCGGGTGCCCGTGATCGCCACCGCGATCGCGCTGAGCGAGGAATACGGCCGGTTCTCATACCGGAATCCCTTGGCCAGGACCTCCACCAGAATGGTTCGTCCTTTCCACTTTCGGCTGAGCACCGTGCCCGGCAGCGGCAGGCGGCGATCCGGTGGCCGGCGATTCCGGTCCCCTCCCGCCGTCTGGACGCGCTCGCCGCCCACGGTGAAAAAGTGGGGCGGTGCCACCATGCGCAAGTCAGCATCCTGCGCGATCTGCTGCGCCCGCCCGCGCGCCCGTTCGGAAAGATCTCCTTCCGCCAAGGCCTGCAGACGCCAGGCAACCCGCCGGAACAGATGTTCCCGGTGCCGGCATCGTGTTTCTTCCCCAAACACCTTCCGATACTTCTCACGCAGATCCGCCATGCTCGCCCTGCGCAGGCTTTCAATCTCCATCAAAACCGCAGTCTCCACAGTCTTTCGTTTCCTCTCCGTGGCCGTCAACCACAGTCACATGAACGCTCTTTACCGCCCCACAAGCAAGTGCAATCTGAGAACGGCTCGGATAAGAAAAACGCCGCCAGGACGAACCCGGCGGCGTGAAGGAGAGGCGATGATCGCCCTATTTAACGCGGTAGGTGCGCTCCTTTTCCTTCGAACGGAAGGACTCAACTTTCAAGCCCAGTTTCTTGATCAGGGTCCCGCTGACGAAGCCGCGAACGGTGTGGGCCTGCCAACCCGTCAGTTCCATGATTTCGGCAAGGGTGGCACCCTGGGAGCGGCACATCCGGTCGATCACTTCGGCCTTCTTGCTGCCCTCGCGGGCCATATGGGCCGTATCCTTCGCGGCTGCGCGCGCGGTGTGGCGGCGTTTGCCCTTCGCTGCGTCCTTCTTCTGCTTCCCCTTGGCGGGCGCGACGTGGGCCGCCGGTTTCCCCACGTTCCCCAACAACGCTTGCACCGCCTTCCAAATACGCGCCACCGCCACCGTGCGGTTGGTAAATCTCTTCACCGGCTGAAGGCTGGTGAACGGCGCGACCCCGGCGAAGCTGTTCCAGATTTCGACGGGGCGGTTGCGGGGCCAAGAAGCGGCCAGCTTGGCCAGTTCCTGGGCTGAGCCGAAGTATTCGGCGTCGTTGAGCTTAGCGGCCCTGGCTTCGTCAAGCGAAGCGAAGGCCGTGATGTTATTCGTTGCGTCAATCGTGAAGGTGTTCATAGCGACACCATTCATGGCTCTGTTCGCGCCAAAAGCCAAGTGAATTCTGGATTCGCCATGAAATTTGCGCCTTGACTGTCCCGCAACATCGAGCGCTCATGGACACGGGGTTAACGAGGCTATGAAACTCGATGTTCCCGACGATTACGTTGCGCTCCTCATCACCGCTTTGGAGCACCACTACGCCTACACCAAAGCCGTCCTGCGGGATGACGTCCGATACCAGCAAGCCGCGGATTGGTTCAAGCGGCAACGGACACCGATCTCGGAGAGGCCGGTACGGACGGTGAAGCGGAAGGGGGGCGTGAGCCGAAATTCAGGCAAACCCCTGCATCACCGCTAACGAAAGCCGCTTGTCCGATCCCGTGTAGATCGAACCTCCGTGGAGCATCGCGAACATCCAAAGCAGCGCTTGTGGTGCCGACTCTGAAAATGCCACAAGGGCCGTTAACCAAACGGTCGTGAGCGCGAAACCTGTTTGGTGAGCCAAACTTATTCGCTACGAGCCTTCTCCACCTTCCGGTTGACGGCGGGACAGCCCGGACCAGCAGAATTGGCCGATACTTGCGAAAAACGCCTTTCTCTGGTTGCGGGTACTGCTGGCTGACTCGCCCGGAACGCCGCGCCGACGCCGGGGCGGGGTCGGTTTTCTCAATCTCTCCGCCGAGGGCTGCGCTTTCGGTTAACTGTGCCCCCCAATTCACCTATCGCTAACTTAGCTCCGGGCGTTTACGGGTAAGGGACCATTCGAACAGTCCTACGAGTAGGAATACACCATCCGCGCCGCGCAGGATTCGCAATACAGCAGTCTGCTTAGCAGCGCCGCCCCGGATGTTGGCCGGTTTTGGGTGACCACCGAGGAACTCAACCGCCACGCCTTACGTTGACAATGCATGAAGCTATTTGGCAGCAGCACCATCGTAGGAATCCACTGGCGATTCCAGTCTCGAAACACTTACGGCTTCTTCTCCTGCATATCGTGCACTGCGACTACCCAGACATTCCGAGACTTGATCACTACATAACTGTATTGTCGCGAACTGGATCGAGCCATGGATCGGAAGCCATCTGCGGGTAACAGAAGTACCCTCCATCGACGGTCCTTTTCAGTAGGCGGGTCGCGCGGTCGGCGTCGCTGAGATAGGCGAGCTGCCGCGCCAGGTAATAGTTCCCCTCCGGGTCCCTGAAGGCCCCATTGATCAGCTCGTCACTCGCCTTAAGGCTCGCTTCCCGGTTCCCTTCAAGCAGCGCGCAGAGAAATCATAAACACCTGGCCGCGCCGCTCCGATACGACAGGCTCCTTCTCCTTCAGCATCGCGATCGCTTCCTCCACTCGCCCGAGCATTGCGAGCCGGAGCGCTCTCGCTCGTCCAGTTTCGTGACGCGCAACGACCGAGACCAGTGCTAAGCGCAAAGCGGGCCGTTCCCTGGGCCTTTACCAGCCGTCCCTGCACTGCTACAATGCAGTTGGCAATAGCTTAAACGATTCTCTAAGAGAACCCTTGTAGGAGAACGACATGGAGAGCAACAAACCGACGCGCGATCCCTTGTCCGAGGCCCTTTCAGGAGTCATCGCCGGAACGATAGACGCCCCGAACGCGAGTGTTCCGGAGCTTCTCCGAAAGCCCGAGCGCCTGACGCACGAAGAGATCAGCAACTACCTTAACGAATCGGTTCGGACCAGTCTCAGATTCCGCAGGGCCGTCAGCCGCAGCGAAGCACCAAAGACCTAACATTTGATCATATTCACTTCCACGCTAAAGAAGTCTGACGCGAATCCTTTCATCACCCCAGATGATAGGATGTCTTCTCATTCGGCCCTTTGCACTGTTATCCGCCACAACTCGCTTTCACAGTGATCGAGTTGTTTCTTAAGACCTTCCAATTCCGTCGCCTCGCCCTGTAACCGCGTTATTTCCGCGCGAGCTCCTTCCATTCTTTCGACAAAAGATAGAGCCTGTGCCAGCAGCTTGGCAAAACAGTCCGCCATAATGAAGTCTCGTGTGAGGAACAGGTCTCTTTTGACTGTCGTGAAATTCATCACGGCGAATGATTTCAGCTTCCCCGCCGTCGTGTAGGTCGTCAGCGGCACGCATAGGACGGTCTTGAACTTCTCGCCGGATGATGTCTGTATCCATGCCTTGACGGGTGACGAAGCTACTTGAAAGCCTTCGCCTTCGACCTGTTCAATCGACCACGCTTCCTTCCATCCGGCCTCAGGTACGTACACCAAGCTCCCATCACGAATGGCTAACCCTGCCGCGCCGTCGTTGAAATCAACGGACGGATCTACCTTGTAACCGGCTCCTGTCGATACTTCACCAATTGTGAGGCCGCCTCCGGTCAGAGCCATCATGCACGCCTTCACCTCTGTGTCGCCGCAGAGCGTATTGCTCGCGATATCCAGAAACTCCTTCGACACACTCGAGTGTGACCGCTTTTGGCCGCTGTCCGTAAAGCAGAACTCGTCGAGGCGAGTCAATAGCAGCCGAATTCCCTCCGAGAACCGGACCTCCTGGACTGAAGTTGACAGCTTGCGGCCCCGGAATTCCAATATCGCGGCCCATATCGTCAAGCCCGTGATCGTCAAGATCAGCCAGTCGAGAAAGGCTACGGTCTTCATCGCTCTCCACATGTCCGCCCCTTGCACCCAGACGAAATAGCTCCCCGCCAGGGCAGAGACCGTCAAGGCAAGGTAATACCGCTTCCTAACTTCTGGATGCATAACTTTAATCCAGATCGCCCTCAAAAGCGCGACTACCGCGATCAGAAGACACGCCATCGTGGACCACTCGCCCAAGGTGAGAGCGAACACAGTTGCAACTAGCTCTTTGAATTCCCGACCAACGACCAAGATTGCTAGTATCACCGCTAGGAAGAGCGACAAATGCCGGCGGATCAGCACTTGCAGTACCTTCTTCCAAAACCAACCGTACCAATGGGCTGATGGACCGCCGCGCACGCTTCCGCTCACAAGATCCTCCCTCTGGGACATTCCGGCCATCCCGCAAACCGTGCTGGAGTCGAGCAGATTCCAACAATGTTAATGTTAGCCTGACGCCCTAACGAGCAACACCCGTGCGGCTTCTCGCCAATTCCCCCGCTCATCGCTCCTCCCGACATCCGCCACCAGCGGGCCGCGCCCCGGTTGCGCGAGCGCTTGCGAAGCGCAGAGAAAACGAAAGCTGCGCGAGCCCCTTCGAATCCCTGGCTACCGGGCCGCCACCAGAGGCCGCACCTTTGTGAGGCCCCATGGCGGCGGCCTGAAACAACGGAAAGGGAATCGCATGACGGGGACTATCGAACATCCGAAACGCACCGCTCAGTCCGAAACATCAGCTTTGTGAAAGCCGATCCTCACGCCCGAGGAACTTGCCGCCAGGCTCAAGGTTCCCGAATCCTGGGTCTACGAAAAGACCCGAGGGCGCTGACCGCTCCCGCGCCTCAGGAGACCCGTCCGGCAAGACCGGATCTCCCGCCGTGGCTTGCCCGCCAGCTACTGGCAGTCTCGATAGAATAGGTGGCGGTGGCGTGAACTGCGGGATGGCGGTCTCGCGAGCCAACCGCGCTGCCCCACTAGCCATGGCAAGCCAACCCAAATCCGCTCCCGAACCGGAATACGATGTTTTTATCTGCTATCGCCGCGGTACGGGCGCGGACATCGCCGGCCGTATCCAGGAAGCTCTGTACTCCCGCGGGCGCCGCGCCTTCCTCGACACTACTGATCTGCACAAGGGCTTTTTCGATCAAACCTTGCTGACCCGCATCGCCGAAACGCCCAGCTTCCTCATCGTGCTTTCACCCAATGCCCTGGATCGCTGCTCCCAGCCCGGTGACTGGCTGCAGCAGGAAATCGCGCAGGCGGTCGCCAGCCATCGCAACATCATACCGATTTTTACCCCGGATTTCCACAAACCAAAAGATGTCACACCCGAAGCTGATACTGCTCTTCGCAGCCAGGGTGTGCGCTACGACCATGTATACTTCCGCGAGATGGTTGACCGCATCATCCACAACCTCGATGACGAAGCCGCGCGCCGGGAGCAACAGCGCCTGCAGGAAGAGCAAGACCGCAAGCGTCAGGAGGAGGAGCACGAGATTCAGCGTCAGCAGGAGGCAGAACGGCGGCGCCGACTGAAGGAAGAGCAAGACCGCAAGCGCCAGGAGGAGGAGCAGGAGAATCAACGTCAGCAGGAGGCAGAACGGCAACGCCGACTGAAGGAAGAGCAAGACCGCAAGCGCCAGGAGGAGGAGCAGGAGAATCAACGTCAGCAGGAGGCAGAACGGCAACGCCGACTGAAGGAAGAGCAAGACCGCAAGCGCCAGGAGGAGGAGCAGGAGAATCAACGTCAGCAGGAGGCAGAACGGCAACGCCGACTGAAGGAAGAGCAAGACCGCAAGCACCAGGAGGAGGAGCAGGAGAATCAACGTCAGCAGAAGGCAGAACGGCAACGCTGGCTATCACGAAAAGAAAAGTTCAAGCAATTCGTTGCCAACCGTATGGCCGCGGATCGTTCGGCTTATGCGCGGTTGGAAGATCCCTCCAACGCCAGCCCCGGTAGCCCCGAGCAGCTCGCGTTGGCCTCGCTGGAGAAGGAATTCCGGGGTGTCGAACGCGAGGCGCTCGACGCGTGCGTAGAAGCGGCCTGCCGCAAGCTCCTGTCGCAGCCCATGTCTGTTGCTCAGACGGCAAAGATACTCAATAGCCTTTACATTCCGCCCGAAATTGCATCTCCAAACTTGGGCAGAATCCTGTTCTCTCTCCTTTTCCTAGTCGAGTGGTTTAGCTGGATGGCCGCTTTGCTCTTTGGATTTTCTGGATGGGCATTTTGGGATCGTGTTACCGACCGTCCTTTCCTCTTGGAGATGGTTGTTGGTTCTGCCTTGCTCGCCGTGGTATCCGAGTGGGTACGACGCAAGCTCTTCACCTATTTCAACTTCGAAGAGTCAGCAAGCGCGGCCCAAAAACTGCACCTCGCGCGTCTCTATTCCTGGGCCGGCGAAAGCGATTGCGCTCTGTTCCAGTACGCTTCGGCGGCGGAACATAATGCGCATGCCGCTCACGAGGCCGCCCTCGCCTACGATCAGGCGGGACGCCCCGATTCGGCTCGTAGTTACCACAAGCGCGCGGAGGAGCTCGGCTATCGCGAAAATTCCCCGGCGAAGAAGCAACTCTAATCCGATCCCAGACTATCGACTACGGATTCCCTACGCCGCCACCTCATGCTCCGGCCGCTCCATTAGCAGCATCCACTGCTCCATCTCGAACGACAGCGACTGTTCGGTACGCAACGCCAGCGCGCGGAAATCGAAATCAATCTCTGCTAGGCTGCGCCCTCCCCCGCCAGCTCCTAGTTCCGCTTCTCCCAGCAGCGCCTCCAGGGTGCCGCTGTAGCCGCGTAGCACGGTCCATTCGTGCCGATACACCCGGGTGCGTCCCCGGAAGCTATACAGGGCCTGCACGCTCAGCGCCGCTGTGCCCAGCGGCGGCAGTACGATTCCCATAACGCCGATGCCGGTGGCGCCCCAATCTGGAAAGATCTCCTTCCACAAGCCGAAGACATGGGTCAGGCCGGCCCCCAATCGCCGCGAACAGCGCCCCCTTCAGCAGATTCGACCACAGCCGTTCATTCTCATCCAGGTCGCGCACCTCGTTGGCGAACCACAGCAACTGCTTGCCGATCCGGCGGTAATAGTACGAGCGCATCCGGTCCACGCAATCCGGCTGCGCACGCAGGCCCGAACGGAACAGCGCTTCCAGCCAGGTGCTGCCATCCTCCTGTTGTAGCGGAATCAGCGCTACCAGTCCTTCCCGGTTGGCGCTTTCGATCTCGGCCCGCCGGCGCGCCGCCACCCTCGAGACTTCCACCGCCGGCTTGCCCAGGTACGGTCCCACCCCCGCCAGGACCAGGTACTGCTCACGCCGCAGGATTTCGCTGCGCAAGCGGTTGCTCACCCATTCCGTCGTCGGCTCCAGCTTCGTCCACGTCATAATCAGCAGCAACGACAGGCAGAACACCTCAGCCGCGATCAGCCCCACCGCCCACGCCCCCTTCCCCTCCGCCAGTATTTGGAAGGAAAGAAGGAACAGTGCGAGCGGCGGCAGGATCGCAACCACAATTCCATCGCGGAAGTAGTTGCCTTGCGCTTCTACCGCCCTGCCGATGTATTTCCACTGGAGCGCGTGAAACTCCGTTACGCCTTCGTACTCTTCCGGCTTTTTGACTCCGTCGGGAATGAGCAGATCGTACGCCGGTTCATTCTTGCGGCGCTTCTCCCGCCTCACGTATGCGGCCCGGCGCTGCCAGCGGTAAACGATGTCCATCCACCAAAGCGCGCACGCCGTCGACAGCGGGGCGAACGCGGCTTCCGCCCACGCCTGCCTCCTCCAGAATGCCCAGAATGCGGCTGCCGCTGTTGCCAGCACGAACACGACTCCCACATCCCTCCGGCGACTGCTAAGCCACGATCTCATTTGCGTTCATTATCTATCGAATCGCCTGACAAGCGCCCCATCCATCGCTGCCCCCGGGCCTCGCAACCGAAAGGGAACAGCTCATGAATGTTTGCACGCTATCAGTTTATCGACTGATCGTAGCCGCACGTGCGATCACAGCGCAACCTCTCAAATCGGAGAGGCCAGAGGGAATCCAATTCGGCTACAATTCCCTCATGCTCTGGCTGTTCCAAGCCGCCGCGCAGTTGCCGCCGATCTATGTGACCGTGCAGCAACCTATTGGCATGCCGGAGTGGGAGAAGACCCTCATCAGCGCGGGAGTCGGAGCCTTGTTCGGCTTCCTGAGCAGCATAGCGATGGACTTTGTCACGCCCTACATTGAGAAACAACAGATTAGGAAAACGGTTCTTCGACAGTTGACAGCGGAGGCGGCCAGCGCTCTTGGTGCGCTTGAGTCCTGTCAACGGATCTTCGATGCTGCAACTGATACACAACAGTCACAAGGATGGGCGTTCGGTTTTTCCCCAATTAGGTTGGGTCGGATCTTCAACGACAGATATGAGTTCTATTTCAGGGAACAGAAGGCCATCGTATATGACATCGATCCCAAGGGCGCATTGGGTACATTCCACGTACATCTGCAATGGCTTGCGGTAACGGCGAAAGACTCCTCGTTCAAGTCGTTTCATGCAACCCGCGCAGCCATCAAGTCAGGAGTCAAGCTTGGACACGCGTTCTTGGACCCTTTGAATGTGAGCGTTGAGTCAGCTCACGATGCGACCGAAGATTTGTACCTTAGCTTGGTGACAACGAACGCCGCGCCTGTAACCGCCCCGGATGCGGCCACCCCACCCAGCGCCAGTTAGCGTAAAGCAAGGGGATGCATCACCGATGGCACGTTTCCTCTAGTGAAATGCCGCAACAGTTTTGTGATCGCACCCGACGTGCGTTGCGATACCACCCGCGAATCCTGCGAGCCAAGGCCCAGAGGCTGTAACGCCCCAGTTCCCCAATCACGACGATGCCGCCAGGCCGCAGCACACGCGCCCTTTCCTGGACCGCCGCCGCGCCGTCAGACACCCACCAAAAGAACGGTCACGGCGATGACCACGTCGAACGACGCCGTTTTGGAAGGGGAGCGCCTCCGGCGCGCCCCTCGCGCCACTCCCACGGATACCCCCGCTTATCAGCCCGGATGGACGCAAGATGATCGCCTTGGCTTTTAATCCCGGCGCCCTACTGGAGACATGGCTGCTGGAGAACTACGTCCCCCCGGCGAAATAGTTGCCGCCCTTACTACCGTGTATAACAAAAGCCCCGGTGATGAGCCGGGGCTCTTGATTCTCGCGGGCTACTTCAGCGGATTTATTATTAAGGGCTCGATTGGGTGCGTGCAGTACGTGGCAGACCGGAGACGGCTTATGTTCCCGGAGGCTAGCCGCAAGGGCCGGCGACGGGGCACCGTGTGCGTGTGGATGGTTTGCAGCTCCGTTGCAAGGAGTCCGTCGACTGTGCTGAAATGGCCTTTCATGGCGGGCGGGTTGTTTCCGCGGTGGGACCTTAAACCCGCTGCAGGAGGGTTGGAAATGCGTTTCTATACGTTGATTGCCTTGCTTTTGGCGTTTGCCGCGGCTGGGTTTGCGCAGACCGCGGGCGGCACGATTACAGGTACGGTTACCGATCAAACCGGCGCCGTCGTGGCGAACGCCATGGTCCAGGCCAAACACGTGGAGACGGGCACCGTATACGATACAGCCGCCACGTCTACCGGCAATTACACCGTTTCGCAATTGCCCGTGGGCACCTATGAGATCACCGCCACGGTTCCCGGATTCAAGAAATACACGCGCGGCGGCATCGTGTTGACGGTCGCGTCTGTAGTTCGCATCGATATGGGGCTGGAAGTGGGCAACGCAACGGAGTCGGTGACCGTCAACCAAGCCGCTCCGCTGCTCGAGACCGAAAGCGGCGAACTCAGCCACAACGTGCAAACGACTAGAATGGATGACCTCCCGATCCTGGGGCAAGGCTCCTCCATAGCGGGCAGTTCCGGCATCTCAGATCGAATCTGCGGAACAGCGGTTGGAAGCGATTATGAAGGTGAGCGTGGAAGCGGATTTGTTGAAGACGCTGCCGTGCGTGGGTAAGATCTTAAGTATGGTCTTGATGCTGGAGATCGGCAGAGTGGATCGATTTCCGACGGCCGCCCACCTGGCCAGCTACGCCGGACTGGTGCCACGGGTGCATTCCAGCGGTGGTCACACGCGCATGGGGCAGGTGTGCGGCAACGTGAACCGGAATCTGAAATGGGCGTTTGTAGAAACGGGCAACTTGGTCGTGATCAGCCAGCGCCGGCTCGCGGGAACCCATGTGGTGCGGCTGTATCAGCGGATCAAACGCGCAAAGAATCATCAGAAGGCGGTGGTGGCCATAGCCCGCCACCTGGCCGAAGCAGCTTGGTGGGTGCTCACCAAGCAAGAGGTTTATCGCGAGCCAAAGGGCGCGCAGCAGACTCTTTCGTCGACGCACGGGTAAGCGCGGCTGTCTCACTAGCCCAACGAGGCTGAGTTAATGATTGCGACACCCGGTCAGCGGAATAGGCTCATGCAGAAGTTGAAGGCGGAGACATGGGTCCGACGAAAGAACGGAATCTGAGAGTGAGCGGAACGGACGAAGCGAGTCGATATACGCAGGAGTTACCTGGGGACCCTGTCCCCAGACCCCTGGGATTTATCGCCTTGATGCCAATCCCAGTGAACGAACTTTGTAGCTAGGGCTCAGCTCAACACTGAACCCCAGCTTGGTCTTGGCCCCGGAGTCGGCGCTCAGCGTGCTTCCCAGCAGAGGTCGCGGTAGGGATACCAGTCGCCCGGCACCCCCCGCACAGATCCCCACGTGCGAATTGCCCGCATGGGGCTCCTACCTTGGATGAATGGCGTCAAACCGCTCGCGTGGAAAGGGATGAAGCACGC
>Ga0316363_10000925_pt1 | contig 29885 bp, 27 predicted proteins | sample Sb_taG_3_FD_200459 | JGI IMG/M metagenome (GOLD analysis project Ga0316363, IMG submission 200459) | Peat soil microbial communities from Weissenstadt, Germany - Sb_50d_a_PC metaG (v2) (version 2) | ecosystem: Environmental > Terrestrial > Soil > Wetlands > Peat | place: Germany: Weissenstadt...
CCTCGTGCAGCAGGCGGTTGTCGTCGATCCAGTGCCATACAAATCTCTGGTCAGGTGTGCCGCCGTCGGCTCAGACGCCGACCACAACCGGTAGGGGTCACCTGAGTGAAGTAAATACCCCACTTGGCTGTAAACAAGCGCCGGTATCCTGTCGATACGAAGAATTGATTGGACGCCGACACCGGTTTAGGGTTAGCCTGATCATGTAAGGGCGGCTGTCACGAAGCGGCCCGCTCCGGACCTCAACCTGTCCTCGTTGTCTTAGCCGGAAAGAATTCCCACCCGGTAAGTGGAAAACCCTAGTTATTTGACGAGTTAATCGCGAGTAAATCGACGTGTTCGTTCGCGGGGTAATTCCAGAGGAGGTAAGTGTGTCTACTCGTTTGCTATTTGTTTTCAGTCTGGGGATGATCGCCGCCGCGCAGCCACCCCCGAGCGCGCAGCCGCCGAGCAGGTTCCCCCCGAGCGCGTTCCCAATGTCTGACGCTTCGACTGGGAATTCCATCGGCCTGGCGCCGTCCGAATCCGCAAGATTGGCTTCCCCGCGGTCGGGCCGGTGGCAAAGCATCGATCCACCGGAGTCCGGGGAGTTTGCCGTGAGCCCGAACCCGTCCGCGGGCGGGCCGATTTCGGCCGACCAGCTGCGTCATCCGCTCCGGGGCACAGCCCTGCGCAGCATCAAAAAGGCGGAGAGTCTGATCGCGGCTCACGACTATGTCCACGCGCGGGAAGAATTGCAAAAGGCAGCCAAGGACCCGGCTGCGGCGCCTTACGCCCACAGCTTGCTGGGTCAGGAATACGTTCGTAACATGCAATTCAAAGACGCCGTGGCGGAACTGGAGCAGGCCGTCCGTTTGCTGCCGTCGAGCGTTCCCGATCATGCCAATCTGGGCTACGCGCTAATGATGACGGACCAATTGGCTCCGGCCGAAAAGGAATTGCGCCGCGCGCTGGAGTTGCAGCCCTCTAATCCCCGCACGCACTTGGTGCTGGGTACTCTGTGTTACGCGTTTGGATCGCGCGATCGGGAAGCCGAGGAGCATCTGGAATTCGCCGCCCGCGAGCTTCCCGGTGCACACTTGATGCTGGCCAAGTTCTACCGGAAAACCGGGCACGCCGAAGCGTCCGAGCGCGAGTTCCAGGCCTACTTGCAGTCCGTCGGCCCGGTGGATCTCGGCGTTGCTCGCCGGTGGTTTGAAGACGGGGTGCAGTCGGCCGCCGTGCGGTGAAGCCGACAGAAACCGACTCCCTGCTGGCCCACCGGCAGAGAGTGTCAGCGCTTTTGCGATTGCTCGAATGCATTCCGCAGCAGCGCCGCGAAACGGTATTTCCCATGCATGAATTTTCCGTACGGCAGCGACGCAAATAGCGCCAAAACGACTCCCAAATGCGCAATCAGGAGCCATTTCATGGCTGAAGTTTCGCGCAGTGCCAGTAGGAGCAGTCCGGTAAGGCTGCTCAGCAGCAGCAGCGCGATGAAGCTGTCGCCGAAGCCGCGCGGGCCGAGATCGTCGAGTGCGGGGTCGCGCTGCCGCTTCAGCCAGTAGAGGCCCGCCGGACCGGCTAGCAATCCGAGGCCGCCCAGTGTGCCGAGCACCACCGGAACACTGAAGTACGGGTACGGCGCCCGCCAGTCGAGCGCAAAATGATAGAACGCGGCGACGCAGGTGGAGGCGAAGCACAGCAGGAAACCGTAGAAGGTCGCGTGGTGGAACCAGCGGCGCGCGTGAGACAAGCGCCCTTGCGGGTAGGGGCATCCGGCGCCGTGGCCGCGGAGGTTCGTCAGGCGCAGAGTGTCGCCGAGTGCGGCGACCACAGAGCCAGCTTCGATGGGAACACTAATCCCGTCCCGCCAGAATCGGAAGAAGCCAATGATCATCGCGACCGCTGCGAGAACGAACGCGACCCCCGTCGTTACAACCATGGCTGCGTGCGGAATCACCGCGTAGAAGTCCGCCCCCGTGGAAGTGAAGCTGCCCATCCCGACAGCCACGGCCGCCATCACGGCGATCGCGACGACCATCAACGCGGAGATCGCCAACGCGCTGTTCCGGTAGGCCAGCGAGAAGCCCTGGGGAAACGCGGAGTGGGCGTAGGTCTCCACGCGGATCTCGGCGAGCGCCTTTGGCAAGTTCAAAGCGTATTCATGCGGCGGCGTGTAGGGACATGCGTAGTAACACTCGCCGCAGTTGTGGCACAGATTGGCGAGATAATTCACGTCCGCAACCGAAAACGCCGAGCGGCGTTCCACGGCGGGGAACACGGCGCAGAAGCCCTCGCAATACCGGCAGGCGTTGCATAAGCGGAGCAGGCGCTCGCCTTCCTGAACCAGCGGACTACCGGGCTGCATGGGCCGCTCCTGTTCCCGCGGCGCGAGCCGCAGCCGTCCCTGAGATGCGTCCGAACACGGTGCCGATGGTCATGCCGAACCCCGCCAGGTAACCCTGGCCCAGGATGTTGCCCGCCATGATCTCACCGGCGGCGAACACATTGGGTGCGGGCCGTCCGTCGAAGATCACTTGACCGGCGCCATTCACCTTCACGCCGAGGTAAGTGAACGTGATGCCGGGCCGCAACGGGTAACCCAGGAACGGCGGCGAATCCAGTTTAAGAGCCCAGTGCGTCTTATCCGGACTGAGGCCGCGCGTCGAGCAGTTGTCCAGGCGCGTGTGATCGAACGATCCCTCAACCACACTCCGGTTGAACTGAGTAACGGTAACGTCGAGCACGTCCGCCGGCAGCTTCAGCAATCCAGCCAGCTCGCGAATCGTTTGAGCCTCCATCGCGGGAAACGCCGAGGGCATCACCTTATCCGCGGTCTTAGAATCCACGATCGAGTACGCGATCTGATCGGGCTGCTGAGCGATCAGCCGTCCCCAGATCGCGTAGCGCTTCGGCCAAAGGTCCTCGCCTTCGTCATAAAAGCGCTGGCCGTGCCGGTTGACGACGATGCCCAGCGGCACGGTGTCGAGCCGCGTAACAATCCCGCCGTCAAACTTCGGCGCCCGCGCATCGAGCGCGATCGCGTGGCACTGCGACGGGTCGCCCACCCGGTCCGCACCGTGATCCACCAGCAGACGCAGCACCTTGCCCCGGTTGTAGGGCGTGCCGCGAATGATGAAATTCTTCGCCGCATCGCCCCAGGCTTCGCTGAGCCACTCGATGTTGGCTTCGAAGCCGCCCGATGCGGCCACCAGCGTCTTTGCTCGGATCTCGGCGGGCGCGCCGTCGACGGTCACGGTCGCGCCTTCGAATCGTCCGTCGTTGATGCACAGCCCGGTCACTTCGGCGTTATACAGCACGCGGATGCCGAGTCTTGCCGCGATCGCGTAATACGTGTTCACCAGCGCCTTGCCGCCGCCCAGGAAGAAAGCATTGGTGCGGCCCAGGTGCAGCGTCCCGGCGAGCGACGGCTGGAAGCGCACGCCATGCTGCGTCATCCACGCGAAGCACTCGGATGACGAGCGGATCGCCAAGCGAGCTAGTTCCTCGTCGGTCTGGCCGCCGGTCACTTGCAGCAGATCCTTGAAGTACTCTTCTTCTGTATAAGCGTCGGTCAATACGCTGGTAGGCGAGGCGTGCATGCACCGAAAGTTACGCGCGTGTCGACTATTGCCTGCGCGCATGTGCTGAGGAGCGCACTCCGCAACCACGACCGTCGCCCCGGCCTCGCGAGCGCTCAACGCCGCGCACATAGCAGCGTTGCCCCCGCCCGCTATCAGCACATCGAACGTCTCGCTCACTCGCCATCCGCTCCGGGAGCCGTGTAACGGCCAAGCAACAGCAATGACGCCAATCCAAGCAGCGCGGTGAACGACAGCCACACCCCAGGGATGGCCGCATTCCCGCTCCACCGGATCAAATAGGTGGAAATCGCCGGAGTAAATCCGCCGAACAGCGCCGTCGCCAGACTGAAGGAAAGCGACCAGCCCGAGGTTCGCACATCCGCGGGCATCACTTCGGTCAGGTACACCACCATGCCTCCACTGTAGCTGCCGAACAAGAAGGAGAGCCACAATTCCACCGCGAGCAAACGCGGAACCGAGGGTGCGCCGACCATCCAGGCCAGCGCCGGATACGCCGTCAGAAGCGCAAGCGCCGCGATCGTGAAGAGCAACGGACGCCGTCCCACGCGGTCCGACAAGGCGCCCATCACCGGCACCCAAACGAAGTTCGAGATCCCGACACACAGCGTGACCATCAAGCTTCCTGTCGCGGCCAGGTGGAGCACGCTGCTTCCATAGGTCGGAGTGTACGCCGTGATCATGTAGAACGATACCGTCGTCAGCGTCGACAGCATCATGCCGAGAAGCACGATGTACCAGTTGGCGAACACGGTCCTGACGATTTCGCGCACCGAGGGCCGATGTTTCCGCGCTAGGAATACGTCAGTCTCGGTAAGCGACCGGCGGATCACCAGCAACAGAGGGATGATGGCGCATCCCGCCCAGAGAGGGACTCGCCAGCCCCATCGAACCATCTGGTCCTGCGAAAGGTTCATGGTCAACAGAAGTCCGAACAGAGCCGCGAAGATCACCGCAACCTGCTGGCTCCCGGATTGCCACGCGGCGAAAAATCCTTTGCGTCCGGGCGTGGCGATTTCCGCAAGATACACCGAAGCGCCGCCGATCTCGACGCCCGCCGACAGGCCCTGAAGCAAACGCCCCGCGACCACCAGCAGCGGCGCCAGAATTCCGATGGTTGCGAACGAAGGCGTGCAGGCGATCGAGAGAGTCCCGACGGCCATGAGCGCCAGAGTCAGCAACAGTCCGGCGCGGCGACCGTGATGATCCACATAAGCGCCCAGAACTACCGCGCCAAGAGGCCGCATGAGGAACCCCGCGCCGAAGGTCATCAACGTCAGCATCAACGACGCGAATTCACTGCCGGCGGGAAAGAATGTTCGGGCAATGTATGTCGCGTAGTAGCCGAATACCTGAAAATCGTAAGCTTCGAGAAAGTTGCCGCTGGCCACGCGCAGCACCGGCCAGAATTTGGATTCGGCGGAGCGCGATGCGGCCGGCGCAGTGGACGGACGCGCCACGTGAGGCTCGCGCGGCACGTTACTCGTTCAACAGCGGAATGTTCTTCGCCGGCTGCGGCGCGGGGAACGTCTGGATGTAAGCGAACACATCGGCCAGTTCCTGATCCGTCATCACCTTCGCGCGATAAGGAGGCATTCCGCCCGAAGGAGGATTGCGCACGAAAGCCGTGAATCCAGCCACGTTGAGCCGGGTTTGGGACAGGCGAGCGCCGGCCAGTCCACCCTGGCCCTGATAGCCGTGACATTCAAAGCAGCCGTTCTTCAGATACAGACGCTCGCCGTTTTTCATGTCTCCGGACTTGGTTTGCGCGGCCGCTGCCACAACCAACAGGCCGGTCACAATGAGGAATTTCGTCATCTCGGTTTCCTCTAGCGCGGTTGAGTGAGCACGTCCAGCAGCGCGGGCTCGCCTTTTTTCACACGCTCGATGCCGCGCCGGATCGCCGGACCCAACTCCCGCGGGTCGCTGATGGGGCCTTCGCCATACAGGCCGTAGGTTTTCGCCATCATGGCGTAGTCGATATTGGGCGAGCCGAGCACGGTGCCGATGTGCGAGCGGTCGATGCCGCGGTCGTTCTTGTTCGCCACCATCTGCACATACATGTGTTCCTGATGATAAGCGCGATTGTTGTGCATGATGTTCAGCAGCGGGATATTGTGGTGCGCCGCGGTCCACAACACGCCGGGAGCATAATTGATGTCGCCGTCGGGCTGAATGTTCACCGTCAGCCGCCCATGCTTGCGATTCGCCAGAGCCGCGCCCACCGCCGCGGGCGCTCCATAGCCGATGCCGGCTGCGCCTTGCGCGCCAATGTAGTGGTAGTGCTTCTTGAAATCCCACAGCTTGGTCGGCCAGTAGCTGGGATACCGGTCGTTGGAAACCAGCGACCAGTCTTCATTCTTAACCTGCGCCCACAGCTCGGCGGCCAGGCGCGCCGTGCTGATGGGGCTCGCGTCCCAGGCCACCGCCGCGAGGTCGCGGGTGCGCTCGCGCTGCTTCTGATTAGCTTCGATGACCTTCGCGCCGCGCTGCTCAAAGGCTCGGCGACGGTCTGACGTGGTGAGTTTCTTCACCGCCTCGATAAGCGCGGGCAGCGTGGCCTCGGCGTCGCCGGTGATGTTGAGATCGACTTCCACGTAGCGGCCGAAGTCCTGATAGTTGGACTTATGATTAAGCTCCACCGCGGAGACGTTGATCAGCTTGGTGCCGGGCTTGATCGTGGGCTGCGTTTCCATGCCGAAGCGGTTCAGGCCGCTCATCTTATTGGTGAGCGTCCACAGCTCCTGCGCCTCGAGCGCGAGCACCACGTCGGCATCGGAAAGATTGGGCGTGATGGGATCGGAAACCGGCGGCGCCGAAAGCGGATGGCGCGAGGGGAAGTTCATGCGCAGGCGCTGATCGTACACACGAGCCTGCAGCGCCTCGGCCAGCTCTACAAGGAGATCAATGCCGTGCGGAGTGCGCGCCAGGCGTCCCGCCACGATGACGGGATTCTCGGCGGCCACCAGCACTTTCGCCGCGTCCATAACCGCGCTCGAATCGCCCTGCGGAGGCGAGCTCACCGAGAGCTTCGGCACGCGCAGATTCTTTTCCGTGATCAGTTCTTCCTGCAACACGCCGTCGGCCACGATCACCACCGGCTCATAGGGCGGCGTCATTGCGATCTTATACGCGCGCACGGCGGACTCGCCGAAGTGCGAAAGCGTCACCGGCGTGTCGTCCCACTTGACGTAGTCGCGCACCATGGACGGAGCGTCCTGCACGCTGTGATACCAGTCGGCGCTGCCGCGGCGGTAGTTGATGTCGAGAATGTTGCCCAGGATGATGTACACGGGCACGCGGTCGGCGTAAGCGTTGTAAATCGCCATCGACGCGTGCTGCAGGCCAACTGTGCCGTGCGCCATGATCATCATCGGCTTGCCCTCGATCTTGGCGTAGCCGTGGGCCATGGCGACCGAGGATTCCTCGTGCAGGCAGGTGAGCAGCTCCGGGTCCTTGTTGCCGCCGTAGTTGATCATCGATTCGTGCAGCCCGCGAAAACTGGTGCCCGGATTGGTGGCGCAATATTCGATGCCCAGGGACTTGATGACGTCCATCATGAAGTCGGCCCCGGGGCGCTGGGGCGTGGACACTTCGACCTTCGCCGATCCGCCGGACTGCTGCGCCATCGCGATGGGAGGCCGCGCGATCAACCCCGCGGCGCCGGCGGCCGCGCCAGTCAAGAACCCCCGACGGCTTTTGTAATTCGGTTTGGTGGATTTGGGCATGTGGCCTCCGGAAGATGGCACAGGCTTCAGCCTGCGAACGCCTCCTCAGAAGTCTATCGCAGCGGTGGGTGGGGCGGTAGTGGGGCGGTCTCCGGGTGTCGTTGCTTTGCGAGTTGCCGACGATACAGCCATGCGGCTTGTTTCCGGATGGGCGACGAGCTATGTGGTCAGGAATTCCATGTTCTCGAGGCGCGTGGGGTAAGGTCCAGTCACCCCGCACACATCGAGATCAATTTTCAAAGCCAGCGAGCCGATGGAAACCCAAACTAAATAAGGAGGCGACGGACGTGGTCGCCTCCTTATCGATCAATTGCTCTACGAACGCCCGTACGAGCGCGTGTTTTCGTGACACGGGATGCACAGCGCTTCGCAGTTGGCTAACGTGTCCGGACCATTAGCATCCTGCGAAGCGACATGATGAGCGTGCCACTTACCGTCGGTAAGCGGAGCGTTACACCGCTTGCCCTTGTGATGCGTACACTCTCGCTTGCACTCACACTTTCCACCGGCCCGCGTCCAGGCCGCAGTTTGCACTTCCCTTGAAAACGCCAGCGGCGTGTCCTTTCTGTGGCTGTTGGGTTCAGCTGGGTTGCGATAACCTATAAACTACAGTCTTGACACTTCCGATATACTCGTAGTGCAAGAGTGTGGTGCGGTAGACAGGATTTGCACCTGCACGGGCTGTGCTTGGAGGCTGGCCCCGTGGAACCCAAATCCACTGCGTCTGCTGTTCCGCCACTACCGCTCGTTTAAGCTAGGGCGCCGAATCTTGCATCATGGGGGTCGCTGCATAAGTGACCTCCTTCCTTGACGCCTCGCGGCGTTCTAGATACGAACTACAACCCTGTCAGAACGGGACATCATCGTCAGTGACGGATTCCCGGCTCTGCTGAATCGCGTGTGCGATTTGGCGCGAGAACCCCGCGCTCGTCGCTGCTTCGCGTTCATATTCTCCAAGTTCATCGATCAGGCCGAAGATGAAGTCCCGGTCGGTCTGAGATATCGTGAACGCGTCGAATTGGACCCTTAGAGCGATCTCACCGCCGCTGGATAATTGAATGGTTCTGGTGGTTCCCTGCTGCGAATCTTGTGGCATTTCAGCCTTGTCCAGTGTGTTGCCGCTGCGAGATTTATTTTGTGCGCCGCGCTTGCGCCTCCCCCTTCTCCGGGTTAAGAACTGCGACAAGGGCAACTCTGCATATTGAGCCGCGTTCAAGAAAAAGGAGATTGCTTTCTGCAGGGTAGCGCCAGAGACGCTGTATTGCTCCAGGAAGGCGTCCGTTAGTTGCTTGGGAGTCGCGTTAACCAGATTGATTGCAATAACCTCTGGATAGGACCGCTGCAACAGCTGGCGGAGTTCCGACTGCCGAGCCGGAACATTATCCGAGGCGAGAAGGCTCAGATGGCGAGTCGGCTTACCATCCTCATCTATCAGGCCGAGGAATCGGTAGGTGGTGATTAACTGACTAACCGTTCCACCGGAGAACGATGGCCAGACGGTGCGGTTTATATGGCTCGGCACCACGCCACGGAGACCCTCCAGGGAGTTCAGGAAAGTCTTGAACGGCGCGTATGCCGCCACATTGGATAAAGTTTCTGCGCCCATGGACAGCCTCATTTCGATAATACCAACTCAACGACAATCCAGTATATTACGGTTTTCCGCACAGGCGCAAAGGATTTTTTTTGGCGGCTAGCGGGGTGATCCCCTATAATCGAACCTACCATGCACTTTGATCTAGGAGACAAGGTCATTTTGAAGGTTAGCTCCGGCACGGAGTTGCCCTGTCGAGTTGTCGGGCAAAAGAACGGTATGCTATTGATTTGTAGAGATTTGCCTACACGGGAGACTAGACAAGACCCCCAAAATCCAGGGCGAGATGTTAAAGAAGAACCCCATCGTGACCCCTTGCGGGTGAAGAACGACGGAGGCCGCCCATGACCATACAGATCACAAAACCTGAAGTCGAGGCGCTGATCAATGAGCGTCTCCAGAGTGGCGCGTTCAAGGACGCTGAAGATGTCATCCTTCAGGCGCTCCAGGCTTCTCCGCCAACGACACCCTTACCCGAGGCGCCGCCCGCGAAAGACATCGTGGAACTCTTTGCGCCGTTGCGGGGCCTCAATCTGGATTTCAGCCGTAACCCATCTACCGGACGACCGGTTGATTTGTGAGCGGCTATCTCCTCGACACCAACGTTCCGTCGGAATTCAGCCGGGATCGTCCGGAGGCCCGCGTCGTGCAGTGGCTCAAAGCGCAACCCGCCGCGATGCTCTTTCTCAGCGTGGTCACGATCGGTGAAATCCGCAAGGGGCTCATCGTGATGCCCCAGGGCCGCCGCCGCACGGAGTTGGAGGCGTGGTTTCATACCGACCTGTTGATCTGGTTTAGTAACCGCATCCTGCCCGTTACGCATTCGATCGCCGACCGCTGGGGCATCCTGGAAGGTGAGTGCCAATTAAGAGGAACGCCTCTCAACACAGCGGATGGCCTGATCGCCGCAACGGCCCTGGAACACAATTTGACCATCGTGACCCGGAACGTGAAGGACTTTGCCGGTCTCGGTGTTGTCCTTCTCAACCCTTGGGATGCGGTATGAAGCTTCACGCAGCGGCGCTTGTGCCGGCTACCACCCCACCTTTCGTTTCTCTCGCGCGCTGAGGGTTTCGTGCAATAGCGATTTGATGTATGTCTGGTAAGGCAGACCCTTCCGTTCAGCCTGCTTTCGGGCCAAAGCCAAATCGGCTTCGGGAATCCGAAGCGCGACCACCGGCGCGGGCGTTTTTTTGGATGCCGCGATCCGGGCCTGGAGTTTGTCCTTCGTCAACACCCGAGCTTCTCCGTTCTTCACGGCCGCGAGAAGCTGTTTGCCGTGCAGCTTGCGGTTCCGATACCACCACTGAGCTTCTTCCGCCTCGGTGGCGAAGACCGGTATGACACGCTGGGGTTGCTTCTCCATCTCTTTCTTCATTGGCTGCTTTCTCATTTGGGTCTCTCCAGAAAAGCCTTCCTGTCCGAAGCGCTAGCCGCGAAAGCCGTTATGGCGCGCACCTTGCCGTTGCGAATCGTCCATGCCGCTGACAAGAGACGCCCGCGATTCGTAAGACCCACCGAGCGGTACCGCTCTTCGTTGTCGACCAACTCGTACCCCACGTCCAAGGGTTCATTGCGCAGCAACTGCTCGAATTCAACGGGTGCTACCTTGTGGCAGCCAAGTGTTTCCGGTTTTCGTCATCCCAGTCGAATTCGATTTCGCTGGCCACGACTTAATAGTGTATCGCAACGTATATACGTTGTCAGCTTTGGAAGATGTTCGCTGGCCAAGGAGCCGTCATCCCTTGCGCCGCAGCCGGTCAAGCTCCCGGCGATCTCGCTTCGACGGTTTGCCCTCCCGTGACGCTTCGAAATGCGGCATCACCTTCCGCTCTTGCGCGATCTTCAACCGCAACTCCCGGCTCGCCTCGGTCTCGCGATAGAGCGTCTGCGCCACCGCCGCCGGACCGCGCATCGCGCTGAGCAGCAAGACCTCTACCTGAAAGTCGCCAGTGTCGTTTCGCACCAGCAAGAGGTCGCCGGCGCGGACCTCGCGCGAAGGTTTAGCGTTTTGTCCGTTTGACTCAATCCGGCCGAGTTCACAAGCCCGCGTAGCGAGCGCACGAGTCTTGAAGAAGCGAGCGGCCCACAGCCACTTGTCGATTCGCATGCCGGGCCCTACGCCAACCATGCTCCTATTCTAGCCCGGCGGCGTGAACCCTTCGGTGATGCCACCAGCCGCGTTGTGAACGATCGCGAAGGGAGGAAGGTTAGCGCGTCACAAGCTTCCGGAGCTGATCTGGCTTACGAAGGCCGCGTACTCGCCCGGACTGTCCTTCTGAGCGAAAGAATTGAAGAGCACGATTGTCCAAGGCGCCCCGGGGTTGTAAAAGGCTGCGTGTGCCGGAGAAACGATGCCATCGACGACGATGTTGGGATGGCCGCGCTTGGTTTTTATGAAATTCTGGGTATCGTAAATCCAGAAGCCTGTCACCGCCTCGTAACTGCCCGTCACCTGAGGCAGTCCAACCTGCTTGGCGAAATTACCTTTGACCATGCGGAGCAGGGTCTGCACCACCTTGACGTCGCTGGTTTCGTTGGTCTCCGACGGGCCGACGTGGTCGAGCACGTTGACGATGGTGGACAATCCAAAAAATGGCGGGTTCAACTCTAAAATCCGCGACATGCCGTCCAGTATACACCTCCGGCTTTTGGCGTTTACCGGCGCCGCCGGGCCGTGCGCCGGTGTTAGTGATCGTCCTTTCGCCGCACGAAAAGTAACGTCGCGGCACACAGTTGCGACTGCAGCAGTAGCGGGTCGCGCCCAGGTTTTACTGCACGTGACGGCGGTAACGCCGCAACACGGGCGGGATGTCCAGATCGTCGATTACCGGTTGCGGCGAGCCGTTAATGCGCGGGCTGCCTCCGGCCGACGCGGCCATGCTCATCTGCGGGTCTTCGTCCTGAAGCTGGAACTCGGACGGTTCCGGTTCCTGCGCGGCGTCTGCGGGCGTTTCCTCGCGACGCATCAGTTCTTCGAGGACGGCCTGCTCCGGCGTCACGGCAGCCGGCGCCATCCGCTCCTGAACAGGAGCCGCTTCCGGAGCCGCCGCAGCAGCCCGTGAAACGCCATCCGCCGCAATCGCACGCCGCTGAATCGCAGGAAGATTCTCCCGCTGAAAGCCCGTGGCGATCACCGTGATCTTGACCGTATCGCCCATGGCCTCGTTGAGCACAACCCCGAAGTTGATCTGCACGTCCTCGTTTTCGGCCGCGTTACGGATGAGCGTGCAAGCCTGGTTGACCTCATGCAAACTCAGCTTGCTGGATCCGGTAATGTTGATCAACACACCACGCGCGCCGCGCACGCCGCCGGCTTCCATAAGGGCGCAACTGATGGCTTTCTCGGCGGCCAGCAGAGCCGCGTTTTCGCCCTCCGCGCTGGCCGTGCCCATCATCGCGTAGCCCATGCCCAGCATGATGCTGCGGATGTCGGAGAAATCGCGATTGATCAGCCCGGGCGTGGTGATGATGTCGCTGATGCCCTGGACCGCCTGCCGCAACACGTCGTCGGCCACGCGGAACGCCTCAAAGAAGCTGGTGCCTTTGGGAACCAGTTCCAGAAGCTGATCGTTGGGGATTGTGATGACCGTATCCACGACGCTGGCCAGCTCGGCCAAGCCCTGCTCGGCTTGCTTGCGGCGCTTGGGTCCTTCGAAGTCGAACGGCTTGGTGACCACCGCGACGGTGAGCGCTCCCAGTTCTTTCGCCAGCGACGCCACCACCGGAGCCGCGCCCGTACCCGTGCCGCCGCCCAGTCCCGCGGTGACGAACACCATGTCGGCGCCTTCCAGCAGGTCGACGATCTTCTCGGTATCTTCGAGCGCGGCTTGCCGTCCCACGTTGGGGTCGGAGCCCGCGCCCAAACCGTGCGTGATCTTCGATCCGATGGCCAGCTGGTTGGGAACCGGCGATGCCGCCAGCGCCTGCACATCGGTGTTCAGCACGCAGAACTCGACGCCACTCAAGCCCTCGTTCAGCATGCGCGCCACGGCGTTGCAACCGCCGCCTCCGACGCCGAATACCCGAATCTTGGTCTTGGGCGCCGTCTCTTCCTGAATCGCGAATTTCAACGAACTCAGTGCCATCTCTGTACCTCCTTGCCGGACGCTCTTAAGCGCCGGGTTGCTTAGCCGACCCGTGCACAACGGACTCCCGCCTGTGCGCTATTTCATTAAGAGTCCCATCAAGCCCCGCGCCGCACGCTCCGGCGGCCGGTGCAACTTGAGTTTCGCCGAGTACATCGCCAACCCCGCGGCGACCGTCCAGGCCGGGCTTTCGAGCTCCGCCGGCCAGTCGCCCATCCCCTTGGCCAGGCCATAACAGGTCTGGCAGTCCAGGATGCGTTCCGCCACATCCCACATGCCGGTCAACAGCGCGCCGGCGCCGGTCAGCATCACGCCTTCCAGTAAGTTGTGCTGCATGCCCGCGCGCCGGATTTCAGCTCCGACGAAGCGGAACAACTGCTCGCAGCGGGCTTCCAGGATTTCGATCAAATCGCTGCGCCGCGCCTCGCGGGGAGCGCGGCCCTCCGGAGACGGAACCTCGATCAGGCTCGAATCCGAAGTCAGCCCCAGCAGCGCACAACCGTACTGCAGTTTCAGGCACTCGGCATCTTCGTAGCTCACCTTGAAGATCCAGGCGATGTCGCGCGTAAGGTGGTCGCTCGCGACCTCTAGCGTCGATCCGAGCAACATTCGGTCGCCGTCGTAAATCGCCACACCCGTCGAATCCATCCCTAAATCCACCACCGCGACGCCGCGCGAACGCTCCTCCGGCCGCACGCAGGCGTAAGCGGCCGCCATGGCTTCGAACACGGTTTCTTCGACGGTGAGATGCGCCAGATGCGCCGCGCTGACCACGGCGTGATGCTGCTGCACCGACGCCGTCACGATGTGGACATTAGCCTCCAGGCGCGAGCACACACCCTTGCGCGGCTTGCGGTAGCCGGCTTTGCCGTCCAGCGTGAAATCCTGCGGTAGCACGTGCAGCAGCATACGATCGCGTTCCAGCCGCACCTCCGCCGCCATCTCCACGGCGTAAACCAGATCGTCTTCCTCGATTTCGCGCGGCCGCCCGAATTCATACAGTCCGCGGCTTTGCGCACCCGCGATATCCAGCCCGCCCAGGCCAAGCGTGACTTCGGTGACTGGGACGCCAGCGCCGCGTTCCGCATCGTCCACCGCCGCGCGCATGGATTCAGCGACGGCTTGCGGGTCGGCCACCCGGCCCTTAGCCCAGCCCGCCGAGTGCGCCAGGCCGTGCGCCAGATACCGCACGCGATCGCGCTCCAGCAGACCGATCACGCACCGGGTGCGGTAGCTGCCGGCGTCCAGGCCGACCACCAGTTGGGGCTTGTCGCGCTTGCTCACTCGGCTTCCCTCATTCCACAACCGTAATCCGATCTTCCAGCCGCAGGTCCAGCGTCGTGGCCGCGGGCAAACGTTTTTGAATCTCCTCGTAGTGATTCACGAAATTGCGGTACCGGGAGTTGAAGTTATGGTCGCCCAGCAGCAGCGTCAGAACCCGCCCGCGATACGGCTGGGAGACCTTGATGTCGTCGCGATCGGAGACGTCGATCTCCGACAGTTCGTGCGCCAGATCGCCCAACTCCGCGGTGACGCGCAGCATGCGGTGGACGCGGTCGCGGCGCTCGGTGAGCGGGTCCGACGCCCGCACTCCCGTCAACACCGGCAGCGTGAAGCGGTCCTGAGCCGGCGGCAACATCACCCCGCCCTCGTCGATCAACCCAAATCGCGAACGGCCCAGAGTCACGAAGGCTACTGGTTTGCGCTCTTCAATCGTGACCAGTATTCGGTTGGGCCAGAGGCGCGCCACGCTGGCGTCCTTCACCCAATCCACGGTGCGTAGCGTGTCGCGGCGCTCGGAAATCGGGATCACGTAAAGGCTGCGGCCCTGGTCCTCGGCGAATACTTCTTGAATCGAGCGTTGCGAAGCATGCGCCGCGCCGGTGACTTCCACTCCCGCCGACGCAGCGGTGGCGTCCTCGCCGTTCAACGCGAAGCGCGGATCGATGATTAGAAATCGCTCCAGGTAGTGGAACGCATAGAGCCCCACCAGCAGGCCCACCAAGGTGATGAAGCCGCGGGCGACGATCCGCCAGGTGGCTAGGCGTGGAGCGCGTGACGCACTGGCAGTCACGCGCGGCTTGGTCCGTTCGCGCGGGCGCGCGGCCGGTTCCGGCTCGGGATCTTCCAAACCCGGCAGCGTTCCCGTTCCTTCGTACGTCTTGCGTGGCACCTCTGCTATTCCCCTCTCTGAAGCCGGGCCAAAATCTCTCCGGCGGCTTGCGATATGCTACCCGCGCCCAGGGTCAAGATGGCATCGCCGGCTTCGGCCGCTGCAATCACGCGCGCGATGCCCGCTTCGAGCGGCCCGGCGTACTCCGCGCCGCGATGACCGAAAGAATGGATACGCGCCGTCAGCGCCTCCGCGGTCACGCCCTCGAGGGGCGGCTCGGAAGCGGCATAGATATCGGTAACAAACACGCTGTCGGCCTGATGAAACGCGCGCCCGAACTCATCCATCAACGCCTGGGTGCGGGTGTAGCGGTGCGGCTGGAACAGCACGTGGATGCGGGCGTACCGGCAGTCGCGGGCGGCTTGGAGCGTGGCAAGGATCTCGGTGGGATGATGACCGTAGTCGTCGATCACGGTGATGCCGCGCAGCTCTCCGCGCACCTGGAAGCGCCGGTCCACGCCGCTAAACGCCGATAGCGCCTCACGAATGGTTTCGACCGGCACGTCCAGTTCCAACCCCACCGCTACCGCCGCGGTCGCGTTCAAGACGTTGTGCGCGCCCGGAACGCGGAGGTTGAAGCAACCCAGGTCGTTGCCCCGGTGCGACAGATGGAACCGGCTGGCCATATGACCGGCGGCTTGCCGCGCGATGCGCAGATCCGCTTGCGCGCTAACCCCGTAGGTAACCGCACGGCGGTTCACGTCGGCCAGGATCTGCTGCACATTCTCGTCGTCCAGGCACAGAATCGCGGCGCCATAGAACGGCACTTTGTTGACGAACTCCGTGAACGCGTGACGAATCGCAGCCAGGTCCGGATAGTGATCCAGGTGTTCGCGATCGATGTTGGTCACGACAGCGAGGATGGGCGCCAGTTTCAGGAAGCTGCCGTCGCTCTCGTCGCTTTCCACCACCAGGTAGTCGCTCTTGCCCAGACGCGCGTTCGCCCCGCCCATCATGCCCACGCGTCCTCCGACGACGATGGTCGGGTCCAGACCCGCGTGGCTCAGCACGGCGGCGGTCATGGACGTCGTGGTGGTCTTGCCATGGCTGCCCGCGATGGCGATGCCGTACTTCAGCCGCATCAGCTCCGCCAGCAACTCTCCGCGCGCAATCACCGGAATGCCCTGCCGCCGCGCTTCCACCACTTCCGGATTGTCCGGACGCACAGCGGAACTCACCACCACGGCATTCGAGCCCGCCACATGCGCGGCGTCGTGCCCGATGCGGATCGCGGCTCCGCGCGCGGCCAGGCGCTCCGTGGTGGGCGAGGAGCGCAGGTCGGATCCGCTGACCTGGTAGCCCAGTTCCAGCAGCACCTCGGCCAGCCCGCTCATACCGATGCCTCCGATTCCGATGAAGTGCACGGGTTGAGGCTTAAAAAACATTTCGTTAATGTATTGTTTCGGCTTTCGCTAACGCCTGTCAACTGGCTTCTCGGGAGACACGGCCACCGACTCCAGGATTTCGGCCGCCCGCCGCGCGGCTGCGGGCTTCGAAAACGCCCTTGCAGCCGCGCCCATGCGCTCCAGCAGACGCGGTTCCGCGGCCATCCGCGTCACTTCTTCCACCAGTCGCGTTCCGGTCAATTCGGCGTCCAGCACCAGCCGCGCCGCCCCGGCTTTGACCATCGCTTCGGCATTGCGCAACTGGTGCTGATCGCTGGCCGTAGGCAACGGCACCAAAATCGACGGCTTCCCCGCCGCCGCCAGTTCGCTCACCGCACCCATGCCCGCGCGGCTCACCACCAGGTCGGCCTGCGCGAACGCATGCGGCATGTCCTCGAAAAAGGGGGCGATCTCGCCCGCCACGCCGCTGGCGCGAAACTTCGGATCGAGTTCCTCGAACGATGCCCGTCCGGTTTGATGCATCAGCCGCACGGAGCCCTTCTTCCACAGCGGCCAGCTCTCCTCCACGGCGCGATTCAGCGTGCGCGATCCCTGGCTGCCGCCGGTAATCAGCACCATCAAGCGCGGACCGCGAGGCTTCACCGGAAGCCCAAAGAATCCCTCGCGCACCGGCAATCCCGTCACCTCCGTGCGGCCTTTGGGGAACCAGCACGCCGTCTCCTCGAAACCCACCAGCGCGCGAGCCACGAAACGCCCGACCTTGCGATGCGTGAATCCGGGGACGGCGTTGGGCTCCATCGCCACCACCGGGATGCGCTTCCACAAAGCCGCGAGGATCACCGGACCAGCCACATAGCCGCCTGTCGAGAACACGGCCGCGGGACGAGCCTGCTCCAGGACCCGCGAGGCTTGCCAGATACTCCACGGCAATTCCAAAAGCGTCAGCAGCGCCTGCCGCCAGCCCACGCGATTGAGTCCGCCGATCGTGATCCAGTCGATGGGAAAATCCTGCGCCGGAACCAGCTTCGCTTCGATCCCGCCCTCGGTTCCGACGAAGCGCACGGCGTGTCCGCGCGCCCGCAGTTCGCGAGCCACCGCCAGCAGCGGGATAACGTGCCCGCCACTGCCGCCGCCGGCCAGAACGAAAGAGGCCATCATCCCTCATGTTCACTCACGCTCATCAGCATGCCCAGAGACGCCAGCGAGCTCAGCAGCGAACTGCCGCCTAAGCTGATCATGGGCAGCGGGAAACCTTTGGTCGGCGCCATGTCCAGCACCACGCTCATATTGATCAGAGCCTGCAAAATGATGGATACGGTGGCGCCCAGCGCCAGGTATTTTCCGAACGGATCACTCGACAGGACAAACAAACGCGCGCCGCGCCATAGGATGATCAGGAACCCGGCCAGTACCGCCGTGGCTCCCCACAGGCCCAGCTCTTCGCCCACCGTGGCGTAGATGAAATCGGTGTGCGCGTCGGGCAAAAACAATTTCTGTTTGCCTTGCATCAGCCCCACGCCCAGCACGCCGCCGGTGCCGACCGCGATCTTGGACTGCCGAGGCTGATAGCTGGCGTCGCGCACGGTGGTGGACCGCTGCACATACTCCCGCACCCAGCCGTGCGTGTCGATGAGCTCGATCTTGGAATAGTCCGGATCGAGGTACGCAATGATGCGTCCCAACCGGTAGCCTTTGGATACCACGGCCAAGCTGCATAGCAGCAGGCCCACCACCGCGACCCAGGCCAGATAGCGGGTGCGCAATCCCGCGACCCAGAAAACGATCACCGCCGTGATCACCGGGACCAGCGCCGTGCCCAGATCCGACAAAACGACGATACCGGCCAGCATGGCCACCGCGAAGGCCGCCTGACGGAGCGTGCTGGTTTGGTTGATGGTGTGCAAATGGCGCGAAATGAAGTACGCCAAAAACAAGATTAGTGCGGGTTTGGCGAACTCCGATGGCTGCAGCGAACCGAGGCCCGCCACGTGAAACCAGCGGTGCGCACGGGAGTCGGCGAAGTACACGGCGACCAACAGAGCCACCACGATTCCCAATCCGGAGAAGGCCCAGGCCGGAGTATTGAGTTTTCGGTAGTCAATGCGCTTACAGGCCATCAGCACGCACAGGGAGAACGCCGCCCAGCCCAGCTGGCGGACGACGAAGTAATACGGCGGGACTCCGTAGCGCAGCTCCGCTACGGCGCTGGATGCGCTGTACACCATCACCAGTCCGAACCCAGTCATCGCCAGTATTGTGAGGAACAGAATCCAGTCGGTCTTCAGGCGCATGGTTTACCTTCCCAGTTCCCCAACCAGGCGTTTGAACTCCCGCCCGCGGTGCTCGAAATTCTCGAACTGATCGAAGCTGGCGCAGGCGGGAGCCAGCAGGACGGTGTCCCCGCTGCGGGCGCGCGCAAACGCCAGTTCCACGGCCTGAGCCAGCGTGCCGCATTGCGACACCGGAGCCGCGCCGTGCAATTGACGCTCGATTTTTTCAGCCGTCGCGCCGATCAACAAAACCCCCCGCGCCTTGGCAGCCATAGGTTCGGCCAGCACCGAGTAGTCGGCGTCCTTGTCTTTGCCGCCCAGGATCACCCACAGCCCACCTGGAAACGCAGCGAGCGCCTTCAGCGTCGCGTCTACGTTGGTGGCTTTGGAATCGTTGTACCACGTGACGCCGTTTAACTGGCGCACAAATTCCAAGCGGTGCTCGACACCCGGGAAGGCCATCACGGCCTCGCGAATCTGCTCATGAGAGGCTCCGGCCTCGCCGGCCATCAGCGCCGCGGACATGGTGTTTTCTAGATTGTGGATGCCCCGCATGGGCACTTCGGCCGCGTCCATCAGCGCTTCGCCGCCCAGCATCATGCACCCGCCCTCAAGCCACGCTCCCGGTTCCACCGGGCGAGTAGAGCTGAACCAGAGCACCGACGCGAGAGTCTGTCCCGCGTAGCCCCGAGTGAGAGAGTCGTCGGCATTCAATACCGCAAAGTCGCCAGGACGCTGGTTCACGAAGAGCCGGCCCTTGGCCTCGGCGTACCGTTCCATGGTGTAGTGACGGTCCAGATGATCCGGCGTCACGTTCAGAGCCGCGCCAATGTGCGCCCGGAATTGCTCGATGGTTTCGAGCTGAAAACTGGAAAGCTCCAGGACATTCCACTGTCCCTCGCGTGAGCTGGCCACCATCGAACACGGCGGCGTGCCGATGTTGCCGCCGACCTGGGCGGGGATGCCGCTGTGTTGCAGGATATGCCCGGTGAGGGCCGTGGTCGTGGTCTTGCCGTTTGCTCCGGTGATGCCGATAATTTCGCCTTCCAGAAACCAGCTCGCCAGTTCCAGATCGCCGATGACTTGAACCCCGCGGCCACGCGCCTGCACGACTTCGTCCAGATCCGCGGGCACGCCCGGCGAGAGCACGATCAAGTCCGCTCGCGCAAACGAGGCTTCCTCTTGCGCCTCAACGCGAATCCCCAGGGACGCTAAACGCGCGTCCTCGATCGGCTTTCGATCAACCGCCGTCACTTTCGCGCCCTTCTCGAGCAACAATTCCACCGCCGCCACACCGCTGCGCGCCATCCCCGCCACCACCACATGTGCGCCATCCAACTTCATCGGAGTTTCAGGGTAGTCAAAGCGAACAGCGCCATCACCAGTCCCGCAATCCAGAAGCGCACGATGATTTTCGATTCTTCCCAACCCAACTGCTCGAAATGGTGATGCACCGGAGCCATTTTGAAAATGCGCTTGCCGCGCAGCTTGAAGCTGCCCACCTGCAGGATCACCGACAGCGCTTCGATCACGAACACCCCGCCGATGAACAAGAGCAGCACTTCCTGCTTTAGCAGCACCGCAACCGTACCCAGCCCGCCGCCCAGCGCGAGCGAGCCCACGTCGCCCATAAAGATCTCCGCCGGATGCGCGTTGTACCAGAGGAATCCCAGCGAGGCTCCGGTCATGGAGCTGCAAAAGATCGTCAGTTCGTCCGCGCCCGGCGTGCGCGAAAGCTCCAGGTAGCGCGCAAAATCCGCGCGCCCGGAAAGATACGCCAGCGCCGTCACGGCGCCCGAGGCGATGACCATGAGGCCGATCGCCAGGCCATCCAGCCCGTCCGTGAGGTTGACCGAATTGGTGGCGCCCACCAGAACAAGAATCAGGAACGCGAAGAAGAACACGAACGCCAAAGGATAAGTCCAAGGATTTTGCAGCCACTGGTGCACCAGGAGGTCGGGCTTGAAATTCTTCAGGAACGGCACGTTCATGCTGGTGGAGTACAGATTGCGCGCGTTCAGCGCCAGCAGCTCCACGCCCACCAGCAACGCGGCGACGAACTGCAGCGCGAGTTTCCATCGCCCCATCAGACCCAGATTCCGCTTTCGCTTGACTTTGGTGAAATCGTCCCAGAATCCGATCGCGCCGAAACTCAGCAAACCCGTCAGCGCCACCCACACGGCGGGCGTGCTCAAATTCGCCCACAGCAGCGTGGGCACCACGATAGCGGCGCAGATCAGCAACCCGCCCATGGTCGGCGTTCCGGCCTTCTTGTGGTGCGATTGCGGACCGTCTTCGCGAATGTGCTGGCCGATTTGGAAAGCGCGCAGCCGGGCGATCACCCAAGGGCCGAGCAGGATCGAGATCAGCAGCGCCGTCATGCTGGCCATCCCCGTGCGAAACGTGTCGTACTGAAATACCCGGAAGGGCGAGTAGAGATGGTACAACTTCTCGTACAGCAGCCAGTACAGCATGGGTCAGGCAGCGCCTCCCTCATCAGAGGATGGTTGGGAGGATGATTCGGAGGAAGCCTGGGACGCCAAGAACTGCTCCAGCGCTTCTTCCACGTGCACCGCGCGCGAGCCTTTGAACAAAATAGCGTCCCCCGGACGGGCCAGTCTTCCTAAGAGCTGGCCCGCTTCGGAGGGGTGCTCGAAAAAAAACGCGGCGTCGCCCCTAAGGCCGGCACGCTTGGCTGCGTCCAACGTATAGCAGGAAGCGCCGCGTATCCCAACGAGCACATCAACCCCGCACCGGACGGCGTAGTCGCCTACGTCGCGGTGCAAAGGCTCGGCCCAGCGGCCGAGTTCGAGCATCTCCCCCAGAACCGCGATCCGCCGCCCTGCGGGTGTGTCCCGAAGGACTTCCAGCATGGCGCGCGCCGCGTCCGGATTGGAGTTGTAGCAATCGTTATACACGATCACGCCCCCGCGTTGGAGGCGTTCTCCGCGCATCTTTTGCGGATGCATTTTCGCAACCGCTGCAGTGAGAAGCGCGGGTGTAATTCCATATAAACCGGCCACCGCGAGCCCGGCCAAAAGGTTCGAGACACCGTGGCGGCCAGTGAGCGGACTCTCGAACTTCACGCCGTCCACGGCGAATTTCACGCCATCGGAACGGTACTCGACTCCGTCGGCGCGCACCTCGGCGTCGGCCGACTGGCCGTACAGCACGCTGCGCCCGGAGTGCACCCGCGCGAACTCTCGAACGCGCTCATCGTCCGCGTTCAATACCGCAGTCCCGGAGCTCCCCAGCGATTCCACCAGCTCCCGTTTAGCCGCGGCGATCTCCTCGATCGAGTCGAAGTTTTCGATATGCGCCCAACCCACGTTGGTGACCACGCCCACCTGCGGGTGCGCGATGGCAGCCAGAGCCCGGATCTCGCCGGCGTGATTCATCCCCAGTTCCATCACCGCAACCTGCGCACGATCGTCGATGCGCAATAGCGACAACGGCAGCCCGACGTGATTGTTCAGGTTGCCCTCCGACTTGGCCACGCTCATCGCTTCCGCCAACATCGCCGCAATCGTTTCCTTGACCGTCGTCTTGCCCGCACTGCCCGTCACCGCGACCACATCGCCGCCCCACTCGCGCCGCGCCCCCGACGCCAGACGCTGCAGCGCAGCCAGCGAATCTTCCACGCGCAGCACGATTCCCGCCGCCGCAACCTCACGATCCACCACCACGCCCGCCGCGCCCTTGGCTAATACTTCCGCGACGTATGCGTGCCCGTCGTTCAGCGGACCGCGCAGCGCAAAAAAAAGATCCCCCCGCCGAAGGGTTCGCGAATCGACGCTCCAACCGGTGACCTCGGCCCCCGACTCGAGCGCGATTCCCAACTGGTGAGCCACCCACCGGAGCGGCCTGTTCATTCGTTTCTTTCACACACCGTGGAGCGGGCTTTAGCCTGCAACGGAGGCTTCAGCCTCCGAGTCGAAGCGGAGACTAAGGTCCCCGTTGCAGGCTAAAGCCCACTCCACGTCTCATCCTCTTCCCTGATCCCTATACCCAAACGATTCCAGCACCTCGCGCGCCGTTTCCCGATCGTCAAAATGAATGGTTTCGTTCTTCAACACCTGATAGGTCTCGTGCCCCTTCCCGGCGATCAGCACCACGTCGCCAGGATTGGCTTCGGAGATGGCCAGGCGAATCGCCTTGGCGCGGTCGGGCTCGGCGACCATCGGCGTATCGAAACGCCGCACGCCCACCAGGGCATCATTCATAATGGCCAGCGGATCTTCCGACCGCGGATTATCGGACGTCAGCACGACAAAATCGCTCAACTCCGCGGCGGCCATGCCCATCAGCGGGCGCTTGGCGCGGTCGCGATCCCCGCCGCAGCCGAACACTGTGATCACGCGGCCGGGGCGCACCGACGCCAGTTCGTTGTGCGCCTTTATCGTTGTGGTGAGCTCGCGCGCCGCCTGAATCGTGTTCCGCAGCGCATCGTCGGTGTGGGCGTAATCCACGACCACCAAAAACGGCTGACCGCAAGCCACGCGTTCGAAACGGCCGGGAACCGCGATGCAGGCCGCGACGCCCTGAGCGATCGCATCCAGATCCAAGCCGTAACTTAAGCCCGCGCCCGCCGCAGCCAGAATATTAAGCGCGTTGAAGCGCCCCGCCAAAGGCGAGTGAATCGGCTGCTTGCGGCCTTGCCACGCCAAGTCGAAATCCAATCCCAAGAAGCCCACCCGCAGGCCTTCGGCACGCAACTCCGCTCGCTTGCTCAGGCCATACCAGATCACCCGCGAATCTCCAGAACCCGCGGCGATCATCTGTTGTGCCGCGGGATCGTCGGCGCTCAGCACGACCCATTCCGGCGAAGGCCCTTCCGGCGGAGCGAACAGCAACCGCTTCGCCGCGGCGTATTCTTCCATCGTGCCGTGAAAATCCAGGTGATCGCGGGTGAGGTTGGTGAACACCGCAGTGTGAAAGCGGAACCCCCAGACGCGTCCCAGCGACAGCGCGTGCGAGGAAACCTCGGCCACAAGATGCGGGCGCTCCTGTGCGGGGGCGCGCCGCTCCAGCTCCGCGGCGAAACGCATGATGTCTAGCGACTCGGGCGTCGTGTTCGGCGCGGGCCGGACGTCGCCCGCCATGCGGTATTCGATGGTGCCGATCAGCCCCGTGACCTTGCCCGCCGTGCGCAGGATCGAGTCGATCAGGTACGACGTGGTGGTCTTGCCGTTCGTGCCGGTGATTCCCGTGAATGCAACGCGCTGGTCGGGATGCCCGTAGAAATTCGCGGCCGCGCGAGCCAGCGCTCGCCGCCCGTGCTCCACCTGAATCCACGCGCCTGGGAAATCGCCGCTTGGGAAACCTTCGGGCGGAGGCAGCTCGCTGACCACGGCCATCGCGCCGCGGCCGAGCGCTTCGCTCGCGAAGGCACGTCCGTCGGCACGCGCGCCTGGGAAGGCGAAAAACAAGCTGCCACTCCTGACTGTGCGGGAATCGTACTCCAACCCGGCCACGTCCCTAACCGCGAGTCCGTCCGGAAGCGCGCCCCGCAACGCCACTCCCTCCAGCACCTCGCGCAGGATCATTTCGCGAACTGCACCCGTATGGCCGCGCGCGCCGGCGCATACGACCCCGCTGCAGGATCTTGACCTCGCGCCAGACCGCTTCCTTGGACCTCGACTTCGAATCCCTCCGCCGCCGCCTCCGCCAATACCGAGCTCAACGGCATGCCCCGGAAATCCGGAACCTTGGCGCCTCCGAGCTGGGAACCCGGCGGCCGGCGATTCCCCCACGGCGCGGACGCAGCTTGCGGCTCCGTACTCGCGGTTAAAAAAGGCCGCCGGTCCACGGTAGATGCTTCGGCCGAAACCTTGGCATCCGCGCGGACCGGCGGCGGAGTGACGGAGGATACAGATCGAGTGCGCACGGCGTCGTCACCATGCGCAGAAACTTGTGGGGCAGAATCCCGTCCCGATGCCGGGCTCGCCCAAACCTCGGGAGCTTCGCCCAGACCCGCGATCGCCAGATCGTTTACGGCCGCGGCGTCCCGATCGTCCTTTGACGCGCGCTTCGCCGTTAACAGCGCGGGGCCGTCCGGAAGATCTTTGGGAACATCCAAAATGCGGAGGGCAGTGGTCGCAACCTCGCGAAATACGGGCGCGGCCACCGCGCCTCCGAAACCTGCCTGACCGTGGGAGGTGCTGTTCAAAGTCACCGCCACCACGATCTGCGGATTCACCACCGGCGCAAAGCCCAGGAAGCTTGCGTTGTAGGTGTGCGTGTAGACATGCGCGCGCAGATCGTACACCTGCGCCGATCCAGTCTTGCCGCCGGAAGTGTAGCCCGCGAGCGCGGCCCTCTTGCCCGTGCCGCGCAACACCACGCCTTCCATCATTTGCCGCATCTGAATGGCAGTCTCAGGCCGCATGATGCGTTCGGGCCGCTCGGCCGCGAAGGTTTCGGGCGCGTGCCCCGGCTGCTGCCGCGCGATCACCAGCCGCGGCTTGATCAGCATCCCTCCGTTGGCCACCGAAGCGCCGGCCAGGGCCAATTGCAGCGACGTGGTGCTGATTTCGTGCCCCATCGCCACCGACCCGATCGAACTGGGCGTCCACTGCTCCACCCGCCGCACCATGCCCGTCGATTCGCCCGGCAGCTCGATTCCCGTCTTGCGCCCAAATCCGAATTTGCGCACGTAGTTGTACAGCGTGTGGTCGCCGACCTTCAATCCGATGTTGATCGCGCCGATATTGCTCGACTTGGCCAACACATCCGCCATGGGCAACGCGGCGTAACTGTCGTGGTCGTGAATCACCCGCCCGAACAATTTGATCGATCCGTTGCCGCAGTTGATGATGGTGTCCGGCCGCAGCGAAGTGGTCTCGAGCGCCGCGGTCAGCGTGATCACTTTGAACACGCTCCCCGGCTCAAACGGTGTGGTCACGGCCAGATTGCTGCGCGCGTTGGCCGGCTCGCCCAGCCCCGGCGGCAGATTGGGATCGAAGCGCGGCGAGTTGGCCATGGCCAGCACATCCCCGGTGTAGGGATTCAACACCACAATCGTTCCCGTAGCCGCGCCCGAGGACGCGACGGCTTTGTCCAGCTCCCGCTCGGCCGTGTACTGCAAGTTCGAATCGATCGACAGCGTCAGATTCGATCCCGGCTCGGGCTTGCGCGAAACCAGCGAATCATAAGGGTTCTGCTTGACGTCGGTGAAGACTTGCTCCAGCCCCGGCCGCCCCGACAGCTCTTCGTCAAACGACGCTTCGATGCCGGCATTGCCGTGCTCTTCCGTATCGTCCACGTAACCGGTCGACCCGACCACGTGCGACGCCAGCGTTCCATGCGGATAAAACCGCCGCATCTCCGGGCGAAACTCCACCCAGTCCAGCTTGAGACTCCGCACCCGCTCGGCCTCTTCCGCCGAGGCTTTGCGCTTCACCCACAGGAATCCCGTGCCGCGAAGTTTGGCCGATTTCAGGCGGTCGAACAGCTTGCGCCGGTCCATCACCAGCACCCGGGAGAGCAGATCCGCGGCGACCCCGGCATCCGGAATCTTCAGCGGATTCACGCAAATCGATTCCGCAGGCAGGCTTTTGGCCAGCGGCTGCCCGTTGCGGTCGAGAATCGCCCCGCGCGTGGCCTGCACTTCCACGGTTTTCTGCTGCTGCTGGTGCGCCAGCTTCAGCAGCTCATCGTGGCGGACCACCTGCAGCCACACCAGTCTGCCCAGGATGGCTCCCACCCATACCAGGAGCACCCACAGGAGCCCATGGAGCCGGCGCGTCGATATCGTATCGGGCATGACTGGTAATCCGTGTCAGAATCTATTGCAAGACCTACTTCTTGTTGTTCAAGGCTTTTCTTTATTCAAAGCCAGCGACCCGCCCGTGCGGCTGTCGAGATAAACCACCTTCTGCGGCGCCGGATCGACGAACTGCTGCTCGCGCGCCAATTCCTCCATCCGCGCCGGCGACATCAGCTTGGACTCTTGCACTTCCAGCGACGATTGCTCCGTCTCCAGCCGTTGCCTCTCCTGCCGCAACGATTGGACCTGATAGCCGAACAGCAGCCCATAGGCGCTCGGCATCAGCACCATAATCAGTAACACCACCGCCGCCGCCACCGAGCCGATCAACTGCCAGCAGGCCTTGCGCGCCTCCGGGTCGGCCTCGCGGACCACGCGGGTGTTATCGATGCGCTTCACGAAAAAATAGATGTCTTCATTCGGGAACGGGCGTACCGGCTCTTCCCCCCGGCGCTCTCCCCGTTGCGCCCGTTCCGCCCGCCGCTTCGCCCCGCGGGACTCCGCACCAGTCCGCGCTCCGGGCGCTCGGCCCTCAAACACCACATCCCACATCGTTGATCTCGCAGCCATAGTGTCCTTCAGCTCTTTCCTGATCCGCGCCTACCCACTTTTTAACGGCCCGGGGTGGGGGAGGATTTCGCCGCATCGCGCAAATGCAGCGCGCGGCCTGCCCCGGCCGGCTACAGGAGCTCCACCGCGCGTAGCTTGGCGCTGCGCGAAGGCGGATTCTCCCGAACCTCGTCCGCTCCGGGACGCACCACGTGACGATTGACGAGTTTCACTCGCCCCGCCGTCGCCAGGTCCCGAAACGCTTGCTTGACCTTGCGGTCTTCGATAGACATGAAGGTGATGACCACCGCCCGCCCGCCCCGCTTTACGATCCGCGGAATCAGGTCCAGCAGCGCGTCCAATTCCTCCAGTTCCCGATTGACAGCCATGCGCAGCGCCATGAACGTCTGCGTAGCCGGATGAATTTTGCCCGTACGGGACGCGACCCCCTCGATCAGCTTGGCCAACTGACCGGTGGTGGTAATCGGCCGCGCCCGCACGATTGCTCTGGCTATCTGTCGACTTCTCCTTTCCTCCGCCAACCGGTAAATCAAGTTGGCGAGATTCCCCTCGGATTCGTAGTTGACGAGATCGGCGGCGGTCTGCCCTTCGCCGCGCGACATTCGCATGTCCAACGGCCCGTCCGCCATCAGCGAGAACCCCCTCTCGCTTCCCGTCAACTGGTAACGCGACACTCCCAGGTCCGCCAGCAGCCCGTCCAATTGTGAAAGCCCCTCGGCTGCCAGCGCCTCTTCCATCTGCGAGAACAAAGCTTGGCGAAAATGAATCCGCCCGGCAAACTCTTGTGTGTTGGCCTTGGCCAGCTCCAAACTCTCCGCATCCCGGTCGCAAGCCAGCACCCAGCCCGCGCCGCCCATCTCTTCCAAACGCGAAGCAATGGCCCCGGTATGTCCACCCAATCCCGCGGTGATATCCGCATACACGCCGTCCTTCTGGAGATTCAGATACTCCAGCGACTCCCGCAACAGGACTGGGTAATGCATGCGTCATCACGATTTCAAACCCGCTACCTCAAACCCGCCGAAGTCAACACATCCAGGTCCACCGCGCCATTGGCGTCGGATTCCTGCAACCGCGCGTCGAACACTCCCCGGTTCATCACATTGATTGCGTCGTTGTGCGCCTCCAGCCACACCGGCTGTTTTTCCAGATTCAATTCCTCGCGCAGCTTGGCCGGCATCAGCACCCGTCCCGATTTGTCGATGTCCGATTCGCCCCCATACACTCGCGCCCGAAACGCCACCCGCGCCGCCGCCCCGGCATTCGGCCCCGCGTTGCGAAACAATTCCTCGTTGACTTTCCACACCGCCGGAGCGTAAATTCGAGCCATGCGCCGGTCCAGCGTAGTAACAAAAACTCGTGTGACCCCCAAAGCCTCCAAGTGCGCCTGGAACTCCGAAGGCAATTTCAATCTCCCTTTCTCGTCGACCGAGGCCTGGATAACGGCTCGCGGTGGTTCGAGCAGAGTTGAAAGATCCGGTCCAGGGGTCGAGTTGGGGTCGGATTGAGCCACTTTTGCACACTGTCGGCCACAGTTGGCCACTGTCGAGTGTAAACTGGTGAACCCGAGAACGTCAAGAAATTTTTTAGCCTGAATGACTTACGCTATCTCTTCGCCGGTGTAAGTGGGGCGGGAATCCGGCCCGCAGCCGGCTTTGAGCCTGGCGTCTAGCCCTGGTAAGGAAACCGGTTCACTTCCCGAACACACCGCTCCAAAGCCTCGAGCAGCGTCCGTCCCCATCCCGAAGGAGTGTAAGGCGCAGTCTTCTGGTTGGTCTGTTTGTCGCACTGCGCAAAAAACAACAGCATGGGGTCCTTAGGGGTAAAGAACTCTTTGACGGTGATCAGGAATTCGATCTCCGTACCGTCCTGCTTCTTCAACATCGAGAAATAGTGCAAGCGGGCAAACTGCTCATCCGGGTGCGACTGCGCGTAACCCCAATCGTTCATGGACGCTCCTGTTGGTTGGTACTTCGCATATTGTTTCATACCTCCGTCCGGGAACCCAAGTCCGTCCGCCATCCGTGTCCGACTCGGGCAGTCGCCTCGGGCGGTCCTTCGAAAAACACCAGCAGAAAGGCCCTGCGAGTACAACAGTTTAAGCGTTTCGTCCGTCGTCCCATCCATTCATGTCGATTCACGTCCATTCATGGCCAAGAAGCAGCCTTCCACAATAACCGCTCGAATCTTTTTCCTACCCCGTTGTGGCCGAAGGCCGTGGAGCATTCACACGCCGCGCTGCAATATTTCACGTCTGTTTTGAACCCCTTGCCGCGCGCAACCCCTCGGCACTCGATTCGCGTGCCCTACCATGGAGCCGTCAGAGAAACTTCTTGGCCAAGAAGAGTTGCGATTGAGGTGGTACTGAACTCCTGGAGACCGTTAACGTCTTGCGGTGTCAGCTCGTAGCATGACATCGACGGGAGACATTGGAACCGGTTCCGAAAGGTCTGGTGATGACCGGATAGCGTGTATCGCCGGCTCACGGAGATGTTCAGAGAGTGGCGCGGCACCCTTCCCGGCCCCGCCGGTAACGGCGGGGTTAAGAAGAGGTGGTCCGGGTTACGCTCGTAGTAGCATTGAAAAGGGGTTTAGAGCATTAGGCTTAGAGCGCCATTCAGCGTGTAGCAGATGGGCCCCTTAGACCATTTTCTGAGTATTTATAGACCATAGCCGCAGTGGCGAAAATGGGCTGTTGCGTGTTCTGAATTCACCGCAGTAAGGGCCGCGGCCACGGCATGCTCCAGCAATTCCAGTTGGCGGA
>Ga0316363_10000931_pt1:0-7500 | contig 29720 bp, 19 predicted proteins | sample Sb_taG_3_FD_200459 | JGI IMG/M metagenome (GOLD analysis project Ga0316363, IMG submission 200459) | Peat soil microbial communities from Weissenstadt, Germany - Sb_50d_a_PC metaG (v2) (version 2) | ecosystem: Environmental > Terrestrial > Soil > Wetlands > Peat | place: Germany...
GCGCTGCGCTGGCGGCCGGCGGCATCACCGGTCTCATCCGCATCGGCGAAGGGGGGCACTTTTTAAGCGACGTGATCTTTGCCGGCGTGTTCATGGCGCTCGACGTGGCGCTCATGCACTGGCTGGTATTTTATCTCTTCGCCCCAAGAGTCGAGAGCGAGGCGTGGTGGCATGCCAGAACCGTGGCGGCAGCGGCCGACATCCGCCGCGAGACGGCGGCCGCCTTCGCGAGAAGCGCGGACTGGCTGCGGCAAAATCGCCCCTCGGCGCTCGCCAACATCTTTGCCGCCAAGGACCGCAGCCAAGGCGGCAAGACCGATCCCGACGACCCGCTGGCGTAAGCAGCGGTCCTCTGTTGGCTGCAGTCGGCTCAGTCGAACGCCGCGGCTTCGGCCGGAGCGCCGATCGCGCGCTTGTCCGGCAGCTCAGCCCCCCATAGCGTCAGGCCGACGAATAGAATTGCAGCGACCGTAAGCAGCAGGGCCACAGCGATCTCGACGATGCGGAGTTTGGTCAGCGCGCACCTTCGCCCTTCGACTCGCGCGCCGCTGATTAGATGAGGCCGCAACCTGCAGATCCTTCTCGATTCTCCTCTGTCCTCTCTATGCCGTGGCGATGCGCGTGTCGTTGCGTTCTGATGTCGCGTGGCGCTCCGTCGCCTGCGCTGAATTGTCCGGGGCCCGGGTCAGGATGCGGCCAGCTCGCCGCAGCGGCTTTCCCGCGCCATTGCGAGGTATGCGATCAACCCGACGAAAACGTGAACATGGTGCGTTCGTGGAGCCCGGGGCGGGCCGTCCACCCCACTTCAACTCGAATTAACGATGGCACGCTCACGGCGTGACGGCGCGGCGCTGCTCGGCGACGACAGCTCCCTGATCGTCAGGCTCATCGGCGCTCGGGGCGTCGCGGCCATAGATGTCGGGTCTGAACTGCACCACGCCGTTGTCGGATACGAACGCCGTGAGATAGACGAAATGCACCGGCACCGAGTTTGTGAGCGTGACATTGATGCGCTGGCCATTGGCGGCCGCCGCCTGCACCTTTTCGGGCGTCCAGCTTTGCGGGCCGAGCAGCCAGGCCACGAGATCGAGCACCTTCTCCACCCGCACGCAGCCCGAGCTGAACGCGCGCGCCGATTGGCTGAACAGCTGCTTGAGCGGCGTGTCGTGCATGTAGACGCTGTATTTGTTCGGCATGTTAATGCGCACGACGCCGAGCGCATTGAAGGTTCCCGGGTCCTGCACGAATTTGTAGCTCACGACCTCCGACGAGTTCCAATCGACCCTGGTTGGATCGAGCGGTGGCGCCTTCCAATCCCGCATGACGCTGAAATGCTCATCGGTAAAGTAGCTCGGGTCCTTCCTGAGCTTCGGAATGAGGTCCTGCTGGGCGACGGTGTCCGGCACGGTCCAGGTTGGATAGAAATTCACCTCGACGATCCTTGCCGATACCGCGGGCGTGGCGCGCGCGGGCTTGCCCACCACGACGTTGCTGTCAAGCGCGAGATTGCCGTGGTCGATCGCCTGCAAGGTGTAGGCGGGCACGTTGACGAGCACGTAACGGGGAGCCTTGTTGATCGTCATCAACGACTTGACGCGGGCGAGATTGGTCTCGAGCTGCTTCAGCCGCTCGGGCGCCGATACATTGAGCGCCGCCAGCGTCCTTGAATCGACAAAGCCGCTCACGCGCAGGCCGTTGCGGATCTGAAAGCGCGCGAGCCCATCTTGAAATTCGTCATCGAAGGTCGGACTCATCCGGTCGCTGGAAAGATCGCCGGTGATGGCGAGTTGGCGCCTGATCGCCACGATCTCCGCGCCGGTATCGCCCGGCCGGAGCGTCGTGCCCGCGGGGACGGTAGGCCAGCCGCCGGCGGCCATGATGCGTTGATATTGCTCGATGCCCCGCTGCAGCGCCGTGGCGCTCGCATCACTGACAAAGGGGACGCTCATGCGGTAGCCGGGGCTCAAGCGGTCGTAGAGCTCGTTGCGCGCCTGCTCCCGCCGCGCCCTTTCCTCGGGGCTTATCGTTCCGCCGTTGGTGGTGGTCCCGAACGGATTGAGAGGATCGAGGAGACCGGCGCCGGCGGGGGCCACGGCAATCACGCCAAGCATCGGCAGCGCGGTGACGGCTGCCGCGACGAAACGCTTAGCCAATTGCTGTCTTCCGGGCCCCTCAAACGGCATGCGGCAGCGAATTTCCCGTCTTTGGCGCATCGCCCGCAAGGCTTCGCGCCCGTTTCTTCCCCCTATGGTCGGACGAGGCGATTGTTTCGCGCCGACGCCCAGAAGGTAGGAGTCGAACACGTCTCGCGCCGTTTGCGCAACCCCAAAAAAGCGCGCGCGACAGTCAATAAATCGAGGGATCGACATGCCGCCCCCCGACCTTTTCGCCGCGCCGTAACGCGAGGGCACCCCGAATGAAAAAGCGCAGACCTCGCGCAAGCTCAGTTCAAAAGGTCAGACGCCCGGCACGAATTTTTTCCACCGGCGCGGAAAACAGCGCGCTGATCGCTTGACCGCTCCGCCCCACGATCACCACGCCATCGCCTGGCGCGATGCACAAGGATCCGGCTGAGTGATGGCGTCGCCAACGCGACGGTTAAGCTGCATCTCGGCGATTCGCTCCGCGCCGATATGGGTCGGCAGCACCACCTTGTTGGCTCCGGCATGCAGCAGCTCGCGTTCGGTCGAGATGGTGTCGCCGCGGGCGATGATCTCGATGCTGCGATTTAGGCTACGCGCGCTCAAGGTGATGAAGACATTGGCGGCATTGTTCGGCAGCACGGTGGCGAGACAGCGCGCGCGATGTATGCCCGTACCTAGAAGCGCCGACTCTTGGGTGACGTCACCCTGCGAGCAAAGATGGCCCGCCTCGCGTGCCTCCATGATCCGCCGTTCATTTTGTTCGAGCACCACGAAGGGGGCGCCGCCATCCTTCAACGCCTTGGCGAGCGCCACGCCGATGCGGCCAAAGTCGCAAATGATGACGTGATTGCTGAGCTTATCGATTTCGGTGTGCACGCGCCTAACGCCCAAAATTTATTGCAAAGGACTCAAGGCGAAGAGTTGAACAGCGCGCCCGTGCGTGGCTTCGTGGCCGAGGTCATGCAAACAAACTTGGCAATGCTCAACCTCGCCAGGCGGCTTGGCCACATCGAGATCACGACGGATGACGGCGCATACCACGTCACGCTGCTATTCGCGTAGGCACTTGCGCCGCCAGATTCAGAGGGGCGCGCGCTTGCCGATTTCTGCGAGCAGGCGGTCGATGAAGGGGCGTTGCCCCGGCAGGATCTTCACCCTGGCCTCCTCGGGGGTGAACCACTCCGCCCGGTCGACCTCGGGGAAGGACTGCGGGTGGCTGGTTCTCGGCGGCCATTCCACCTCGAACAGACTGGATTTGAGTCGGCTCGGATCGAAATCGCCTTCAAGTGCATAGGCGACGATCGCCTTGCGGCTCGGCTGCATTAGCTCGCCGAGCTCGATGAAGACACGGGCGCCCGCGGCTTGCGGAGCGCTGCCGAGCTCCTCCTCGAATTCGCGGATGGCACAGGCAAGCGGCTCTTCCCCTTCCGTATACTCGCCCTTCGGGATCGACCAGGCGCCGAGGTCCTTCTTCGCCCAGAACGGACCGCCCGGATGCACGAGCAGCAGGCGAAGTTCGGGCCCGGAGCCGCGATACAGCAAGATGCCAGCGCTGCGTTTGGTCATTGGGGCCGGAGCTTAGACGCAAAAAAGCCGACGCGGAATGAACCGGCGGCGGGCGCTCAAGTGGCGCGAAGCGCGATAGCGCATCAATACTGTTGGATAAACCAACTCGTGTAAAAGGGGATAATCTCGATGAACGCGCTCAAGGAGCGCGAAGCGCGATAGCGCATCAAACAACGCGCTCATAAAGGTCGAAGGCCGGTAGCGCGATGAAGGATGTCAACCGCCCTTGGCAAGCCTGGCGACGACCTACTCTCCCGTGCCTTGAGACACAGTACCATCGGCGCTGGAGCCTTTCACGGCCGAGTTCGGGATGGGATCGGGTGTGGGCGCTCCGCCAAAATCACCAGGCCAGCGAAGGGCGGTGACACGAAATCTGGTCTTAGACATGTTTGTGTCCATCGTGCGCAAGTAGCCCAGAGGGCGATAGCGCGACCAAAGATGGGCACTGACGATGAAAGCAATCAAGCCAATCGAGCGATTAGTACTGGTTAGCTTCATGCATTGCTGCACTTCCACACCCAGCCTATCAACGTGGTGGTCTTCCACGGCTCTCAAGGGAGAACTAGTTTCGAGGTGGGTTTCCCGCTTAGATGCTTTCAGCGGTTATCCCTTCCGTACTTAGCTACCCTGCTATGCCGCTGGCGCGACAACAGGTCCACCAGAGGTACGTCCATCCCGGTCCTCTCGTACTAGGGACAGATCCTCTCAATTCTCCTACACCTGCGGCAGATAGGGACCGAACTGTCTCACGACGTTCTAAACCCAGCTCACGTACCACTTTAATCGGCGAACAGCCGAACCCTTGGGACCTGCTCCAGCCCCAGGATGTGATGAGCCGACATCGAGGTGCCAAACGATGCCGTCGATATGGACTCTTGGGCATCATCAGCCTGTTATCCCCGGAGTACCTTTTATCCGTTGAGCGATGGCCCTTCCACACGGGACCACCGGATCACTAAGGCCGACTTTCGTCTCTGCTCGACTCGTCAGTCTCGCAGTCAGGCAGGCTTATGCCTTTGCACTCGACAGCTGATTTCCGACCAGCTTGAGCCCACCTTCGCGCGCCTCCGTTACTTTTTGGGAGGCGACCGCCCCAGTCAAACTACCCACCATGCACTGTCCCGGACCCGGATGACGGGCCGCGGTTAGATATCCATGATCACAAGGGTGGTATTTCAATGTTGGCTCCCCGGGAACTGGCGCCCCCGGCTCAAAGCCTCCCACCTATGCTACACATGCCACCACGAATACCAGTGCAAAGCTATAGTAAAGGTTCACGGGGTCTTTCCGTCTAACCGCAGGAACCCCGCATCTTCACGGGGAATTCAATTTCACTGAGTCTGCGTTGGAGACAGTGGGGAAGTCGTTACGCCATTCGTGCAGGTCGGAACTTACCCGACAAGGAATTTCGCTACCTTAGGACCGTTATAGTTACGGCCGCCGTTTACCGGGGCTTCGATTCAGAGCTTGCACCCCTCCTCTTAACCTTCCGGCACCGGGCAGGCGTCAGACCCTATACGTCGCCTTGCGGCTTCGCAGAGCCCTGTGTTTTTAGTAAACAGTCGCCACCCCCTGGCCTGTGCCCCCCACGCCCGGTTGCCCGAGTATGGGGCCCCCTTCTCCCGAAGTTACGGGGGTAATTTGCCGAGTTCCTTCAACGCAGTTCTCTCAAGCGCCTTGGTATGCTCTACCAGTCCACCTGTGTCGGTTTAGGGTACGGTCTGATGTGGGGGCTATTTCCTGGAACCCCTTCGCTGCCGGGACAATCCGATAAGCCCCGACAACTTTTGGAATTCGTCACCACCCACTGGCCGAGGAATATTAACCTCGTTCCCATCGACTACGGCTTTCGCCCTCGCCTTAGGGACCGGCTAACCCTGCGCTGATTAGCATTGCGCAGGAACCCTTGGACTTTCGGCGGGAGTGTCTCTCACACTCCTTATCGTTACTCATGTCAGCATTCGCTCTTCCGATACCTCCAGGCCACCTCACGGTGACCCTTCGCAGGCTTACGGAACGCTCCGCTACCGCGTACACTTGCGTGTACACCCGCAGCTTCGGTGTATGGCTTAAGCCCCGATACATTGTCGGCGCAAAAATCCTTATTTAGACCAGTGAGCTGTTACGCTTTCTTTAAAGGATGGCTGCTTCTAAGCCAACCTCCTGGTTGTTTTGGGATTTTCACATCCTTTCACACTTAGCCATAACTTGGGGACCTTAGCTGGCGGTCAGGGCTGTTTCCCTTTTCACGACGGACCTTAGCACCCGCCGTGTGTCTGCCGGATAGTACGTCTCGGTATTCGGAGTTTGGTTAGGTTTGGTAAGCCGTTGAGGCCCCCTAGCCCATCCAGTGCTCTACCCCCGAGAGTATTCGTCCGACGCTCTACCTAAATAGATTTCGCGGAGAACCAGCTATTTCCAGGTTTGATTGGCCTTTCACCCCTAGGCACAAGTCATCCCCCGTCTTTTCAACGACGGTGGGTTCGGCCCTCCAGTGAGTGTTACCCCACCTTCAGCCTGCTCATGCCTAGATCACCTGGTTTCGGGTCTAATCCGCCGAACTTGACGCCCTATTCAGACTCGCTTTCGCTGCGCCTACACCTAACGGCTTAAGCTTGCTCGGCAGACTAACTCGCTGACCCATTATACAAAAGGTACGCCGTCACCCGCTCGCCATTGGCGAGCTCCCCGGAAGTCGAAATGCAGCAAATCGGAACGCATGGAGATCAAGCCCCAAGCCCGAAGGCTCGCTGCTCTACCTCTCTGTCTTGGTTCTGACTTGTGACTTCAGGACTTCGGGCCGCTCACCAAAGGTGAGCGGGCTCCGACTGTTTGTAGGCATCCGGTTTCAGGTCTCTTTCACTCCCCTCGTCGGGGTGCTTTTCACCTTTCCCTCACGGTACTGGTTCGCTATCGGTCGGTAAGGAGTACTTAGGCTTGGAGGGTGGTCCCCCCATGTTCAGACAGGATTTCACGTGTCCCGTCCTACTCGTGGCTTTGGTTTGGCATTACCTGTACGGGGCTGTCACCCTCTGAGGCCCAACTTTCCTGATGGTTCCAGTTGTCCTTACCAAAGCACTGGCCTGATCCGCGTTCGCTCGCCACTACTAGCGGAGTCTCGGTTGATGTCCTTTCCTCCGGGTACTGAGATGTTTCAGTTCCCCGGGTTCGCCTCGCTGTCCTATGAATTCAGACAGCGATACCGTCGAAACGGTGGGTTGCCCCATTCGGAAATCCATGGATCAAAGCTCGTTCGCAGCTCCCCATGGCTTATCGCAGCGTACCACGTCCTTCATCGCCTCTTACCGCCAAGGCATCCACCAGATGCCCTTAGGTCACTTGATTGCTCTCATCATCAATGCCCATCCTTCGGGGACGGAAATCGAATTTGAGATGTTTAGTCTATATCAATGCCTCTCTTGGCTCTCCCGAGCTCGCGTTTGAGCGAAGCGCGGTAGCACACCAAAAAAGACACCGACGTTAAGACCAGATTTTCATCGAGATCGACCCGACAGCAGGCGGTTTAAACACTGCTGACCGTGGCTGGCGGCTTCTCGAATGGAGAAGTCTCAGGTCAATCCCCTCTTCACGATGTAAAAGATAATGGCGGCTCGAGTAGCGAGCGCGCAAAGCTTGGCTCTTTTGGCAAGGCACGGCGCCCCGGGAGCGCCCCCGATGGGGAAGCACGGCAGCGCGACGGTGCAGCAAAGCGGCTCAAGGGATGTTGGTGGAGCCAGACGGGATCGAACCGACGACCTCCTGCTTGCAAAGCAGGCGCTCTCCCAACTGA
>Ga0316363_10000931_pt1:10000-29720 | contig 29720 bp, 19 predicted proteins | sample Sb_taG_3_FD_200459 | JGI IMG/M metagenome (GOLD analysis project Ga0316363, IMG submission 200459) | Peat soil microbial communities from Weissenstadt, Germany - Sb_50d_a_PC metaG (v2) (version 2) | ecosystem: Environmental > Terrestrial > Soil > Wetlands > Peat | place: Germany...
CTGGTCGATAAGCAAGCCCTCCTCGGCAAAATAGCCTCGCTCGAGGGACAGCAAAACCGGCTTCGGTGTTGTCCGCCTGAAGATGCGGAAGCACGTTTCGAATGCGTGCGGGCGGCAGCCGGCAGACGGGGGGAAAGTCGATTGTTTCTGCGCCGCGGTCGAACTGCGCGTCGAAAACCTGGTCAAGCCCTCGTTCGTGTCGAGGGTGGCCGGCTCCCCGTGATTTTTCTTGGCGAGACATCGAAGAAAAAGCACGAGCTGCTTCCGGTCTATCTCTGCGACGCCGACGAGGATGGCGCGAGCCATCGGCTCAAATGGCTCGCCGGCACCTGCCTCGCCGGAATGGTTGGGATCTGTCTGATCGGCATCGCCGTCTACGCCTCCATGAGCATGTCGGATGGTCAGGGCATGGTGAGCTCGATCAAGCGGGCAAGCCTTGCCGCGCTCAGGCCGATGCGCACCGCCACCCTCGCCCGCGACGGCCAAAGCCCCACGGTGGAGAAGGCCGACCGGATACAGTTGACCGCGGCGGGTTTCACCAGCCGCGATGTGATCCACGACACGGTGGTCGAGCACCACAGCGCGCGCGAATACATCACCATCAAGCCCTATGTCCGCATCGTAGCCGGCCTCGCCACCGCCCAGCCAGACGACGCTGACCAGCTCCCCCCCTTCAATCCCTTCAAACTCTACTCCGATTCAACGCCGATCGGCAGCGACGGTGACGACTCCGCCGAGGCTCCGCAGGCCGTCAGCATCAGCGTAGCCGATCTCGCCAATGGCGTGATTCCCGAAGAGGATAGGGTCGAGCTCAGTCCCGACGACGTCAATCAGCTCGTTGCCGAAGCCGCCGAGAATTTTGCTTACGCCGACGCGCCCGCCTCTGGCGACGTCATCGGCTCCATCCTGCAGCCGGCGGCCTATCGCGCCGATGGCGGCGTAGGGCCCTCGCCGCTCGCTCCCAATATCACCGTGATCCACAAGACCGCCGAGGACCAGGACGCCGACGCCGACGAGCTGGATAGCGATTTGCTCGACGGCAGCGAGACCAAGGTGGTGAAGGTCGGCCGCGGCGATACGCTGATGAGCATCATCACCAAGGTCGGCGCCGAGTCGACGGATGCCAAGGCGATCATAGACGCCATGGAGCCGGTGTTCTCGGCACAAAACCTGAAGCTCGGCCAAGAGGTTCGCTTCAATCTCATACCGGCGCCGAGCGACACCGGCGAGATGGAGCCTGTCAGAGTGAGCGTGTTTGGCCCCGGCGACACGCATATCGCGACCGTGATGCGGACGAGCCACGGCGATTACGCGATCAGCAAACAGCCAACCGAGATCGCCGCCAATGCGCAGCGCCCGCAGCGCGCCACCCTCTATACGAGCTTCTACCACGCGGCCGTGAGCCAGCACATTCCACCCGAGACCATTCTCAAGCTGCTCCGCGTCCACTCCTATGATGTCGACTTCAAGCGGAAGGCGCAGCCGGGCGACAGCTTTGACGTCTTCTTCGACGTTCCGGATGGCTCGGAGGACCGCGACGCGCTGGGCGAGGTGCTCTACACCTCGATGACGGTCGACGAGCAGACGCGGAGCTTCTACCGCTTCCGCACCCCCGACGGGCTCGTGGACTATTATGACGGGCAGGGCAACAGCGCCAAGAAGTTCCTGATGCGCAATCCCGTTAAGGGCGGCCGCTACACCTCGGGCTTCGGGCCGCGGATGCATCCGCTGCTCGGCGTCGTCCGCATGCATACCGGCGTCGACTGGGCAGCGCCGGAGGGCACGCCGATTCTCGCCGGCGCCGACGGCATCGTCGAGGCGGTGGGGCGCCAGGGCGGCTACGGCAACTATATCCGCCTCCGCCATCCCAATGGCTTTGCCACCGGCTACGGCCATCTGTCGCGCTATGCCGACGGTCTCGAGCCGGGCGTCAGCGTCAAGCAAGGCCAGGTGATCGGCTATGTGGGCTCGAGCGGCCTCTCCACCGGCCCGCATTGCCACTATGAGATCCTGGTCAACAACCAATTCGTCAATCCGATGACCATCCAAGTGCCCCGCGGGCTACAGCTCACCGGCCGCCAGCTCGCCGAGTTCCAGAAAGAGCGGAAGCGCATCGACGAGCTTCGCCAGATGGATCCGGTCACCAGCCGCGTCGCCCAAGCGACCCAGTAGGAAGACTCCGCTTCTCTCTTCCTTCCTCTCCTCTCTCTTCTCCCCTAGTCCTTCTTTTGTCATCCGTTCGTCATTGCCGGAAAAGCCGGACTGCCGCTGCCTCAGAGTCGCCGCTCGTTTTCCCCTCCCCCTTGAGGGGAAGGGTTAGGGGCGTCCAAACAAAAGACTCATCGACAATCGCGCCTCTGTTTACCCCCCTCGGCAGCCGCCTTCGGCATCGCCTGCTCCCCCTCAAGTGGGGAGCGGAAAGAATTCAGTCATGCCCAATAGTCTCGCCGGGCTTGCGCCCGCGAGGTCATGGATGAGGGAAGAGCGGAGCGCGCGGCGTTTCTACGGGCTCTCCTGCCGGCTCTTTCGCCGCCCTGATCGTCGGAGGTGGATTCCGCGCTCAAATAGCGCGGAGCGCGGTAGCGCAACGAACACCACCTCCGATCGAGCGGTCGTCAGCCTCATTGGCGCCGGGTCCTAATGCCCAGGGGCCGGCAGAGACCACACCCGGGTCGCGAACGTCCGTTGGGTGAACTGGTAGCGCGACATCTGGTCGGATAGGACACCGTCTGGATCCTTGTCCGTGAGGAACTTGTCGCCGACGGGCCTGATCTCGACGCGATCATCTGGATCGACCCACGCCAGGCCAGACATCACGAACTCCTGCTTGAGCATCCGGGCAAGCGGGGCTCCGCCGTGCTCGCCGGCCGCGGCGTCGGATATCTTCTCGTCATTGAGGCGCTGGACGTATTCCTGCTGGCACTCACGCCACGCCTTGGTGCCCTCGAATTCCTTGAGGACCTTTAGGCGCGGCTTCAGGGAGTCGGTGCTGACGGCCAGTCCCTTGGGGACGTACCAGTAGGCGCGGTCGGCTCCGTAGTCGGTTGGCGAACTGGCGCCACTCCTTCGGAAGTGTGAGCTTCGCCTTCGCCCTTCCCCGGGCCTCTGGCCGCAGAGTCAGACGAGCGTTAGCTGGTCGTCCTTTTTAAACATCAGCTTGCGCCCGTAAGTCTTTCGTTTGTGCTTCGCTTCGGCGATCTTGCCGTTGCTCCCGGCTTCCGCGGCGGCGATTTCCTGGAGCTCGTCCTTACCAGGATACTTGGCGCGTCCGACGAGCAACAGTGGCTCGAATCCGATGGCGTCGCGTACGCGCTCATGTGCAATCTTTATATAAGATGGGTTGATGTCGACGCCGATGTACCTCCGTCCCATGCTCTTTGCGACAGCACAGGTGGTGCCCGTGCCTACGAACGGATCAAGCACGACCTCGCCTGGGAAGTGCGCCATGGCACCATAGGTATAAAGCCGCATCAGTCGTGCAGGTAGCTTTTCTGGGAAAGGTGCTGGGTGATCGCCCTCACGCTTCACCTCCTCTGGGTACATAAACCAGACCTGCTGCGCGAGATCGATCCATTCGCTGCGGCTGAGCTCGTTGGCGTCCTTTACGTCGCGATCGAATTTCGGAGGCTTCCCGGCCTTCACGTAGACATTTATGAATTCGATAGTGTTATTTTCGATGATGTTGCCCGGATAAGGGTAACTGCCGAACATCATCTTAGACGTTTGTTTCTGCCATATGAACAGACTGTACCGCTCAAGATCCGTTTCGGCGAGGATCTTGTGTTCCATATCAAAGGCAATGTTCTTTAGGTGCCGCGTGTGTTGCTGGATTAGGTCCTTTGGAATCGGCATAATCGGCGCGTTGATGCATAATTTGCCATTCGGACGCAGCACCCTAGCGCACTGATTCCACACCGACTGCATGTCAGCCAAATAGTCCTCATAAGAAGACCATGGATGTGCGTTCTGGTCATATTTGACGGCCGTCCAGTAAGGCGGAGACGTCACGATAAGATCAACGCAGCCGCTGGGAAGCCCTGACATGACGTCAGCGGCATGGCCGATAAAAAGCTGGTCACCGATTTGCTCAATTGAACCAAAATCGTTCCGCTGCGCGGTTTTGGACATAATGTGCCTTCGAATCGTTCGGGCCCGGCGTGAGGATAGCCGCTTCGGCGCTGAGCACGATCAGTCTGCGTCCCCGGGATGCACGATCCATACACAACATAATAGTGGACCGTGGCGCACACCTCAAGAACGAATAGAGAACAATAGGCTTTACGCCCGCCAGACCACGACGCATTAGCAATTGGAATAGATCGGCCGGTCTGCTCGGGCATGACCCCAGATCAAGTGTGGGGGCCGGCTACCCTAAGCCGCTTGCTTCACCGCCTGGCCGTTGATGACGAGGCCGTCCTTGTTGACGGTGATCTTCACCTTGTCGCCGTCGTGCAGTCTGCCTTGCAGGATCAGCTCGGCGAGCGGGTCTTGCACATATTTCTGGATGACGCGCTTCAACGGCCGCGCGCCATAGGCCGAATCGTACCCCTTGGTACCCAGCCAATCCTTGGCCTTGTTGTCGAGCTCGACGGTGAGCTTGCGGTCGGCGAGCAGCTTCGCGAGCCGCTTCATCTGGATGTCCACGATCGCCGCCATCTGGTCGCGTTGCAAGCGGTGGAACAAAATGATGTCGTCGACGCGGTTCAGGAATTCGGGCCGGAAATGCGCGCGCACCACCGCCATCACTTGATCGCGCACGGCCTCGGTATCCTCGCCTTCGGGCTGGTTCACGAGATATTCGGAGCCGAGATTGGAGGTCATGATGATCAGCGTGTTGCGGAAGTCGACGGTGCGGCCCTGGCCGTCGGTGAGTCTGCCGTCGTCCAGCACCTGCAACAGCACGTTGAACACGTCCGGATGCGCCTTCTCGATCTCGTCGAACAGGATCACCTGATAGGGGCGCCGCCGCACGGCCTCGGTGAGCGCGCCGCCCTCTTCATAGCCGACATAGCCGGGAGGTGCACCGATCAGCCGGGCCACGGAGTGCTTCTCCATATATTCCGACATGTCGATGCGGATCATGGCGTGCTCGTCGTCGAACAGAAAATTCGCGAGCGCGCGGGCGAGCTCGGTCTTGCCGACGCCGGTCGGGCCTAAAAACATAAAGGAGCCGATCGGCCGGTTGGGATCTTGCAGGCCGGCGCGGGCGCGGCGCACGGCGGTCGACACCGCGGTCACCGCCTCGCTCTGGCCGACCACCCGCTTGATGATCTCCTCCTCCATGCGCAACAGCTTGTCGCGCTCACCTTCGAGCATCTTGTCGACGGGAATGCCGGTCCAGCGCGACACCACCTGTGCGATCAGGTCGGCGGTGACCACCTCCTGCGCCATGGCGCCGCCTCTGTCCTCGCTCTCCTCCAGGGATTTGAGCTTCGCCTCGAGCTCGGGGATGACGCCATAAGCGAGCTCGCCGGCTTTCGCCAGATCGCCGCGCCGCTGCGCCTGCTCGAGCTCGACGCGGGCGGCATCGAGCTGCTCTTTCAGCTTCTGCGCGCCAGCGAGCTTCTCCTTCTCCTCCTGCCAGCGCTGCGTGAGGATGCGCGCCTCCTCCTCGAGATTGGCGAGCTCCTTTTCGAGCTTTCCGAGCCGGTCCTTTGAGGCACTATCAGATTCCTTCTTCAGCGCCTCGCGCTCGATCTTGAGCTGCATGATGCGGCGGTCGAGCTCATCGAGCTGCTCGGGCTTCGAGTCGATCTGCATGCGCAAGCGCGACGCCGCCTCGTCGACGAGGTCGATCGCTTTGTCGGGCAGGAAGCGGTCGGTGATGTAGCGGTTGGACAGCGTGGCCGCGGCGACGAGCGCGGCATCGGCGATGCGCACGCCGTGGTGCAGCTCGTATTTCTCCTTGAGGCCCCTGAGGATCGAGATGGTGTCCTCCACGGTCGGCTCCGAGACGTAGATCGGCTGGAAGCGCCGCGCCAGTGCTGCGTCCTTCTCCACACGCTTGCGATATTCGTCGAGCGTGGTGGCGCCGACGCAATGGAGCTCCCCCCGGGCCAGCGCGGGCTTCAACAGGTTCGAGGCGTCCATGGCGCCGTCGGCCTTGCCGGCGCCGACCAGCGTATGCATCTCGTCGATGAACAGGATGATCTGGCCGTGGCTCGCCTGGATCTCGGACAGCACGGCTTTGAGCCGCTCCTCGAACTCGCCGCGATATTTGGCGCCGGCGATCAACGCGCCCAAATCGAGCGAGAGCACCTTCTGGTCCTTCAGGCTCTCCGGCACGTCGCCATTGACGATGCGGTGCGCCAGCCCCTCGACGATCGCGGTCTTGCCGACGCCAGGCTCGCCGATCAGCACCGGGTTGTTCTTGGTGCGGCGCGACAGCACCTGGATGGTGCGCCTGATCTCCTCGTCCCTGCCGATCACGGGATCGAGCTGGCCCTTGGCCGCGGCCTCGGTGAAATCGCGGGTATAGCGCTTCAGCGCGTCATAGGCCTGCTCGGCCGACGCCGAATCCGCGGTGCGGCCCTTGCGCAGCTCATTGATGGCGGCATTGAGCGAGACGGGCGTCACCCCGGCATCGGCGAGAATGCGCGAGCACTCCGCCTCCTTGGCGAGGCTGAGCGCCTGCAACACGCGCTCGACGGTGACGAAGCTGTCGCCGGCCTTGGTGGCGATCTGCTCCGCCTGGTCGAGCACGCGGCCCAATGCGGGGGCCATATGCACCTGCGCCCCGGAGCCTGTGACCTTGGGGAACTTGGCAAGCGCCGCCTCCGTCCGCTCCAACGCCTCCTTGGGGCGGCCGCCGGCTTTGGTGATGAGCCCGGCCGCAAGCCCTTCCGGATCGTCGAGCAGCACCTTCAACAGATGCTCCAGCGTGACCTGCGGGTTGCCTTCGCGGATGGCGACGGTTTGCGCCGACTGCACGAAGCCCCTCAGCCGGTCGGAGAATTTCTCGAAATCCATTGGACGCTTCCCTCTTCAGCACGCCTCAAGAGCGCAGTCGGGACAGAAGAGCCTGAAAAAAAGTGCCAAAGCCAATACCAGCCCACCCCTTAACGGAGATATAGCGCCGGCCTTAATCAACCAAAAGGGGAGCGTCGATTGCCGGCACCCGGCGCAGCCCCGACCATCCTCCCGAGGGATCATGGTACGGAGCAATTCGGGGCTTCAGGGAGAGATGTTTAGCCGACCGGGTCGGACGCGCTCTCATCGGGCTGAGGAGCATCGCCCGGATCGCCACCACCATTTGTGTCCCGCGCCGGCGCTTCGCTACCGTTCGGGCCACGGCGCCCATAATGCTCACGCCCGCCGCTCCCGCGCATCTCGTCCCCGCCGCCCACTCCGGTGCCGCCCTCCATATCCGAGCCGCCATCGTCGAGCGAGTCGGAGCCATCGGCGTTCCAGCGCGGCCGGAACCCGCCATTCGCCCCTTCGCCTGACTGGCTACCGTGTTGCGCACCGAACTGCGACTGCGCGGCCATGATGATGCGGTTGTAGTGCTCCGCGTGCTGGAAATAGCTCTCGGCCGCCACCAAATCGCCCGAGGACAAAGCGTCCCGCGCAAGCGTCATGTACTTCTCGGCGATATGAGCCGCGGTCCCCCGGATCTTCACGTCGGGCCCGTTTGATTCATAGCTCCGTGCCAATGGATTTTGCGGCTTGCGGCCACTACGGCCGCGGCCCCTGCGATTCTGCTGTCCTTGCCTCATAGGCTTCGTTCACCTGATAGGCGGCTAATGGCCGCGACTTCGTCCCTGCTCGTCAATATTCTTGTCGGCTCAGATCTAAAGGTCCGAGTATTGCTAATTCCTTCGCGCCTCCGGGTCCGAGCCGGCGTCCACGCCGCGATCCCATAAGCACCTTGTAGCTGTAGCCTTGCGCTAATTCTCGGCACCGAGCCGATTTTCCTCGATACCGCCAGCAAGCCTAAACCGAGCCAGCCTGAATAAAGATGGGCGGTTGAGCGTCACCTGAACGTCCCGAGAGGCACGCCGTCCTACAATCGAGGTTCAAGAGATGTCCGCTCTTGTTGCCGTCTGCAACCGGCCCAGCGCTCTTAACGCCAATGGCCGAGAATAATCATTTCGCTGGCCTCACACTAGCCTGAACCCCGCCATTTTCCAAGTCCCTTTTTTGCGCCTGCAGCCCAGGGCGCTGGCGAGGCCTCGCTCGCGTCAGGCGCTCGCGACAACAACCCGCGGCCGGCCGCCGAGGTCACGCCACACGCAATGGCCATCTTCCACTTTGAGGCCCGCCTCGCCCAGCAGGCGAAGCACGGCCTCCGCCTGATCGGCTCCGGTCTCAAGCAGGATGCTCCCCCCTGGGCGCAACGCCTCGCGCGTCCGAAGCGCAATGCGGCGATAGGCTGCGAGACCGTCGGCGCCACCATCGAGTGCCACCCAAGGGTCGTGGGCCCTCACCTCGCGGGGCAGCCCGGCGATATCGGCGGCCACCAGATAAGGAGGATTGGCCACCACCAGGTCGAAGGCACCGCCGATCGCCTCCAGCCAATTGCCAGCGACGAAGCTAGCCCAGGCCCCTACCCCGAGACGGCGCGCATTGGTCTTGGCAAGCGCGAGCGCCGGGACGCTCACATCGACGCCTAGGCCGCTTGCCTTCGGCAACTCCGCCAACAGGGTGACCAGAATGCAGCCGCTGCCGGTACCAAGATCGAGCAGCTTGACCGCGCTCTCGCGCAAGCCCTTTCTGCCCACGACCGCCAGCGCTGCCTCGATCAGCGTCTCCGTATCGGCCCGGGGGTCGAGCGTGTTTGCATCGATACGGAACGGCCGTCCATAGAACTCGCGGCAACCGACGATGCGCGACACCGGCTCGCCGCCAAGGCGCCGCTCGACAAAGCTGCCGAAGCGCGCCGCGGCCTCGGGCTTAAGCCTGTCATCACGGCCCGCGACATAGGCTTCATGGCTTAGCCCCGTGGCATGACAGATCAAGAGCCGCGCGTCGAGCTCAGGCGTGTCGATCCTTCCCTGGCGCAACATTCCTGCCGCGACGGCGCAGGCCCTGCCTAGGCTGAGGGGATGCGAAGCGGCCTCACCCATGACCCTGTTCCTGCATGGTGGCGAGCTGGCTCGTCTGATGTTCGGTGATCAGCGCATCGATCAGCTCGTCGAGCGCTTCCCCTTCCAGCACCAGATAGAGCTGGTGCAGCGTCAGTCCGATGCGGTGGTCGGTGACGCGCCCTTGTGGGAAATTATAGGTGCGGATTCGCTGCGAGCGGTCGCCGGTGCCGATCTGGCTGCGGCGGTTCTCCGAGCGCTCCGCATCGAGCTTGGATCGCTCCAGCTCGTAAAGGCGGGCGCGCAGCACCTTCATCGCCTTCGCCTTGTTCTTGTGTTGCGACTTCTCGTCCTGCTGGCTGACCACGACCCCGGTCGGCAAATGCGTAATCCTGACCGCGCTGTCGGTAGTATTGACCGATTGTCCCCCCGGACCGCTCGCCCGGAACACGTCGATACGCAAATCCTTCTCATCGATCTTGATGTCGACCTCTTCGGCCTCGGGCAGCACCGCGACCGTAGCCGCCGAGGTGTGGATACGCCCTTGCGCCTCGGTCTCCGGCACGCGCTGCACCCGGTGCACGCCAGACTCGAATTTGAGCCGGGCGAACACGCCCTTGCCGGTGATATTGGCGATGATTTCCTTATAGCCGCCCGTGGCCGACTCGCTCGCCGACAGGATGTTGACCTTCCAGCCCCGCTTGTCGGCATAGCGCTGATACATGCGGAAGAGATCGCCGGCGAACAGCGCAGCTTCCTCGCCGCCGGTGCCGGCGCGCACCTCCAGGATGGCGCTCTTGTCATCGGCGACGTCCTTGGGCAGCAATTGCACCTTCAGCTGCTGCTCGAGGTCGTCGATCTTCCCGTCGAGAGCGCCGAGCTCCTGCTCGGCCAGCGCCGCCATCTCCGCATCGGTGGAGGGATCCTCGCTCAGCTGCCTGAGGTCCTCCCGCTCGCGCAAGGCCGAACGGAGCGCGGTGATCGTCGCCACGATTGGGTCGAGCTCCGCGAACTCGCGGGACAGGCGCACGAAGCTCTCCTGGTCGGTGCCGGAGGCGAGCGCGCCTTGCACCGTCTCCCAACGGGAGACGAGCCTGTCGAGCTTCTCGGCGGGAATCGTCGTCATGTTCGGAAGCAGCGGCCAGATAATCCGGTTATGTGGGCCCGGGCAGCCGATCGGCCTTCCGGCTGCGCGGATCGTTCGGATCGGTGACGGGGGGCGCGGGCTGCGCACCCTTCGAGGGTTTGGCTCCCGGCTGCGACCCGGAGGAAGCGGAGGAGCCGTGCAGACTCGGCCCGGCCAACCACATCCATAGTCCGAATGCCGCACCCAAGACAACCAGCGCGACCAGCCCCCATTTCACCAGGGCCATGCGTGACGACCGGGCTTTCCGTGCCGGCTTCGGCGGCTCAGCAGGCGCCGTGCGAGGCGGCAGCGCTGCTCGGGCCTGTGGCTGTGGCTGAACCGGTGGCGCCGGGCGGGGTTGTGGCTGTGGCTGGAGGGGTGACGCGCGGCGGGACTGTGGCTGCGGCGCCGCCCGAGGTTGTGGCTGTGCCGCCGCCCGGGGCTGCGGCGGCGACTGCGGCTGGGGCCGTGGCTGTGGCTGTGGCGTCGGTGGCTGCCGGAGTTGGGCTCGCCAATCCGGTACCGCTTGGGGCGCCCTCGACGGAGGCGGAGCGGCCTGGCGCGGCTGCGGGGGAAAGGGCTCCGAGACCGAAGGTGCCGAGGGCCGCGCCTGCTCCTGGATTTCGCGGTTGATGTCCTCTGGCGGCGCCATGAAGGGCATTTCGGGCATCGGTTTCGGGGCAAGCTCGACGATCCCGGCCTCGACCTGGGCATAAATGCGCCGCAGCAAGGGGCGCACGTCGAGGTTGAGTAGGGTTCCATAGGTCGCCACGACGCGGCAGGTCTCTGGCCATGGCGGCAAGGCGTACAGCGCGCCCTGTTCGAGCGCCTGCACCACCTCTATGCGCGTGGCAAGGTGGCCGGCGAGATCCGCCTCCGACAAGCCGCTCGCGGCACGCAGATCCCGAAACAGCTCCGCCACCTCAGCATCATAGCCGGCTGGCATTTCCTCGATCCCGTGAATATGCAAACGGCCTCCGGTTCCAACGTCCGGAAACAGACTTCCGGACGCTGAGCGCGGCGAAGTTGCAATCGCAAGGCCGATCCCATGCACTGCGAATCTCGTCCCACACAAGCCCATCGGCTGTCGCTTTGCAAGCCTGCGCGCGACCATGCAGGCGCCGCTCTTTGGCGCACCCTCTCATATTTGCACGCCCTTCTCGGCCGCGTAGCTCTTCAACTCGTCGCGCACCGACGTGGCCTTGCAGGCCAGCAGCTCTTCCAGCCGGGTCCACAGATCACCTGCATCGAGCGACAGGATCATGGCCTTGACCGGACCCACGGACGCCGGCGCCATGGAGATCGAACGGAACCCGAGGCCGATCAGCGCCATGGCCTCGAGCGGCTTGCCCGCCATCTCTCCGCACAGATTGAGCGGCACCTTGTGCCGCCCCGCGGCCTCGACGATCGTGCGCAGCGCCATGAGCCCCGCCGGATTGAGCGTGTCGAAGCGGTCGGCGACCAGCATGTTGCCGCGGTCGGTGGCGAACAGGAACTGCATCAAATCGTTCGAGCCCACCGAGGCGAAATCGGCAAGGGGCAGGACGCGATCGAGCTGCCATAACAGCGCCGGGACCTCGATCATGGCGCCGATCAGCAGGCGCTTCGGTTCGGGACGGCCATGGCGCTTCAGGATCAGCAGTTCACGGTCGATGAGAGCCCTTGCCGCCGCAAGTTCGGCGACGTCGCCGATCATCGGCAGCATGATGCGAAGCTCGCGTCCTTGCGCCGCCCTGAGCAGTGCGCGGATCTGCGTGCGGAACAGCGCCGGCCGATCGAGCGCCATGCGGATCGCACGCCAGCCAAGGGCCGGGTTCTCCTCCTTGCTCACGCGAAAATAGGGCAACACCTTGTCGCCGCCCACGTCGAGGGAGCGGAACACCACGGGTCGGTCGCCGGCGGCATCGAGGATCGCCTTATAGATGCGCGTCTGCTGCTCGAGCCGCGGGAAGGTCGAGGCGATCATGAATTGCAGCTCGGTGCGGAACAGCCCGATGCCGTCGGCACCGGACTGGTCGAGATGCGGCAGATCGAACAAAAGCCCGGCATTGATATTGAGCGATACCCGCGCCCCATCGAGCGTGACCGGCGGCACGCTACGCAAGGCCGCATATTGAGCTTGGCGCCTCGCCCGAAACCGGACCTTGTCGGCATAGGCCGCCACCACCTCTGGCGTCGGCCGCACATGCAGCTCGCCGCCTTCGGCGTCGACGATCGCCGCATCGCCCGCCTCCACCGCCTCGAGCACGCCCTTCGCCTGGCCGATCGCCGCCAAGCCGAGCGCCCGCGCCACGATGGCGACGTGGCTCGCCGACCCCCCTTCCTCAAGCACGAGACCGCGCAAGCGCTGGCGGTCGTAGTCGAGCAGCTCGGCCGGCCCCATGGTGCGGGCGACGAGGATCGCGTCTTGCGGCAGGTTTCCCGCCGCCGCCGTCCCCGCCCCGCCCGCGAGCAGGCGCAAGAGGCGATTGGAGAGGTCGTCGATGTCGTGCAGGCGTTCGCGCGCATAAGGATCGGTCTGCCGCAGCATGCGCGCCCGCGTATCGTTGCGGACCCGCTGCACGGCCGCCTCTGCGGTCAGCCCGGTGAGCAACGCCTCATCGAGACGCCGGCGCCAGCCGCGGTCGTGGGCAAACATGCGGAAGGCTTCCAGCACCTCGCGGTGCTCGCCGGCGCGCTCCAAATCGCCCCTCCCGAGCATGCCATCGATCATGCCGGTCAGGTCCTCGATGGCCTGCGCCAGCCGCCGGCGCTCGAGCTCGACATCCTCGGCAATCAGCTTGGTGACGACGATGCGCGGCTCATGCAGCACCACATGGCCGAGCGCTACGCCTTCGGAGATGGCAACGCCAGTGAACCGGGCGCTCAGGTCGCGGCGCGCGTCCTGCGTCGCCTCGTCGCTCACGATCAGGCCGCCAGAGGCGATCATCTCGGCGATCACCATGGCCGTGGTTTGCAGCGCCTCCACCTCCTCGTCGCTGTAGTGACGCTGGGTACGATTTTGCACCGTCAATACGCCGATGGTATGACCGCCCCGGAGGATCGGCACCCCGAGGAAGGAGTGGTAGACCTCCTCGCCGGTTTCCGGCCGGTAGGAGAAGGCCGGGTGGGTTTGCGCGTCGGCGAACTGCATCGGCTCGGCCTGCTCGGCGATCAAGCCAACGAGACCTTCGCCACGCTTCAGATGCGTGGCGTGGACGGCCTCCCGGTTGAGACCTTCGGTGGCGAACAGCTCGAGCGAGCTGTCGCGGCGGCGCAAATAGAGCGAGCAGACTTCGGCCACCATGTTGGAGGCGATCAGCACCACGACCTTGTCCAGCCGCACCTGTGCGCTCTCGCGCTCGGCCATCACCTCGCGCAAGCGGCGGAGCAGCAGTCTCGGGGCGCCAACAGAAATTGGCATGGATACCAGTCCTCGCCGGCCGGTCGCGGCGAACCAAGCTTACGAAAGACTTGAGGTAACCGCCTAAGAATTCCTAGCGGCTGTCCAATCCGAACAAGGAATGCAAGGTCCGCACCGCAAGCTCGGCATAGGCCGCATCGATCAATACGCTGATTTTGATCTCGGAAGTCGAGATCGCCTCGATATTGATGCCCTTTTCGGCAAGCGCGCTGAACATCTGGGCGGCAACGCCCGCATGGCTGCGCATGCCCACGCCGATGGCCGACACCTTGGCGACCTCGGTCGCGCCGCGCAAGTCCAAATAGCCGATGCCCTCCTTGGCCTTCTTCAGCACCTCGACCGCACGGTCAAGGTCGGCGCTCTGCACGGTGAAGGTGAGATCGGTATAGCCGTCCTCGGAGACGTTCTGCACGATCATGTCGACATTGATGTCGGCGGCGGCGAGCGGGCAGAACACCCGCGCCGCCACGCCGGGCTTGTCGGCGATCTTGAGCAGCGTCACCTTGGCCTCGTCCCTCGCATAGGCGATCCCGCTGATGACATTTTGCTCCACGATCTCATCCTCATGGCAAACGAGGGTCCCAAACGCCTCGGCGCCGGCGGTGCCCAATCGCTCCAGATCCGGAGGATCGAAGCTCGAGCGCACCAGCACCCGGACCCCCTGCTGCATGGCAAGCTCCACGGAACGGGTCTGCAGCACCTTGGCGCCTTGCGAGGCCATCTCCAACATCTCTTCATAGGAGATCCTGTCAAGCCGGTGGGCGCGCGGCACGACCCTGGGGTCGGAGGTGTAGACCCCGTCGACATCGGTATAAATGTCGCAACGGTCGGCGTTTAGCGCCGCGGCAAGCGCCACCGCGCTCGTATCCGAGCCGCCGCGCCCCAAGGTGCTGATGCGACTGTCGGGTCCGAGCCCCTGAAAGCCCGCCACGACCGCGACCTCGCCTTGCAGCAACCGCGCCTTCAGCGCCTCCACGGCGACACCAGTGATGCGGGCCGCGCGATGCGCGCCGTCGGTGACGACCGGGACCTGCCAGCCCTGCCAGGACCGCGCCTTGATGCCGATGGACTGGAGCACGATGGCGAGCAGCCCGGAGGTGATCTGCTCGCCCGAGGCCACCACGGCGTCATATTCGCGGCCGTCATAGTGGGCGGAGGCGGGCGCGTCCTTCAACTGCTGGCGCTGCTTGAAGCCCCAGGCGTCCTCGACCAAGGCCACGAGTTGATTGGTGTGGCCCGCCATGGCCGAGACCACCACGGCGCAAGCGTGGCCTGCGTCAACCTCGCGCTTCACATGGGCCGCGACGTTGCGGATCCGCTCCACATCGCCGACCGACGTTCCGCCGAATTTGAGCACCAACAGGGACAAGTACCACTCCCGGCCGGGCGCCGCGTTTTAACGCCGCGCTGGCCCTAGCAACATTATGGCCGGCCCCGCCGGCCGGCCAGAAAAGCGGTTCTTCATACTGACTGCGGGCCCCCGCCGCAACCTGGCTTGCCTTGAGCACGGCCATTCTTGACAGGAGGTTAAGGGCCACGGCCAATGGCCCCATGATGGCGCAAGCCCCGCAGAACTCACCCACGCTCGACCGCGAAGAGGTCGCCCGCTTCGCGCGGCTTGGCGGACAATGGTGGGACTCTGCCGGACCCTTCAAGCCGCTCCACCGCATCAATCCGGTGCGGCTCACCTATATCCGCGACCAGCTCTGCCGCGCCTTCGGCCGCGACGCCGCGCAAGGCGCAAGCCTTCAGGGTTTGAGCGTGCTCGATATCGGCTGTGGCGGGGGCCTCGTTTGCGAGCCGCTCGTGCGGCTTGGGGGCCGCGTGACCGGGATCGACCCGGGCGAAGAGAACATCGAAGCGGCGAAGGCGCATGCTTTAGCCGCCGACCTCCAGATCGACTATGCGGTGGCGACCGCCGAAGAGCTTGCGGGCCGGGGGCATACTTATGATGCCGTGCTGCTGCTCGAGGTCGTTGAGCACGTCCCGGACGTGCCCAAGTTTCTTCAGGCCGTTGCCCCTCTGGTGCACCCGAAGGGTGTCATGATCCTCTCCACCCTCAACCGCACGCTCAAGGCCTATGCGCTCGCCATCGTCGGCGCCGAGCTGATCCTGCGCTGGCTGCCCGTGGGCACCCATCAATGGCAGCGTTTCGTCAGGCCCGAGGAGCTTAAGGCCGCTCTCAAAGCCGCCGGCCTCGCCCTCACCGACACGAGGGGCATGATTTACGACCCGTTCGCCGACGAATGGCGCCTCGGCGCCGACACCGATGTGAACTATTTCGCCACCGCCGTCCGGCGGTAGTGCAAGAAGAGGCTCCATGATTTTCCGGCAGCTGTTCGACTCGACCTCCAGCACCTACACCTATCTTTTGGCGAGCCGCCATGGGGGCGAGGCGCTCATCATCGACCCCGTGATTGAAAAGGTGGACCGCTACATTCAGCTCCTGAACGAGCTTGACCTGAGGCTCGTCAAGGCCATCGACACCCATCTGCATGCGGACCACATCACGGGGCTGCTCGCGCTCCGCGAGCGCACCCACTGCATCACCGTCATGGGCGAGCAGACCAAGGCTGATGTCGTTTCGATCCGCGTGACCGACAGCGACCGGGTCGAGATCGAAGGCATCAGTCTCGATGTCGCCTACACCCCTGGCCACACCGACGATTCCTACAGCTTCATCCTACCGGATCGCGTATTCACGGGAGACACCCTGCTCATCCGCGGCACCGGACGAACGGACTTTCAGAATGGCGATCCACGCGCGCAATACGACTCGATCTTCGGGCGCCTGCTGAAGCTGCCGGACGAGACGCTGGTCTATCCTGCCCACGACTATAAGGGCGATACCGTGAGCACCATCGGCGAGGAGCGCGCCTTCAATCCCCGCCTGCAGGTCAAGTCCATCGCCGAATATGTGGACCTCATGAACAATTTGCGCCTCCCCAATCCCAAGATGATGGACGTTGCGGTCCCGGCGAATATGCGGATCGGGCTTGCTCAGAACATCGTCGCCGATCGGGGATGGGCTTTGACGGCGGCAGAGACGAAGGCCCTGTTAGGCCAGCAAGACGTGGCCCTGGTGGACTTACGGGAAGATCAGGAGCGGACGCGGGATGGGATCATTCCTGGATCGCTGCACGTCGCTTACCCCCAGTTGCGGGCGAGCCTCCAGGCGGACGGTCGCTTACAGCAGCTGGCAAGGGCTGCCGGCAAGCGCCTGATCTTCTATTGTTCCTTCGGCGAGCGGTCCGCCATGGCGGTCCAGGCCGCGCAAGCCGCAGGTCTCAGCGGCTCGCGCCATCTCCATGGTGGCATGCAAGCCTGGAAAAGTGCCGAAGGGCCGCTCAGCAGCTAGATCCAAGGTGGCGCTGCCCGCGCCGGCGCACCCTCAATAACCCGGACCTTGGAACCAACCGCGCGGCGGGGCTCGGAACCAGGGGGCAGACGCGTCGTCCCCCCACCCGGGGCCTCGTCGCCAACTATAGGAATAGGAGGGGTAGGACCGGTCGGTGTACCCATCGCCTGGCCCAGCTTGTCCGTACTGAGGCTGACGCTGCTTCTTAGGCTGGGCCACCTCCTGGCCGCCCCCGCTCACCACGACCTGGGTGTTGGCCATGCCTTCCTTCTCCACCAAGGCATAGAGGGTTGCGGCGTTCTCCGGCGAGACCCGCACGCAGCCATGGGAAGCAGCCTTTCCAAGGTTCTTCACCTCATAGCTGCCATGAATAGCGTGACCATCTTTCATAAAGAAGATTGAGTGCGGCATAGGAGAGTTATCCCATTGCTTCGAATACCATTCTTCATTCATGCTCAATGCTGAATAGGTGCCAGAAGGTGTATCAAATCCAGGTCTACCGGTCGAGACCGGCCAAGTGTACTCCTTGGTGCCGTCGACCCAGACGGTCATCCGCTGCGCACTCTTATCGATGGTGATGAGGACGTTGGCGCTAGCCGGACTGCTCAGGGGACCGACGAGCAGCGCGGCAAGAAGCGGCGACGCGAGAAGACTTTGGGGAATACGGAAGAAACTCAAGAGGCGCATGACCTTTCCCTGGTTGCGCGAAAACCAAGGCTCGGCGGCTTTCCGATATTAGATCATCAAGGGTGTAACAGGGCGCCCCCAACAACAAGTTTATTTGAACTCGACTTTTTTGCACCCACTTGCATACCGCCGGGGGCCTTAGTTCCGGTCCTCGGGCAGCGGCGGCAACGGGTAGACGGCGATGCCTTCCTCGATCAGCTCGCGCGCCTCTTCAGGTGTAGCCTCGCCATAGATGCTGCGGGGCGCCGCCTCCTCGAAATGGATTTTGCGAGCCTCTTCCGGGAATTTCGCCCCGACATAATCGGCATTGGCGGTGAGCTCGGAACGCAACTTGCGCAGCATGGCATAGGATTTGGGACGCTCGTCGCGCTCGGGCGCGCGCCGCTTCGGGCCTCGCTTCGCCACATAGGGCGCCATGGGGGCCTTGCCTACGCTGAGGCTGCCGCAACACGGGCAAACGATCACCTTCGCATCCGCCTGCTCGTCATAGGCCTCGGCCGAGCCGAACCAGGCCTCGAAGCCGTGACCCTCGTCGCAAGCCAGCGCATAGCGGATCATGACGCCCCTCTTTGGGCCTCTGCGCCCGGGCCCGCGATCTCGACCTCGAATTGGCGCCCGTGGCTCAACGAGGGCACTTTCCCCCGCGCCTCGGCGGAAAGCTTGAGGTCGATATCGGCGAAGAGAATTTGGGGATCCTCGCCCGCTTCCGCCAGGACCTCACCCCAAGGCGAGACGATCATGCTGTGCCCATAGGTGCTGCGGCCGTTCTCATGCAGCCCGCCTTGAGCGGCGGCGAGAATGAAGGCGCCGGTCTCGATCGCGCGGGCGCGCAGGAGCGCGCGCCAATGGGCCTCCCCGGTCTGTTTGGTGAAGGCGGAGGGCACGGCGATGAAGTCGGCGCCCGCGCATGCCAGGGCGCGGTAAAGCGCGGGGAAGCGAAGGTCGTAGCAGATGCTGAAGCCGAGCCGTCCCCAAGGCAGATCGGCAAGCACGGCCTTGGTGCCAGGGCGGAAGGTGCGGGATTCCCGATAGCTCTCCCCGCCCGCGAGATCGACGTCGAACATATGAAGCTTATCGTAGCGCGCGACGATCTCCCCGCCGGGGGCGATGAGATAGGACCGGTTGGCGAGTTTGGTTTGGTCGAGCTTGATGGCGAGCGAGCCCACATGCAGCCAAAGGCCGAGGTCCTTGGCGAGGGCTCGGAGCTGCGCGAGAGGCGTGCTTTGCTCCTCGAAATCGACCTCGGCCAATAGCCGCTCGAGCTCAAGCTCCATGATCGCGGTGTTCTCGGGCGTCTGCACATAGACGGCGCCGCCGGATGCCGCGCGCCGGATGAGCGTCTCCGTCAGCTCCATATTGGGCTGAATGGAGCGGCCCGACCTGAGCTGAACCAAGGCCGTCCGAAACGGAGCCGCCAGAGGAGCGATCATTGCCCCGGCTCGTCGGCAACCAGACGAGCCTCGGCCACAAGCGGCTCGGCCGCGCGTGGCTCGGCCGCAAGCCAGGGATCGAGCTTCGCGGCGCGGTCAAGCGCGGCGAGCTCCTCATAGCCGCCCACATGGCTCCCATCGATCAAGATCTGCGGCACGGTGCGCCGGCCAAAGGCACGGGAGATCATCTCCTCGCGCTTGGTGCGGTCTTCGCTCACGTCGATCTCGATGAAGGCGTGCCCTTTGCGCGAAAGCAGCTGCTTCGCGGCGCGGCAATAGCCACAAAAGGGCGCGGTGTAGAGGATAATTCTGGTCATCCAAGCTTCTTTGCTCGACCGGTCGATTCGTCCGAGATTAGAGGCTACAGGAGGAAAGCGGCAGGTTCCACAGCCCGAGCCAGCGCCAAAATATCGACCCGCGCCGCGCCCGCCCGCTTCAAGGCCCGCGCGCAGGCATCTGCGGTGGCGCCGGTGGTAATGACGTCATCGACGACGACGATACGCTTGCCGCGCATGTGGGCACGCGCGAGGGTGACGCGGGCGCCTGCGATGTTCCGCCGCCGCTGCGCCGCCGTGAGCCCCACCTGGCTCGGCGTTCGCCGCATACGGCCGAGCAGGAAGCAATCGACCGGGACGCCTGCGTGCCTGCCAACCGCATGGGCGAGCATGGCCGAGTGATTGAAGCGCCGCGACC
>Ga0316363_10000939_pt1 | contig 29611 bp, 28 predicted proteins | sample Sb_taG_3_FD_200459 | JGI IMG/M metagenome (GOLD analysis project Ga0316363, IMG submission 200459) | Peat soil microbial communities from Weissenstadt, Germany - Sb_50d_a_PC metaG (v2) (version 2) | ecosystem: Environmental > Terrestrial > Soil > Wetlands > Peat | place: Germany: Weissenstadt...
TGCGTCGCGCCTGGTAACTACGAGTAACCTCCAGTTCGTAATCTGGCGGAACCTACCCCGGCATGAAACGATTGGTATTGAACTGGCATCTTATTTGCAGGTTTGCCCGAAGCCGTAGGTCGGCAGTGGCGGCCTGGGTAAACAACGAGCAACCGGGCAAAGCCGGGATTGTGGGGTCCCCGTGAAGAGTCTGGACAAGATTATTCGTTCAGTGCAGGCGTTTGGCCGCGGGCTTTCCGGGCATTCTTCGGGCCTGGGACAACACGCAAGCGTCGGAATCGGCTTGGCTCTGGGTGGAGGATTTGCTCGCGGTATCGCGCACGTCGGCGTCCTCAAAGTCCTCGAAGAAGAAAATATCCCGATCCGCTACATTGCTGGAACCAGCGTAGGAGCCCTCATCGGTGCTGCTTATTGCAGCGGGATCTCGGCCGAGGAGCTGGAGCAGGTTGCCGCGCGGGTGCGCTTCAAACACATCGCCAAGTGGACGCTTTCACGCTACGGCTTTGCCAGTAACCAGCGCATGATCGGATTCCTGAACCAGCTTCTGAAGGTAAAGACATTTGAAGAATTGCGCATCCCACTCGCGGTGACGGCGACGGATTTCTCCACCGGCGAGGGTGTGGTGTTTCACTCTGGTCCGCTGATCGATCCGGTGCGCGCCAGCTGCTCCTATCCGGGAATGTTCCTGCCGGTAAAGATTCGCGGACGCTTGCTGATCGACGGCATGCTCTCGCACACCGTACCCACGCGCCCATTACGGCAAATGGGAGCGGAACGCGTGCTGGCTGTCCATCTGAAGGGTAAATGGACCGACGGGGATGGTCCGAGGCATCTGTTCGATGTCATCGGGCAATGCTTTGCCATCGCCCAGGAAATGAACAGCAGCCAATGGAAAGAGGCCGCCGATCTGGTGATTGAGCCCGACGTGAATGGCTATAAATACGATGCCTTCGAGCACAGCGCCGCGTTAGTGCGGGCCGGAGAGTTGGCCACGCGCGCCGCGCTCCCGGAAATCCGGAAGTGGCTGGAGCCTCAACTCGATCGAGGATTGAGCTTGCCGAAAGCAATGCCCAAGCCGGCGCCGGTGCAGGCCGACTAACTCCGCTGCCACTTTTTCACCGTGAACTCCAGATCTCAACCGGGCTAGTGTCTACCGTACTCCCCGCTTTTTACGCGAGGAGCGGCGCAGGACGGTTCGATTCGAATGTCTTCGTTGCGATGCGGATCGCGTTCTCTTGGGTTCTGACTGAATCAATATGTGGGCGGGAATTCGAAGTTCGCTGTGCAAACTGCGAATCATTCTCAGGGACAGCGGGCGTGCCTTGCGCATCACTTCGTACACTCGGGTTCTCTGCCCGATCACACCGATCAGCGCGCGATAGTCCTTGCCTTCCTGCTCCAGGCGGAACTTAATGGCTTCGATTGGGTCGGGAAGGTCAATGGGAAAGTGCTCCCGCTCATAGGCCTCGGCGAGCGCCGCCAGGACATCCAGTTCGTCGCCGTCCGGAGTGTCATGGGCAGCGCCCCACAACGCCTCGATGCGGCGCAGGGCTGTATCGAGGTCCTCGGCAGTGCGGATTGGTTTAATCTCCATAAGCCACCGTCTTCACATTAATTTCATCGTATTCTGCATGAGAACCCAGGCATTTGATGATCTGCCGTCGGTAATCGACAAACGAGCTGACCGATAGGCGGCCCTAAGGTCAAGGAGTGTAATAGAGATTTATCAATAGTTAGACGGCAAATCCAGATGTTATCCTTTCTTTGCCATGTTGCTCCCTTTGATGATGTTTGCTATGGGCTGCATCGCATTCACAGTTCTAGGACTAATTGTTCTGGCTTGTGTCCCTGTCGTGACTTTAACTGTAAAAAATGTGAGCGTTTTCGTTGTCGGGGCATTTCCGGGAGCACTGGCGTTTGGATATTTGTATGGACGGGCATTCGCCGATGCAAGAAGTGAGTTGAATACTACCGCCGCTGTGATTGGGTCATTTGTTGCGATGCTTCTCGGTGCGACTGCGGGCGGGATGGCATTGGTGTGGCTCATGGTGCGTTGGGTTGGAGTCAGCAGGCGCAACCATTCCCGATAACTGCTGTAACTAGGCCATAGCACTCGTTGAGAATTGATCCGCCACGTCCCCACGGTCGCGGCGTTCACTGCCTCAATGTCAGCGTGCCTAGCATGGCTTGTTGCTTCGCGATCAGGGACTGAACGCCCTGTCCTGCTAGAGCGATCATCTTTGCCAGTTGCGACTCGTCAAATACCTGGTGCTCTGCTGTGGCTTGGACCTCGACTAGCTTGCGGCCGGCAGTCATTACGAAATTCATGTCAACGTCGGCGCGGGAGTCTTCTTCGTAGCAGAGGTCTAGGAGAATTTCGCCGTCGACGATGCCGACGCTAATAGCGGCGACGAAATCACGCAGCGGGGCTGAGGTCAGCGTCCCAGCATCCACCAACTTTTCTAGCGCGAGGCCGAGGGCGATGAAAGCTCCTGTGATTGACGCAGTGCGCGTGCCTCCGTCGGCTTGGATTACATCGCAGTCAATCCAGATCGTGCGCTCGCCCAGTCTTACCAGGTCGGTGACCGCCCGCAGGGAGCGGCCGATGAGGCGCTGGATTTCGTGGGTGCGGCCGCTGGAGCGTCCCTTGGTTACCTCGCGCGGCGTGCGGGTCAGAGTGGCGCGCGGGAGCATGCTGTACTCGGCGGTGATCCAGCCTTTTCCGGTGTTGCGCATGAATGGAGGAACAGTCTCTTCTATGGACGCAGTACAAATCACGCGGGTGTTGCCGATCTCGATCAAGACCGAGCCTTCGGCGGTGTTGATGTAGCCGGGCAGAATGTTGACCGGGCGCATCTGGTCGGGAGTTCGGTTGTCGGAGCGATAAAACATACGGGGCGATTGTAGCAGGGAAGGGCGGCGTGGTTAGGAAGCAATGGCGGACGTCCCGAGATTGTGGAAGGCGGTTGAACGTTCCCAGAGGCACGCCCTGTTACGGAAAGCCTGCCCGTCGAAATCAGACCCTATCGCTCAGAACAACATGAGGGTCAAGGAGCGATGACGTGCATGCGGTAATTTTTGCACCACGACTGTGAGGGTGCGACAGTTCTATTTGACTCCCTGGTTGATCGCGCTGGCGTATTTCTTGGCAAGCCCATTGCCGACAAAGTCGTCGTAGATCCACATAAACCCTCCGACAATGCCGCATTCCTTGTGCCAGCCGCTCATGATGCTTTTCACTTGGCCTGGAGTGTAGTTCTTGTCCCATAGGCCGGGGAAAACAGGCACCGTTCCAAAATCCCAACCCGAGCACGGATTGTTTCCTTGACCGCCAGCATAGGCCTGAAGGTGCACTCCATCCACTGTGCCGGGGCGTTTCTTGTTGATTCCTGAAACCACACTCTGCCAATAACTCGCATTGACATAAGGATCCGGCAACACGTGATAGCCGAGTTTGCCGACCATCACGCCAAATTTAACCGTAGTGGGGAGGTTGTAGCTATTTTCGTCGTCAAAATCGAGGGCGTCCAAAGCCGGGATTGCTTTTTTCAAGGCCTTGAAATCCTTGTAAAGAATGCTGTCTGGGCCGACGCCCTGCGCCTTTACCAAAGCAGTAATGTCTTCCCAGTCTCCGTAGTTTGAGGAGCCGATGCTGAAGGTGACTCTCTTGACCGTGCCTGCCTTCTTTAACGTGGCCATATCCGCAGCGAAATCGGGATAAGTTTGGTTGCCGACATAGACGCCGTTCGAAGTCAAGGGAAACTCTCCGTTGAAATTCAAATCGCCCTGGCTATTGACTTCAACGCTCCAGACGATGGCTTCAGAGAAACCAGAGTGTTCAATTTCAGCGATGTTCTTCGGGACATTGAAACTCCCGGTCTTATAAAACGGGCCTCCACCAAATATTCCTGTAAACCCCTTCGGAGCGGGCGTGTAGAGTTGTTCCCGTGCGGTCTGCGCCGAAGCCGACAACGCGAGAATCAGGAGGCAGGTTACAAGCTGAAGCAACAGAAACGCGAGACCGCGACTTCCTTGGGAAAACCTGGGCAACAATCGAGTCATTTCAGATTCCTTTGATGTGAAATTGGCACATGTTGCTAAACGACCCGTTGACGGAGTGACCTATGGGACCTGGCAGGCTTCCCAGGCGGGCGTAGCACGATTCCCCCAACCGGCAGCATCCAAGTATCCCCCGGCGACGGGTAGGAGTCAATCGCTGCAATCAAAGCTGTAGCACTCTTTGAGAATTGCGGGCGAACCTGGATCACAGACAACAGAGGGTGCATATTTCATCCAGTTGTATTCTTCCCCTTAAACATCAACCATTTGAGGGCGTCTATCGCAGTGCTGAAGCTGGATACCCAAAATCCGCCCGCATTATCGCGCCAGCAGAATCACTGGGCATTTTGCATCTGGGCGACGACTTGAGCTACTGCGGGCACATCGTAGAAATTCGACAGGTCGGCGTGGCCGGCGAGAGTGTCGCGCTCCTTGCCCTCGACCAGTATCTTCACCCGGGTGACGCCAGGGATGTTCGCGGACAAGGTCTCAATCAGTGAAACCACGGTGAGTTCTTCGACCAGCACGCCGGAACGATGGTTGTCGGCAAACGCGGCGTTCAGATCAATGACCGCGAGTCCGGGGTCGACCAGGTAGACATCCCGAATTTCTGAGCCTGCGCCCATCGGATGGGGTGAAAACTTGTCGAGATACAGGGTTAGCAGGGCGCGGAGCACTTCCGCTGCCCGCTCCTGCCGTCCTGCGGGAAGCGGAATGCGAACTTGCTTGGAGCGCAATACGCCGTGGTCGTCGTAAGCGACATACAGGGTGACTTGTTCGGAGGTGCCAGAAACGGGCGGCGCTACCGGTTGTGAATTCACTGCGGACAATTCGCTGCGATCCACCCGGCCACGCATTCGCCAGACATAGAAGCTCATTCCGAGCGTGATGGCCAGAAGCGCTGCGACGCCGAGTATGAGCTGGCGCGGGATCAACGTCCAGCCTCCTGTTGGTTGTGAAAATCAGCGAGTCCGGCAGCGATGGCTCCAGCGATCATCTGCTGATAAACGGCCGAGTTCAGCTGGGAAACGTCGTCAGATGGCGGCGCGACTTCCATGGCGACAGCCGCGCTAGTGATGTTATTCAAGGGGCGAAGAGGCGCGATCAGAGAGCGCACCGGGATCTGCCTATTCTGCAGTTCCGTCATCAGACTCGTCCCGGCAGATCGACTGAGTAGCTGGAAGGCAGTTTGAGCCGCATCCCAGCTCAGAAATGGACCGCGGCTTTCTGCGCTGACAGGGACGAGCGCCGTATACAAGCGAACTCCAGTCCCTTGCGATGCTGCATGGACGGAGATGTAAATCGCAGGATGAGCGGAGTTGGTCAAGCTGGCGCGCTGGTCGAGGCTGAGCGTGGTGTCGCCATCGCGCAAAAGCAATGTTGAGAGGCCGCGATTCTCCAGTTCCTGCCGCAGACGGCGGGCAAAGGCCAGAGTGACATCCTTCTCCGCCAGTTGGTCGTTAAGAGTTGCGCCGCGTTCCTCGCCTCCGTGGCTCGGATCCACCACCACGAAATAATGCCGAACGGCAGCAGGTGTGGGAATGACGGATGCTGGCGTCGCGGGAGACGCACCAGGCGCGGTCGGTGGAGGTTGAACCGGCGTCGCGATCTGAGCTGGCGTCGTAGCTTGTGGGACCGGTTCCACCACGATGGTCCGTCCGTTGTTGGCAAAGCTTGCCATCAGCGGGACGCTGCCTGCAATATCCAGCTCAGCAGCTCCGTTGCTTTCCTGGAAGCTCGCCGACGGAATAATCTTGCTGTCGAAGGTGAGCGCCTGGGATCCAGGTGCGACCACCGCTTCATGGTTGAATGCCAGACGCACTTTTCCGGGTTCCGTGGCGATCATCGGGTTCACCGGCGCGGTGAAGTTCATCACCAATTTCGGTGGCATCGTCTTGCTCACCTGTGCCGTGAAATGCACGGCGACGTTGCCGATGAATACGCGACGCGAATTTTGGTTGAAAGTGACCGGGCCGCCAAGAATGCGTGGCAACAGCGTACCCAGGCAAGAGAGTGGCACCAGACCACGGTGATTCTCCAGCAAGAAACTGGACGGAAGTTCGTAATCGCCGCCTTGGATGCGAACGCGGGTCTTTCCCGCCGTGAACTCGCTTTCCACTTCGTAGTAGCGGAATCTCCAACGAGGCCCGTTTGCTGTGGCGCTCACACTACCGAGAGGTTCAAAGACTTCGAGCAAGCCAACATATTCGTCGCCATTGCGCTCGAGGACCGGGAGAGAGTAGTTGGCGGCGTTGGAGTAGATGGAGACTCGTTTTTCTTCGGGAGAACTATAAAGGAGAAGCGTGCAGGCCATGAAGACCGCGCCCGCGAACAAAAAAAATCCTCCAATTGGAATAGGGCGAACCCACGATGGCCAGCGGGACCTCGGCGTTACGAAGCGGCGCGGTTTACTCCAGCGCATAAATTGTCAAACCGCTTAGCAATTTGGGATAGAAGTCGGTGGATTTTTGTGGCAAGACTTCGCCCGCGAAAGCAATGTCGCGCACTTGCCGCATGCGTACTGGATTGATCAGAAAGGCCACATTAGCTTCGCCCGCCCGCACACGAGCCATTGCCTCTCCCGCATCGCGCGCATAACTGACGTTCGTTTGATCGCGAATAGCCTCCTCGCTGATTCCAAGCACCCCTTCGAGCAGGCACTTATGCAACTGAACTACATCAAGAGACTGCTGGCGCAGTGAGAGGCCTTGGAAAAGCTTGGCGTCGAGAGCTCTGGGCGTATCAAAAAGGAATGCACGATCGGCAGTGACGCCGAGCAGCGCGGTCCCGGCCTGCCCGGCCGCCCGCAGAATTCCGAGGGCGCGGTTGGCATCGATGGACGGATCGACTTCCTCCACACTGAAAAACGATCGGGCCCGGTTGCGCAGAACATCGGCAGAGAACGATTCGAGCCCGTGAACCACGCGATGAGTGGGCAGGATGACGAGCCCGGGACAGTCCATATTGACGAAGGTCATCATTACAAGTTCGAAGGGAGCGAGTTCCGGTGCCACAGATGCTTCTCCCGGTGCGGCCCGCCGTTCGTTGCGATAATTCATGGCGGTTTCATAGCGATGATGACCGTCAGCGATAATCAGCTTCTTGTCACGCATTTTCCCACGGACAAATTCGATGGTTGCGGAATCGGAAACCCTCCGGACCTGATGCAAAACTTCATATTCATCTCGAAAATCTATACCAATTTCCATATTTGACGCGGATGCCGACAGCGCTCCCTCGATCTCACCCGCGGGATCGCTGTACAGCATAAAGAGCTGGCCGAAATGAGCTCGGGTAGCACGCAGGAGTTGCAGGCGGTCCGCCTTGGGTTTGGCCAGAGTCTGTTCGTGGCGATGGACGATTCCGGCTGCGTAATCTTCAATCCTGCCTAGCCCAATAAAGCCCCGCCGCTCCAGTTCGGCTCCTCCGCCTGGGGGCTGAAAACGTTGAATGTATTGGTATAGGGATTGCTGTGTATCCTGCAGGAAGACGCCTTGCCGACGCCATTCTTGAAAGTATGCGGCGGCGCGAGTGTAAATGTTTTCCTCTAAATGGTCGGTCGCTTGCGGCTTGCCAAGTATGATGCGAACCAGATTATGCGGGCTCGCATCGTAGTACCGTTTTTGCATCTCCGGCGTGATCTTGTCGTAGGGCTGGGTTGCGACCCGGCTCAAGTCGACCCTGTCGGGGTCGTAACGCAAGGCGCGGAACGGTGCGACGTGTGCCATAGCCGGAATGGGAATTGTACAAGACCGGGCTTCGGCCAGGCAGGCTCGAATATCGTCGGCCGAATTTTACAGGGATTGGACAACGACTTTTCGACAAGGTGATGAAATCCGAGTAGCTGCGCTTTCGACGAATCGACCCGAGGAAACGCTTGTGCAAGTGTGGGAAAAGGTTATTGCTTGGCAGAAAAAAAGCCTGACTGCACAGGGTTTGAGCTGTGGTAGGATCAGCACTAATGAGGTATTTATGGCCCGCAATCAAAGGCGCGGGTCGTCTCCCCGCCTGATTCGAGAGCGCGATCACAGAGTCCGTCTCCGGGCTTTTAGTGGGATTGTGCCCTGTGAAAAAGTGCCCGCTCTCCTCTTCGCACTCATTATTTTGGGAACTGCAGCGTTGATCTGCAGCGTGGGGCCGAACGCCTGGGCGCAGACTCCAATTGATGATGTGCACGTTATCCCCCGCATCGAGCCTCCCAAGTCCAGTCCGCTCGACGGCATCGATCCATCTCTGAAGACCCATACCAAGCCTCTCAAAGTCGATGTCAGTCTAGTCCTCGTGCCCGTCACGATTACCGATCCATTGAACCGCCTGGTCACCGGCCTGGACAAAGAGAATTTCCAGGTTTTTGAAGGCAAGGACCAGCAGGACATCCGCCATTTCTCGAGCGAAGACGCCCCCGTATCGATCGGAGTGATTTTCGACATGAGCGGAAGTATGGTCAGCAAGATCGAGCGCGCCCGCGAAGCGGTTGTCGAGTTCTTCAAGACGGCCAACCCGCTAGACGAGTTCTTCATGGTCGCGTTCGCAGATAAGCCGCAGGAAGTTTCCGACTTCACCTCTTCTGTCGAAGACATTCAGGGCAAGCTGGTATACACGGTTCCGAAAGGCCGGACAGCCCTGCTGGATGCGATTTATCTGGGCGTAAGCAAAATGCGCCAGGCGAAGTATCAGAAAAAAGCCCTGCTCATCATCTCTGATGGAGGCGACAACCACAGCCGCTACACGGAAGGTGAAATCAAGTCGCTGGTCAAAGAGGCGGACGTACTGATCTACGCCATCGGGATTTATGACCACTATATGGCGACGCCCGAGGAAGCGCTGGGGCCGTCGCTGCTGGGCGAAGTCGCGGAGCTTACTGGAGGGCGTTCGTTCACCATCGATAACCCCAACGACCTGGCCGACGTAGCGACAAAAATTGGGATCGAACTACGCAACCAGTATGTACTCGGATACCGTCCAAAGAACCCCGGACACGACGGCAAATGGCGTAAGATAAAAGTGAAGTTGATTCCGCCTAAAGGATTGCCGCCACTAAAGGTGTACGCCAAGACAGGGTACTATGCTCCTTCGGAATAATCGGGTTGCCTTCTTACTGATTGTTCTCCTTTCGAGCGCCATAGCATGCAGACATCAGGCAGCGCTAGTCCAAGTCCCAGCGTCCAATTCCCCGCAGTCGCAGAGTAAGGACTCCCAAGCTCAGCCAGCTCAAAGTCCAGCTCCGCAATCCCAAACTCCGCCATCCCCAGCCTCAAAATCCGACGACCCAAAACTCCAAAATCAAAAGAGCCAGCCGCAACCAACTGCCGATCAGGAACAGACTTCCACCGACAGCGGCGTCTTCGTTATTACGAAGGAAGTCGAAGAAGTCGTCCTACACGCTACGGCCATGGACGACAAGAACCGTCTGGTCACAACTCTGGACAAGAGCGCTTTCAGCGTTTTTGAGAACGATAAACTGCAAACCCTAACCTCGTTCCGCCACGAGGACGTGCCGGTAGCGATGGGCATCGTGATCGACAACTCCGGCTCCATGCGGGAGAAGCGGGACAAGGTGAACAAGGCCGCGCTGAACCTGGTGCGTTCAAGCAATCCTCAAGACCAGGTCTTTGTGGTCAACTTCAATGAGGAGTATTACCTCGACCAGGCTTTTACCAGCAACATCAACAAACTGCGCGAGGCGCTGGAAAAGGTCGAGGCCCGGGGAGGCACAGCGCTCTACGATGCCATCGTGGCTTCGTCCGACTACATGAAAAAAAACGCCAGACTGCAAAAGAAAGTTCTGTTCGTGGTAACCGACGGGGAAGACAACGCCAGCCGGGAGTCGCTTGAGGAAACGGTTCGCCGGCTCCAGGAAGAAAACGGCCCCACCGTGTACGCAATCGGCCTGCTGGGCGAAGAGAAAGCGCGCCGTGCCCGCCGGGCTCTCGAAACGATTGCTCTGCGAACCGGAGGAATCAGTTTTTTCCCACGCACGCTGGACGAAGTGGACGCGATCAGCAGCAGCGTGGCCCACGACATCCGGAACCAATACACCATCGGCTACAAACCCTCGACTCCGAAGAGTGTTGGTGGCTATCGGGCAATCCGCGTTGAAGCGAAGGCCAAGGGATACGGCAAACTCGTGATCCGCACCCGCAGCGGATATTATCCCGGCCAGGAGCATGCGCCGCAGTAGGGCAACAGCGTCTATGTGGGGACAGCCGCCCTCGGCTGTCCGGTCGAACGAAGCTCGACTTTGCGATCATCGTCGCTACAGTTCTGTACAGACGGAGCTTGCTCCGTCTCCGACTGTCGCCCTCAACGTAAGGTTAAGCCCTTTCGTGCGATTGACGCCTTCGTCGCGCTTCCGTACCCTGTAGAGTGCAGAAGACAACCATCGAGCGCTCCCGCCTGCAGGTCGCCGACGATATTACCCAACTGGTTGGCGAAACTCCCATCCTCCAGCTGAAGCGCATTGTGCCCGCTGGCTCCGCTGAGGTTTACGCCAAGTTGGAGTATCTGAATCCCGGTGGAAGCGTGAAGGATCGCGCCGCCATCGGAATGATCGCCCGGGCGGAAAAGGATGGCTTGCTCAAGCCCGGAGGCACGATCGTAGAAGCGACGGCGGGAAATACTGGGATCGGGCTCGCACTCATTGGAGTGAATCGCGGCTACAGAGTGGCGCTGTTTGTCCCGGAAACATTTTCGGAAGAAAAAGTAATGATCATGCGGGCCCTCGGCGCCGAGGTCACTCGTACCCCGGACTCCGAGGGCATGCAAGGCGCAATCAAACGAGCCAAAGAGCTGGCCTCGCACGACCCCAAAGCCTTCATGGCTGCGCAATTCGAAAATCCCGCCAATCCTGATTACCACTACGAAACCACCGCCCGCGAAATTTTCGAGCAAATGGAAGGAAAGATCGACGCGGTAGTAATCGGCTCGGGCACGGCCGGAACATTTACTGGCGTAGCGCGTTACTTGAAAGAGCGTCTGCCAAAAGTCCAGGCTTTCGCGGTGGAAACGCAAGGCTCCGTGCTCGGAGGCGGGCAGCCAGGTCCGCACAAGGTCGAAGGAATCGGCGCCAGCTTTATTCCCAAGAATTTTGATCGCTCGGTGTGCGATGAAGTGCTCATGGTGACCGATCCAGAGGCCTTTGGAATGGTGAAGCAGTTGGCAGCGCGCGAGGGAGTGCTGGCAGGTTCCAGCGGCGGAGCCAACGTCTTCGCATCTTTGACAGTAGCGCGGCGGTTGGGGACGGGAAAGCGCGTCATCACGATGATTCCAGATTCAGCCGAACGCTATTTGTCCAAGAAGATTTTTGAAGGCGGAATTTGATAGCAAGGCAGCACTCACATTCAGCATTCATTCGTTGGGCTGAGTGCTGAATGCTAATTGCTGAATGCTAATTGCCGTCCTAGCCGCTCTTACGCAATTATGAATAAGAAATCTCTCCCCGGATTTTCCACTCGCGCCATTCACGTTGGGCAAGAGCCTGACCTTGAGAGCGGCGCCGTCTCGGCGCCGATTCATCCAACCTCGACCTACGTCCAACAGGAGATTGGCAAGAACAAAGGTTACGAGTATGCCCGCGTCTCCAATCCCACACGCACGCGTCTGGAAAAAAATCTGGCCGCGCTCGAAGGCGGAATCGCTTCCCGCGTGTTTGCCAGCGGGATGGCTGCGATCACGGCTCTCTGCACTATGTACAAGTCGGGTGACCACGTCGTCTGCGGCAACAATCTCTACGGAGGCACGCCGCGTCTCTTCAACCAGATTCTCACCGGATACGGAATTGAATTTACCTACGTCGACACTTCCGATGTCAGAAATGTCGAGCGCGCCATTCGCAAGAAGACGCGCATGGTGTACGTTGAGACGCCAACCAATCCGCTCATGGCTCTCGCTGATCTTGAGGCCATCAGCAAAGTTTGCCGCCGCAGGAAAATCGAACTGGTTGTAGACAACACTTTCATGTCCCCCTATTTCCAGCAACCCATTGCCTTGGGAGCGGACATGGTCGTGCATTCGACCACCAAATTTCTTAACGGCCACAGCGACGGCCTCGGAGGCGTTGTAGTCTGCACGCGCCCGGAACAAGCCGAGCAACTGGGATTCATACAGAAGGTCACGGGAGCGATCCTCTCGCCCTTCGAATGCTGGCTGGTGCTGCGCGGAGTGAAAACGCTAGCTGTGAGGATGGAGCAGCACGATCGCAGCGGCCGTATCGTCGCCGAATTCCTCGCGCGAAACAAGAAGGTACGAAAAGTTTTCTATCCCGGCCTGCCTGATCATCCGCAGTACGCGCTCGCCTGCCGCCAGATGACCGGCTTCGGTTCCATGATCAGCTTTGAAACCGGATCACTTTCCAACGCCAACAAGATGCTCAGAAAGGTTCGCGTCTGCTCGCTGGCCGAATCGCTCGGTGGCGTGGAAACCCTGATCTCACATCCCGCAACCATGACCCACGGCGCAGTTGGACCGAAAGTAAGAAAAGAGATCGGAATCACCGACGGCATGGTCAGGATTTCTGTAGGAATCGAGAACGTGGAAGACATTATCACCGATCTCGATCAGGCGCTCTCGGCAATGTAGGCGCAGGCGTCCTCGCCCGCGTGGGACGAGCAGTTGCATGTCGAATCCCTCCCAAACCCGCGAGTGGAACGCCACTGACTACCATCGTATTTCCGGGCCACAAGTCAGTTGGGGCGAGAAAGTCCTGGCTAGAGTCCACCTGCGCGGTGACGAGTTGCTTATGGATGCCGGTTGCGGCACCGGTCGGCTGACAGCTCAGTTGTTGCAGAGCCTGCCGCGAGGTCGGGTTGTCGGCGTGGACCTGTCGCAAAATATGCTGGTTGCCGCACAAGACTACCTCTCACCCGATTTTCGCGGCAAGTTCCTGCCAGTGGCTGCCGATCTGCAAGATCTTCCATTTGAGCGGGTGTTTGATGGCATTTTCAGCACAGCTGCGTTTCACTGGGTCTTGGATCACGACCGTCTCTTTCTTAGCCTGTTCCGCACGCTCCGGCCCGGGGGATGGTTACAGGCTCAGTGCGGCGGTGGTCCGAATCTGGCCCGGTTACGCCAGCGAGTCGGCGAACTTGTGGCCACGGCGAGGTATGCGCATTACTTTGCCGGTTTTCCCGAACCGTGGACTTACAATGATGCGGAAACTGCCGCCGCAGTGATGCGACGCGCGGGATTCATTGAAGTCGAGACCAGCCTGGAACCAGTGCTCACCATTCTGGAAGGCTCACTGCAATATGCGGAGTTTGTGCGCAACCTTATTTTGCGTCAGCATCTTCAGCGGATTCCAGATGACGAATCACGCACGGCGTTCGTTGCCGCACTCGCCAGCCAGGCAGCGACCCACGATCCCCCATTCTCGCTGGATTACTGGCGGCTCAACATGAGTGCGAAAATTCCGAACTGAGGCCACTCGGATTGCCGCGCGCGTGCCTACGTCCTGTGACCATCGCGGCCCCACTCACCGGTAAGAGCTTTTGACGTCATCCCGAAACCCGGCGCACTTCAGCCGGGTGAGGGATCTCGCGCCGATCTCAAGGCCGCGCTACCCTCCGAAATTACCGCACCGAATCGTCAAGCCACTTAAGGTACTCCGGGCTGCCGGCTTCAATCGAAATCGACAAGCATTCCGGCAACTCGTAAGAGTGCATTTCAAGAATTGCGTCGCGTACCTTCTCAAAAGGGGCGGCTGTTTTGACCCACAGCAACCATTCCTCGGCCTCTTCCACTTTCCCTTTCCAGCGGTAAATTGACACGATCTTGGGAACGATATTGACGCAGGCTGCGAGCTTACGCTCGACCAAGGTTTCCGCAATCCGCCGCGCCTCATCGACGGACCCGGCGGTGGTCATGACGATTCTTTTGTCAGTCATATGCGATCAGCCTTCAACTCTCCAGTGCGCGGCATCAAAGACCAGCACTTTAGAAAGTGTAGCGCCGCCGCCCCGGAGGCTGTCCAGCGCGCGAGCAATTTGTCAAAGTTGGTTCCTCTTACTTCAGGGCGAGAACTTCCGCTTGACGCCGGCAGTGAAAGAGAAGTCCACTGGAAAGCTGGGACAGAGTCCTCGCTGACTTCTTGTGTCACGAAGTCAAGCGCTGGTGTGTGCACGGGTGGCCGGGCAAACGCCGAGCCGTGCAGTTACGAAATGTTCCGCCGGAGTCAGAAGTCAAACCATGGACCTTCGAGTAGGGAAGCTTCCAAAAATTCGGGTCTTGCAGCGGCCAGAGAATGGTCTGCGGACGCTGGTGGAGCGAGCTCCGCAAGCGGAGGCCTGGGCGGATCGGAGGATGGAAGAACTTCGCCCCACGCTCACCTTGCTCTATGGACTGCGACGACGGTTCGCCACGATGGCGGTAGCGGTGCTCACCGTATGGCTATTCGCGCACGTGATGTTTGGCGACAACGGCATGGTGGTTTATCGGCAGAAGAAAGCGGAATACCAAACTCTGCAGAAGCAGATCGACGATCTGCAAAAAGAGAATGATCGCTACACGCGTCAGGTCAAGTCACTGCAGACGCCGGATCCCAATGTAATTGAGAAAGAGGCGCGGGAGCAGTTGCACTATGCGCGTCCCGGCGAACTGGTCTACGTTGCTCCGCCGCCGACGCATCCTCCGACGGCACAAACAAACGCCGCGCAGAAGTAACGCCATCCGTCCAGAGGTTTATCCTATTCGTTTGTGATATAGTTCTCATCAATTTCCATTTGATAACCGCAAGCCGGGGATGCGTTTGTCCGCGCCTTGTTTGTGGTTTTGCTAGTGCTGCAGCGGAAATGCCGGGCAAGGCGAAGTTGAATACAAAAAATCTGCGGTTTAACCGCTAAGAGAGGTGTGCTATGAAAAAAGTATTGATGAGCTGTGCTGCCGTCTTGGTTTTATTCCTCATGGTTGCGATATCCTCGGCGGCGGACAAGTCCGCGACCGTAAACGGCTACGTGAGCGATTCCATGTGCGGCGCAAAGGGCGCCAATGCCGGTCACGCCGCCTGCATGACCAAGTGCTTGGGCAAGGGTGCGAAAACCGTAATCGTCACTGACGCCGATCAGAAAGTAGTGAACGTCGACAATCCCGACGTACTCAAGGGCCATGAAGGACATCACGTGGCCGTCACCGGAGCAATGACCGGCGACTCCATTCACGTAGACAGCGTCAAGATGCTCTAGTTTGTGAGAACGGAATTCGAGGGGCGGCGCGACGTCGCCCCTTTGTTTTTGAGCGGAGCTAGCGGACGACGCCCTCGAGAGGCGAACTCGCCGTAGCGTAAAGTTTCTTGGGCATGCGTCCGGCGAGATAAGCTTCGCGTCCCGCGAGCACGGCGTGTTTCATGGCTTCTGCCATCAGCACTGCATCTTGAGCATCGGCAATGCCGGTGTTCATCAGCACCGCGTCAGCCCCCAGTTCCATCGCAATCACCGCGTCCGAGGCCGTGCCCACGCCGGCATCGAGAATCAACGGCACTGCCGTAATCATTTCCCGCAGGATTCGAATATGGGCCGCGTTCTGTATCCCCAGCCCGCTTCCGATGGGCGCTCCCAAAGGCATAATGGCGCTGGCGCCGGCATCGAGCAGGCGTTTGGCAAACACGATGTCGTCCGAAGTGTAGGGCAGAACGGTGAAACCTTCCTTGACCAAAACCCTGGTCGCTTCCAGCGTAGCCTGCACATCCGGATAAAGCGTTGCCTGGTCGCCAATGACTTCGAGTTTCACCCAATCGGACAGACCAACCTCGCGTCCCAGGCGCGCAGCCCGAATGGCTTCGTCGGCAGTGTAGCAACCGGCCGTGTTGGGCAGCAGGAAGTATTTCTTGGCGTCGATGTAGTCGAGCAGCGATTCCTTGCTGCGATCAAGATTTACCCGGCGTACAGCCACCGTCACCATCTCCGCGCCACTGGCTTCCAGCGCGCGCGCAGTCTCCTGAAATGATTTGTATTTTCCCGTGCCCACGATGAGTCGGGAGCGGAACTCACGGCCAGCAATAATCAGCGCGTCCGTCATGCGTTCTATTGTAAGCGAAACCGGCACCAGTTTGGTTTCGCGAGTTGCCCTCCTATAGAATTTCTGGGACTCGCAAACAATTCGAGGCGAATTCATGAAAGTTGCGAAGATTGTGTTTTCCATTGCCGGCATTTGGGGCCTGCTGACTCTTACTCCGTTGTACTTCATATTTGATCTGATCGGCCGGAATGATCCGCCACCGATCACACATCCGGGATTTTTCTACGGATTCACGGGAGCGGGACTGGCATGGCAGATCGCATTTTTCTTCATCGCCGCCGACCCGGCGCGCTATAGACCTCTGATGATTCCCTCGGTCCTTGAAAAACTAAGCTACGGTGTGGCCGTGGTCGTTCTGGTCTTGCAAGCGCGTATGCACGCGTCGGATATTGGCTTCGGCGTGGCCGACTTGCTCTTTGGCGTTCTTTTTACGGTTGCATACTTCAAAACGCAGCCTCGCATAAGTTAGCGCGGCATTGATGTTAACCTTGGCAACGTCAAGGGGTTTCACGTACCAAGCAGAGTCTTTCCTATCCGACCGAGACGCACAAAATGACTGGCAAAGATCTACGAAGAGTCAAAGTCATTGATTCCCACACCGGCGGTGAGCCGACGCGCGTAGTGGTGGCCGGTGGCCCCGATCTTGGGATCGGTCCGCTGTCGGAAAGGCTGGAACGCTTCCGCAGTCAACACGATTCTTTCCGGTCCGCTGTCGTCAATGAGCCGAGGGGATCGGACGTCATGGTGGGCGCGCTGTTGTGCGATCCCGTGGATCCTGCGTGCGCCTTCGGCGTCATCTTCTTTAATAACGTGGGCTACCTGGGAATGTGCGGCCATGGGACCATCGGTCTCGTCGCTACCTTGTCCTATTTGGGCCGCATGAAGCCGGGGGAACATCAGATCGAGACCCCCGTCGGAATGGTGAGCGCGATCCTGCATTGGTGCGGCGACGTCACCGTGAATAACGTGGCAAGTTATCGCGCCGCTGCGAACGTGGAGATCGAAGTGCCGGGCTACGGCAAGGTAAAAGGCGATGTCGCCTGGGGCGGAAACTGGTTTTATCTGGTCCGCGATCACAACATGGAACTGACCCTCAACAATATCGAGGCCCTGACAAACTTCACCTGGGCGATTCGCCAGGCTCTGTGCTCGAACGGCATTACCGGCGCAGGGGGCCGGGAAATCGACCACGTTGAACTGTTTGGCCCAGCCCAAATTGCGAATGCCGACAGCAAGAATTTCGTGCTCTGTCCCGGCAAGGCCTATGATCGTTCTCCTTGCGGCACCGGGACCAGCGCGAAGCTCGCTTGTCTCTATGCCGACGGAAAAATTCGCGAAGGTCAAATCTGGAGACAGGAAAGCATTGTCGGAAGCGTGTTTGAAGGAACAGTTAAAGTGCGCGATGGAAAGATCTATCCGAGCATCAAGGGATCTGCGTTCGTGAACGCCGAAGCGGAACTGGTGTTCGATCCGCGCGATCCGCTGTGTATGGGCATTCGGGTATGAATCCGGGCGCCTATGACGTCGTCATTGTTGGCGCCGGCATTGTTGGTGCGGCTTGCGCGGACGAATTCGCGCGCCGGGGCATGAGCGTCGCAGTCGTAGATCGCGACCTGATCGGCGGCGGTGCGACTGCGGCAGGGATGGGCCACATCGTTGCGATGGATGACTCCGACGCACAGTTCGCGCTGACCCGTTACTCGCAACAGCTGTGGCAAAAGCTGCGCCCAGACTTGCCTACCGACGTCGAGTACGAGCAGTGCGGCACTATTTGGGTTGCGGCCGATGAAGAAGAGATGACAGAAGTTCGACGCAAGCGGGACTACTACATCGAGCGCCACGTCCCGACCGAAGTGCTGGACTCGCAAGCTTTGCGGCGTCTTGAACCAAACCTGCGGCTGGGACTGGCCGGAGGTCTGCTCGTCACTGAAGACGCTGTGCTCTATCCACCGTGCGCTGCTCGTTTCCTGATAGGACGTGCGCAGAAACACGGAGCAAAGGTTCATCTCGGTCACTCGGTTGCAAAGCTGGGCGAAGGACGAGTGCGGATGACCGATGGCTTCGAGATATCCGCAAGAATCGTGGTAAACGCAGCGGGAGCTTTCGCTGCCGAGCTCACATCGGGCGTCGACATCAAGAAAAGAAAAGGTCACCTCGTAATCACCGACCGCTATCCCGGGTTCGTCCGTCACCAATTGGTGGAACTGGGTTACTTGAAAAGTGCGCACTCGGTTAGCAGCGATTCGGTTGCCTTCAACGTTCAGCCTCGGCGCACAGGTCAGGTCCTGATCGGATCGTCGCGGCAATACGGTGCCGATCGCCCGGAAGTGGATAGCGAAATACTGGCGCGGATGATCGAGCGCGCGCAAGAGTATATGCCGGGACTGGCGCAAATGTCGACAGTGCGCACATGGACGGGATTCCGCGCCGCAACGCCCGACAAGCTTCCCCTAATTGGGCCGTGGCCTTGCGATGGATCCTTGTTCCTGGCCACCGGGCACGAAGGGCTAGGAATTACAACGTCGCTCGCAACCGCTCGAATCCTCGTCGATCAGATCACGGGCACTAAACCGGAAATTCCCATCGAGCCGTACTTGCCGTCGCGAACAGCAATGGAACACGTGCATGCCTAATGAACTCACAGTGACGGTGAACGGTGCACCGATTATCGTGCCTTCGGGCACGACCGTGGCCGTGGCGATGGCGATTGCCGGGCAACCTTGTCGAATTTCTGTCAGCGGTAAGCCGCGCGGTCCTCTATGTGGAATGGGTATCTGTTTCGAGTGTCGGGTGGCGATCAACGGAAGGCCGCATCGGCTTGGCTGCCAAATCCTGTGCGAATCGGATATGAATGTGAGGACGAATGAGTAGGGCCGTGAGATCACGGTTCGACGTCCTCGTGGTCGGCGGCGGCCCAGCGGGCATGGCTGCGGCGGTTCATGCGGCGGAGTCTGGTCAGCGGGTCGGCATCGTCGATGACAACGCCAAACTCGGCGGACAGATTTGGAAGGGAAATCATGAAGCCGGATCGGCAGCGTCGAAATGGATTGAGCGCGTCCGGTCATCCGGCGTCAACGTGCTTTGCGGTAGAGTGTTTCATCAACCTGCCCAGTCAATCTTGCTCGCGGAGAGTGACGACAGCCTTTCGGAGTTGAAATACGAAAAGCTGATACTCGCGACCGGAGCGCGCGAGAGATTCCTGCCCTTTCCCGGCTGGACTCTGCCCAATGTCATGGGCGCGGGTGGCTTGCAGGCGATGGTAAAATGCGGTCTTCCCTTACAGGGCAAGCGGGTCGTCGTCGCCGGTTCCGGGCCGTTGTTGTTAGCCGCTGCCGCGTACTTGCGCAAGCACGGCGCCGAGATCCCCATCATTTGCGAGCAGGCATCGTGGGCGAGCTTGGTGCGGTTCAGCATGACGTTGTTGGGACAGCCAGACAAGATTGTTCAGGGACTGCAGTTAAGGAAGCAGCTCGCCGGAGTGAGGCTCAGCGCAAACAGCTGGCCGGTCGCCGCGAATGGCGAATCAGTTCTTGAGAGCGTCACCATTTCACGAAACGGCCGCACGGAAACTATTGCATGCGATTACCTGGCCTGCGGTTTTCATCTCGTTCCCAACATCAAGTTAGCACTGTTGCTCGGATGTCAGACCCACAACGGCTGCGTGCAGGTAGACGATTTCCAACGAACCACAGTGTCCGCAGTTTTTTGTGCGGGCGAACCAACCGGCATCGGAGGCGTTGAGTTGTCGCTGATCGAAGGTGAAATCGCTGGTCTCGCCGCCGCCGGGCGTATTGCGGAGGGCAGCAGGCAGTTTAGAAAGCGCGAGAAGCTGCGCCGCTTCGCCCGTAGTCTCGAGCGTACTTTCCGGCTGCGCTCGGAACTCAGAAGCCTGCCCTCACCAGAAACGATTGTTTGTCGCTGCGAGGACGTTCGCTACTCCCAGCTCCGCGAGCACACCGGATGGCGCGCGGCTAAACTTCAAACTCGCTGCGGCATGGGACCATGTCAAGGACGAATCTGCGGACCGGCAACTGAATTTCTTTTCAAGTGGAATCCCGAGTCGGTGCGCCCGCCGATTTTTCCTGCCCGCGTCGAAAGCCTGGCGAGCCACGCAAACCCTGAACTCTGCGAAACCACAGGAGGGCACTGATGAACTGGAAGGGCGTGATGCCCGCCATCACAACCTGTTTTGCCGAGGACCTCCACATCGACCATCAATTCATGGCAACCCATTGCCGGTGGCTGCTGGAAAATGGCTGCGATGGTATCGTTGCGCTGGGCTCGCTGGGAGAAGGTGCAACATTGTCCAAGGAAGAAAAGTTGCAGGTTCTGCGTACCTGTGTCGATGCCGTGCACGGCCGTGGCCCAGTCGTGGCCTCGGTTTCAGCACTGACTACCTCCGAAGCTGTCGCAATCGCGAAGGCCGCAGCGGACTTGGGCTGCGATGCTCTCATGGTCTTACCGCCATACGTTTATCAGGGCGACTGGCGCGAAATGAAAACGCACGTCGCCACCGTGTTCGCGGCCACGCCGCTTTCCTGCATGCTTTACAACAATCCGGTTGCCTACGGCACCGACTTTCTTCCTCAGCAGATTCAAGAGCTGGCGGCAGAATACGAAAATCTCCAGGCTGTAAAAGAGTCAAGCACGGACGTCAGACGAATCTCCGCCATTCGAGCGCTGCTGGGCCGCCGTCTGGAAATCTTCGTCGGCGTCGATGACGCCGTACTCGAAGCCATCGGCGTAGGCGCGACCGGTTGGATTGCGGGCCTGGCCAACGCACTGCCGCGGGAGTCCGTCGATCTTTTTAACTTTGGAATGAACGGCGAGAGCGACAACGCGTTTGAGCTCTATCGCTGGTTCCTGCCATTGCTCCGCATGGATACAACGCCAAACTTCGTTCAACTGATCAAGCAGGTGCAGGCGGAAGTCGGAATTGGAAACGCGCGTGTGCGTCCGCCGCGTTTGGAGTTGGTGGGTAACGAACTTCAACAAATCAGACAAATCGTCCGCGACGCTTTACGCGCCCGGCCGAAAACCACGATGAGTTCCCAGTTGCCCCCAATGACCCAATGAAAAGTAACTATCTCCTACCGAAGCTGTAACCGATGGAGACGCTATACCGGGCTGCATACGCTGAGCTGAACTCGACGTTATTGTGAATCACGTAGAGACGCGCCTCTGGACGAATGAACGCGTTGTGCCAGACATAGGCGCGAATGCCACCGCCAAAGTCGCCCATGAAGTGATTGCTGCTAACGTAATTCGTGCATCCCGTCACGAAACTGCAACTCAGGGTCGACGTATAAAACCTAAGATTTTCGCCGCCGATTCCGCCTAGCACCTCAGCCGTAATTGACTTGGTCAGCTTTGGAGCCCAGATCGCGTTGAAGGAATACAGAATCGGACGATAGGGCTGGTAGCCTCCATACAAATTCTGACTTGCCCTCCACCACAGATCTCCCTCGATTCCCAAATGATGAGTGAGCAGGAAATCCCCGCTGAAGCCCGGATACGCTCCGCCGCCCATAGTCGGAAACAGCAGCCCTCCGGAGGTGGTGGCCGCTGGCGACTTGATCGTGCCAAGGCCAAAGGCGGCATCGACCTCTTGCCCGTAGGCGGTTCTTATGGAAAGGCAGAATACAAAAAGGATGGCAATCAAACTTAGCTTTTTCAAGTTTTTCTCCAAGGTTTGTCAGAGATTTGGATGTAATTCCGACCACTTGAGTTGGATTCGGCGATCCTCCCTGAGATTCCGAACCTCCCCTGCTGCACTCCCAACCGATTCGCAAGTCTAGCGCTTTCAATCATGAATTAGCGTAAGTACCCCGTAAAGAAGGGTCAAGATTTGTAATCGACCAAAATCGTAACGGATAGCGGTCTAAACCCCGAAAGCACCACCAAAGTTGCGCCCATCCTGCCAAAATACGATCGTTATGACCTTGATTACTTTGGTAACCCCAAGACTCTTGGCTCTTTAGCCAAATTGGCATACTGTGAGTCCGGGCCTTATTCGTTATCTCTTATGACGCTCCTCGAGAAAATTCCGACTGTAGTAACAGTGGCTGTGCTGGTCGGTATTTTCCTGGCCCTGAAGCGGCATAGCCATTCCGCTCGTTTGCAGCTTTGGATGGTTGCGTGGTTCCTTATTTTTACACATTTTGTCGCCCAAATGCTGGAGCCCGCGACTGGAGACGTTAACCCATATCTTCTGGCAGTCGATTTGGGTTCCCTGCAAGCCTCCGCAGTAGCCTTTGTGGTCTCTGTCTCGGCCGTCGCCGAAGATAAGAGCAAGCGCGTTCTCATGCTCTTCCTGACCGGCGTGCCTTCAGTGACCTACGCAATTCTGGCCAGCTTCGATCTGCAGGTACGCTGGCCCTATGTGCTTTGTCTCTTGACTTGTTTCACCGGAGGAATTCTCTTTCTCTTCTGGCTGCGGAAATTCTCGCCGTACGCCGTTTCGATCGCCCTGGTCGGTTCGGCCATCGCGCTGTGGGCCACCCGGGCAGCATTGCGCGGTTCCTTTGACGAGGGTTTGACCGCTTTCCTGGGCTTAGGCTTTGCCCTGCCCGGAGTTTTTATTTGCCGTAATTACTGGCGCGCTTCTCCCGGCATTCTCACAGCCGCAGGCGGATTCTTCTGCTGGGGAGCGGTCTTTCCCATCGGGATGCTGCTTGATCACTTCGCGCCTCACGCCAACGTTCCACCCGAACTTTGGAATACGCCCAAGATGTTCGTTGCCTTCGGCATGATCCTCGCAATTGTCGAAGACAAATCCGAATCCATCGAAAGTATGCAGCGCAAGGAACGTTCTTTGAATCATCAACTGGAACGTTTCTCGACCATCACCTCGCAATTGCTCAGTGGCGCGACTGTGAACCTGCTCTGCAATGAAATCGCCTCAGCCATCACCGAGGTGAGCAATTTTCGTGTCGCCGCCATCCATCTCGATACTGAAGGCCATGGTCTGCGGGTAGCGGGCGCCAGTGGACTACCTCCTGCCGCGCTGGCCGAACTCGAAAAGAAAGCTCGAAGTTGGACTGCAGACGACATCAAAGATTTCTGCGCCCACGGCCGGCCAATCGGACAGAATTCGTTTCTACTCTCGCAAACCGAGGCCGCTAAATACGATCCCCTCAAAAGTTCGCTTCGCTACGAAACAAATCCGTACTGGAACACAGGAGATGAACTCTTGATCCCCTTGTGTTCCGCGCGCGGCGGCTACCTCGGCTGCATCGCGCTCGATGATCCACGGGAAGTTGAAGCGGTTACCGCTTCGGAGTTGGCGCGAATCGAACTGCTGGCGGCCGATCTTGCCGTGGCTCTTGAACTAAAATCATTACAGAGCCAGTTGATCCGCTCGGAAAAACTCGCCGCATTGGGGCAGTTAGTCGCCGGAGTCGCTCACGAGTTGAACAATCCGCTGACCGCCGTAATGGGCTACGGCGATCTGCTCACCGACGATGTACCCGTCGGCCCCGCCCGCGACAAGCTCGATAAGCTCGTCAACGAAAGCCGCCGTATGAAGAAGATTGTCGAGAACCTGCTGCGCTTCTCGCGGCAAAGTACCGTCGATCGTCAGGCGGTCGACCTCGCCCCAGTGGTCAGAGATGTCCTGACCTTACGCGAATACTACGCGCATACCCGTGGACTCGAAATTCTCGCCGACATTCGTTCCAACCTCCCGCGCGTGGCAGTGGATGAAGACCAGGTCAAACAGATTCTTCTGAACCTGCTCAACAACTCCATCGATGCAGTCGAAAATGTCGAGGGTCCAAAACGAATTACCGTGCGCGCCTTCGCTCGCGGCAATCGCGCCATCATCGAGGTGGAAGATACGGGCCCCGGATTCAAAGATCTAAACCGCGCTCTCGATCCGTTCTACACCACCAAGCCCGTGGGCAAAGGCACCGGCCTGGGACTGAGTATCTGCTACGGAATCATCAAAGAGCACGACGGCGAAATCAGGCTCGCAAATCTGCAACCGCGTGGCTCACGCGTCACCGTCGAGTTGCCGCTCGGGGAATTACGTCAACTCAGCAATGCCGCAAAGGCAGCTGAAGTAGGCTAGCCTCATCAGATAACCAGGACTAGCCGGCGCTCCAGACCTGCTCGCTTTGTCTAAAAATTGGACGTTTCACATCCGCTTGTCCAATAGCGAGACATTCTGAAATCAATAGCTGAAAGTTGTTGACAAGCGAAATTATCGGAGCATAATTTCGCCACTGCGAATCCGCACCATCACTCGAATCGCAGCAATCCCAGGTAAGTCGTGTTGAAAATTCAATCCCAGAATGAGGAGGTTCTCCCCCATGAAGCTCGCGACCAAGAGTCTAATATTTCTGTTTGCGCTCGCGGCAACCTTCGCTAACTCTCAAACTGCAAACCAGAACATCACGCAGATTCAACACGTGATCATCGTCATCCAGGAAAACCGCACCCCCACCAACCTGTTCCACGAAGATACACCTCTGATTAACCGCGGCGCGCACGTGCGACCTCCTGGCGATACCGGCGCCTGCGGTCCGATACTGCAGAACCCGGTAAAGGCCTGCGTCGCTGCCACCCAGAACCCAAGCATTCCACTGACAGGAGTTGAGCTGGAAAAATCACCTGGCGGCGACCACAGCCACTACCCTGCCTGGCAATGCCAATTCGACAGTGGCGCCATGGACGGTGCCTGCCACATCTCTATAGGCAATCCTTCCAAGGTTGCTTGCTACCAAAACAACCCTCAATACTGCAACTACACCTACGCGCTGAATGACACGGGCACCATGACACCGTATTTCAACATCGCCAACCAGTACGGCTTCGCCAACTGGATGTTTTCCACTCACCAGGGTCCTAGCCAGCCGTCACACTTGTTCCTTTTCACCGGAACCTCAGCGCCGGATGCCTACCTCGGAGACCCAAGCAATTTTTGGAAATGGTGGGTGGCAGAAAACGGCAACGGCCAGGGTTGCCTCGCTCCTTCTGGCGCGTTTGTTCTGGAGTTGCCTCCAGCCCCGCCACAGTTTCCGCAAGAGTCAAAAGGATATACTCCGCCGGGTGAAACCGCTGGATATCCCTGCTGGAATCCAAACACCATGACTGACGTGCTCGACAACGCGAAGATCAGCTGGCGCTATTACGACGCGCAAGATGGCTTAGCGTTCTGGAACGCGCCCGTCGCCATCGATCATCTCTGCCTCCCCAACGCAACCCACACAGCTTGCACAAATCCCGAATATATTTCCAACGTCCGGGTCGGAAATCCCGGCCTCGTGTTACAAGACCTCGGCGCGGTCTCGGGTCAGCCCTGTGACCTGCAAGCCGTAACCTGGGTCATTCCTGACGGAACCTGGTCCGACCATCCGGGCCAAGACGGCATGGACGCCGGACCTTCGTGGGTCGCCTCCATCGTTAACGGCGTCGGAGGATACACTAACTTTGGGGCGCAATTCCCCAACACCTGCACCGACATCATCAACGGCCAGGCCGTTCCCTATTGGCAGGACACAGTCGTCTTGGTAGTGTGGGACGATTGGGGTGGATTCTACGATGACATCCCGCCCTGGGACTGCTCATCGACCGGAACCTGCAACGGCTATCCTGGCCAAACCGGCTCGGCAGACTACGTTTATGGTTTCCGCGTTCCCCTGCTGGTCGTGTCGGCGTGGATCAAGGAAAATTCCTCAGCGACTCCGACCGGCTACATCTCCGGCACGCCCGCCCAGGGTGGTGAGGTCGTGCCATACATCCATGATTTTGGCAGCATCCTCAACTTCACTGAGTACGTCTTCGGGCAGGGCGGCCATCACCTCGGTGACCCGGGCGGAATCGGCGGCCTGGCATATCCTCACGCCGATTATTTTGCCCCGGATGGACCGAACGCAGGCTGTGGCGCGACCGCGTGCCCATTCTCTCTTTCCGATTTCTTCGTCGACTTCACCAAGAACCCAATACCGCGTGGCTTCACACTTATTCAGGGAGCGAAATATGACACCAGCTGCTTCCTGGATCCATCATCATGTTTTGCCGGCATTTACCCGCAGACCCCCGACAACGACGATTCGGACGAACTCTAGCGGTTCGACGAACGCCGCATTGACCCAGGTTAGCGTCCTTCGTCGGACGCTAACCTGGACTAAAAAAGTGTGGGGCACACACTCCTCTACGCCGCCGTTGAATTGACGATAGAGTGGCGGCAATGGAGTGGGAAGAACCCGACTTCAGTTGGGCTGCTAAGAACCGAGACTTCGGGCCCAAGCTTTTGCGGCGCCGCCAGCTAGGCGCAGCAAAGATTAACGAACATTAGCGCAGTTTAGTCGTCGTTTCGAAGATTTGTCCCAGCGCCAGCCGTCTTTGCCGCCGATTCCTCATGCTGCTTTTCCCAATCCGCCTCGCTCAGCACCGAGATCGATTCAAGTTTCTTCTTCTTAAGGTCAGCATTAATTCCGGACAATTCTTTATCCGTTAGTTTGTGGAAGTCGGCAATCACGTCTTCCAGTTCATGCCCAAGCGACTCCGTCCGAGCGACCTGATAATCGGTCGGTCGGCCCTCATAACCATTCACATCGCCATACAGACCGCCAAGATGTTCGCGGATGCGCTCTTCGCCCGTAATCGCTCCGCCTTCCTTGGTAGCCACGATCTTAGAGCGAAGCGTATCCAACTCGGACGAAAGTTGTTGCAAGCGCCCACGAACAGGATCCTTCTCAGCCAGCTTGGCAGAGCGCGCTCCGGCAGTGTTGCGCACGCGTTCAATGGCGCTCACAGCGTAGCTCATGTGACCAAGCAGACGATCCAACTTCATTGCTAGATCGAATTGCGCCTTGCGATCATCGACGGTGTACTTGGCGCGCGGATCGAGAACCACGTTCAGCGTCTCTGTGTAAACCTGATCGCCCTTGGTCATCTTCACGGTGTAAGCGCCGGGCAAAACCCGCGGCCCCTGCGCAGCCTGAAACAGCGCGCTGGCCGCCGGAGGAACAATCGGAGGCTTGAGCCGCATCGACCACGTCGCGCGGTTAAGGCCACGATGTTTGCTGCCCGGAATCGTATCCACGAGTTTGCCGTCCTGATCAAGGATCTCGATCTTGAGGTCGCCGAAGATATGCCGCCGCCGCTGGTAGTAGTCGATGAACGCGTCAGTCGGCCGGCTCGGCCCGTTGAAGCTCTCGTCGCCTTCGGACCATCCGCCGTTGGCATTGAAGTATTGAATGGCCGGCCGCCCTTCGATTAAGGTGGCGTCCTTCGCCATCAGGTCAGGCGTCAGCGCCCGCAGCGGAGAAATATCGTCGATGATCCAAATGCCGCGTCCATGGGTCGCGAGCACCAGGTCGGATTCGCGCGGATGCACCACGAGATCGCGGACCGCCACCGATGGGAAATTGCTTGCCTTGTACTGCGCCCAGCGCTGGCCGCCATCGACAGAGATCCAAAGACCAAACTCCGTTCCCAGAAACAGCAGCTTCGGATCGACTGTGTCTTCCTTAATCACGTGCGCATAGCCGAGGGTGCCGTTTTCCTGCAGGTTCAGCGAAGTCCACGTCTTTCCGTAGTCTGTAGTTTTGTAGGCGTAAGGGTTCATATCGCCAAAAGTATGGCGATCAAACGTTGCGTAGGCCGTGGCTTCGTCGAAGCGGCTGGCCTCAATCGTGGACACCCAGGAATTCTTGGCGAGGCCGGGCACGTTCGCCACAACATTCGTCCACGTCTTCGCGCCATCGCGCGTGATTTGCAGGTTGCCATCGTCGGTGCCAACCCAAATGATTTGCCCATTCTTCGGTGATTCAGAAATGGAGTAGATCGAAGTGTGCATTTCAGCGGACGAATTGTCGACGGTGACTCCGCCGGATTCCTCCTGCTTTTGCTTTTCAGGATCGTTGGTGGTGAGGTCAGGAGAAATGCGTTCCCACGACTGCCCATGGTCGCGAGAACGGAACAGGAACTGTGCTCCGATATAAATCGTCCCTTTCTCATTGGGACTCATGTGAATCGGTGTGTTCCAGTTGAAGCGCAACTTCTTCTCGTTGTAGTTGGGAAGCGGTTGGATGGGCCGGGTTTCAAGCGTATGCCGATTGACGCGGCCGATTGTGCCGCCCTGGTACTCAGCATAAAGGTAATCGGGATCGGAAGGATCCTCGAAGACCCAGAAGCCGTCGCCGCCATAAATGTTTTCCCAACGCGAATTGGTTACGCCGCCGGGATACGACGAGTCGCCAATCCAACTGCTGTTATCCTGCAAGCCGCCATAGACGTGATAGGGATTTGCGTTGTCGACACTCACGTGGTAGAACTGCGAAACCGGCAAATTGATCTGGTGCTTCCACCGCGTTCCTCCGTCTTCACTGCGCCACAGGCCGCCGTCATCGCCGGTGTAAACGATATTCGGATTGTTTGGATCGATCCACACGTCATGGAAATCGCCATGGGCTGCGTTGCCAACCGAGCTAAAACTTTGTCCGCCGTTTACGCTGAGCAGCAGCGGTCCATCGGTTTTGAAGACTTTGTTTTCATCCTTGGGATCAACGATCAAATTGGCGAAATAAAAAGGACGCCAGATCATGAACCGGCTGGCATCCAGGCGATTCCATGTCTTGCCACTGTCGTCGGAGCGGAAGAGCGCGCTCTTCTTCGACTCGATCATGGCGTAGACGACCTGTGGCTTGGAAGGCGCTACTGCCAGCGCAATGCGTCCCCATGGTTTCGCGGGCAAGCCTTTACTAGTGCTGTCATTCAGTTCCGTCCAATGATCGCCGCCGTCGGTGGACTGGTAGAGTCCGCTGCCCGGGCCGCCAGAGCGGAATGTCCAGCCTTGACGACGGAAATCCCACATCGATGCAAAGATCGTTTTCGGTTCGAGGGGGCTGGTTGCAAGCATGCCGCACCCTGTGGAACCGTTCGCTCCAGCTAGAACTTTTTTCCAGCTATTACCGCCATCCGATGTTTTGAATACTCCGCGGTCATCATTGTCGTTCCAAATGTGTCCGGTGGCGCACGCGAGTACGCTGTTGCTGTCTTTGGGATCGATCAGAATCTTAGCGATGTGCTCGGTGTCCTTCAACCCCATGTTGGTCCAGTTCTCGCCGCCGTCGGTGGATTTGTAAATGCCGTCGCCAACCGAAACGCTATTTCTGGTCCACGCTTCTCCTGTGCCCACCCAAACCGTCTTGGGATTTGAGGGATCAATCGCAATCGCTCCGATCGATTGGACGGGTTGGCGGTCGAACACCGGTTTGAAAGTCGTTCCGCCGTTCACCGACTTCCAGACTCCGCCACTCGCAGAGCCGACGAACATAGTCAGGCGACCGCTTTCCGTCGCCGCTGCCAGCGCAGCAATGCGCCCGCTCATGGTCGCAGAACCAATGTTACGCACGGGAAGCCCGGAAATAGTGGCTGCGTCGAACTTAGGCGCTTGCTGGGCGGAAACCGCGACCGACAGGAAAAGTGATCCAAGACCGAGTAACGGCAAGAACGATTTGAACTGTTTATAGGAGCGCGCGTGAACTGTCATCTCTAATTAGTCCTCTTCGGAATGCGAATGTCCTGTCTGCAAAAA